>MDTA01041866.1_pt1 | contig 20591 bp, 20 predicted proteins | sample 811151 | NCBI WGS metagenome assembly MDTA01 (sample SAMN05326648, study PRJNA326480) | marine metagenome | isolation source: seawater | place: Indian Ocean: South | collected 2010 | reverse complement strand
GGTAAAAACAAAGGTGGTGCTAGCACCATCACTCAGCAGCTTTCAAAAATGATGTTTCACGAACGTCCAAAGTCAAAGTTAAAAAGAGTCATACAAAAATTTGCTGAGTGGATTATTGCTTCGAGACTTGAAAAAAGATATACTAAGCAGGAAATAATAGCAATGTATTTCAATGAGTTTGATTTTTTAAATACAGCAGTTGGCATTCATTCAGCAGCAAGAATTTACTTTAATAAATCACCAAAAGAACTTTCTATTGAACAGTCAGCTATGCTTGTTGGTATGGCCAAAAACCCTTCAATTTTTAATCCGGTTAGAAGACCCGAAAAAACATTAAAAAGAAGAGAGGTTGTTCTTTTTCAAATGAAAAACAACAGTATATTAACTCAACAGCAATATGACTCTATTCGTCAACTTCCATTGGGATTAGATTATCATCCGGAAACCCATACAACTGGACTGGCCCCTTATTTTAGAGAACATGTTAGAATCAAGACAAAGCAGATTGTAAAAAACAACAATTTGCTAAATGAATACCGAAAGCCGATAAATATTTATTCTGATGGGTTAAAAATCTATACTTCAATAGATGCTAATGTGCAAAAACATGCGGAAAAAGCAGTGGCTAAGCACCTGCAAAACACTCTTCAAAACTTGTTAAACAAAGAAATTAAGAACAACAAGCATTGGCCATTTTCAAATGAAACTTCAAAGACTACAAGAAAAAACAGCATCAATAGAGCTATTAAAAATTCTGAACGCTACAGAAAATTAGTTAATCAAGGCTGGTCGAAAGAGGACATAATGAAAAATTTTAATACCAAACAAAGTATTCGGATTTTTGACTGGAAAAGCAAGGGATTGGTAAAACAAAAAAACATGACTCCAAAAGACTCTATACTATATTATAAATCTATTTTAAGAGCAGGATTAATAGCTATAGACCCGCACACTGGATTTGTTAAAGCATGGGTTGGAGGAATTAATTACAGACATTTTAAGTACGATTGTTCCAATAAGTCTAAAAGACAGGTGGGCTCAACTATGAAACCTTTCGTATATGCTGCGGCTATTGAGAGTGGTCAAATTTCTCCATGTACTACTTTTCCAGATATTAAGTATTGTATTGACATTCCTTTTGGTGGTATAACAAAGCAATGGTGTCCGGGAGGACAGAAGAACTATTCAGGAGAAGAAATACCGGTGTATTATGCGCTTGCTAGTTCAAAAAATAACATTACAGCACAAGTAATTAAATTGACAGGAGGTAAAAACAGTAGAGTTGTTAACTACTTTAAAACAATGGGTTTGTGGAATAAATCTATTGAACAGGTGTCTTCTTTGGGTCTAGGAGTTTGTGATTTATCTGTATTGGAACAAACTTCTGCACACTGTATTTTTTCGAATTATGGGGTTTATGTTCAGCCAATAACAGTTGTTAGAATTGAAGATAAGTATGGGAATTTATTGTGGGAACCAAAACAAGAAATTAAACAAGTTATTGATCCCAACACGGCATTTAGTGTTTTAAAAATGATGAAGGGGGTTACAGGTGTAAAAAACCCAATCACTGGTAAAACGGGAGGAACAGCAAGAAGATTAAAAAGCACACGAGCATATTCATTTTCTGGAATCATGGCAGGAAAAACTGGAACAACTCAAAATAATTCTGATGGTTGGTTTGTTGGTCACACACCTGATTTAGTTGCCGGAGTTTGGGTTGGAGCTGAAGACCCTTCGGTGCATTTTAAAACTACCGTTAATGGGCAAGGGGCAAATACAGCCTTGCCAATCTGGGGATATTTTATGAAAGAGGTGTATAGAGATAATAGGATTAAAATTAATAAGACAGACTTTATTCCTCCAAATGAAGGAGGTAAAACACAAATTGAATGCACCTATTCAACGAACAATACTGACAACCCTTGGATGTAAGAAATTAAACAGCACAATTAACAATTAATTTTGTACTTATAATGCCAACATACGATAGATCAATTTTTTCAAAGCTTCCCAAGGTGGAGACAACAATTTTTACCAAGATGTCATCTATGGCAGCTTCCCATGGTGCATTGAATTTATCTCAAGGGTTTCCTGATTTCTCGATCGATAAGGAGCTTCTGGAATGCGCTAAAAAAAGCATGAGCTCTGGTAAAAATCAATATGCGCCAATGCCCGGTATACTTTCTCTGAGGGAAAAAATAGCAGAAAAAATAGCTGCTCAGTATTCAATTGATTATCACCCAGAATCAGAAATAACCATCACTTCAGGGGCTACACAAGCTATTTTTACAGCCATAACAGCATTTGTTAAAGAGCAGGAAGAAGTGATAATTTTCACCCCTGCCTATGATTGTTATCAACCGGCAATTGAATTAGTGGGGGGTAAGCCAGTTTTTGTTCAATTGAAGTCTCCAGAATATAGGATCAACTGGGAGGAAGTAAAAAAGCTTATTTCTCAAAGAACAAGGATGATTATCATTAATACTCCACACAATCCTACTGGAACAATTTTTTCAAATGAAGATTTATTGGAGTTAGAAAAAATTACTGCAGACTCAGAAATTATTGTGCTTAGTGATGAGGTTTATGAACACATTATTTTCGATCAACAAAAGCACGCAAGTATATGCAACTATAAAGCCCTAGCCGGCAGAACTCTTGCTGTATTTTCTTTTGGAAAAACTTTTCATGTTACAGGATGGAAGATAGGCTATTGTATTGGTCCTAAACAGCTTATGAATGAGTTTAGGAAAGTACATCAGTTTAATGTTTTTTCTAGCAATCATCCCATGCAACATGCCTTAGCTGAATACCTATGTGTTGCTGATCGGTACTTATCTTTAGGAAGTTTTTATCAGAAAAAGAGAGATGTCTTTTTGCAGGCAATTCAACAGTCAAGATTTAAAATTATTCCTTGTTCAGGAACCTACTTTCAACTGCTAGATTATTCTGCAATTACTCATGAAAACGATGTTGATTTTGCAGAGCGATTGGTTAAAGAATTTTCGATTGCAGCTATTCCAGTTTCTGTTTTTTACAATTCACCCTTAGATGAGAAAGTATTAAGGTTTTGTTTTGCAAAAAAAGAAGATACTTTACTTAAAGCAGCAGAAATTTTATCGAAAGTTTAATTTTTCACATTATAGTATTAAGATTTATTTAAAACACACAACAAAAACATTCTTTTGAATGTTACTTTTAAAGAATGTTTTCAAAATCCGTTAGTTTACTAATTTCTATTTTCGTTTCCATCTGTTGTTTTTCACAGGGTTCTCAACTCTTAGATGTTTGTTCGGACAGAGACTCATCTTCCTACACTATTGTTGATGTTGAAGACCTTTTTTTTGAAAGATGGGATACACTAGCTCAGCCTATATTTTGGAAAAAAATAATGAAACTAACACCTGATACATGTATCATTAATGTGGCAGCCTCTAGAGAAATTTTATGTTATGAATCCATGGAATTTTGGACTAATCAAACAGACGATCAAAAACAGGCATATAAAGATTCTTTAAAGCATTGGTATTGCTTAGATGAAAATGAAAAGATTTATGTTACTTCTGGTAAGAGAGATTTTTATTTAATCAATAAAACAATGCCAAGTATTAGTAAGGCGGTAAATGTTTTTGATGATCAGAAAGTAGACCCTTGGTTTGCCCAGTCTATTTTACTAATAGAAAGTCCCAAAAAATTAGAGTATTCCAATGCGGGAGCTTATGGGCCTTTTCAGCTAATGAAGTCTGTTGCTAGAGCGCAGGGTTTAATTGTTAATAAAACAATTGATCAACGAAAAGATTTTGTAAAATCAGCTACTGCTGCCGCTTCTTTGCTTTCAACAGTTTGTATCCCAGAAGCTAAAAGAATACTTAACGAGCTCGATGTTGAATACAATCAGAATGAGCTTTGGTTTAAGTTATTGGTACTTCACATTTATCACGCAGGTGCTGGCAATGTTCAATCATTGCTTAATCAGCAAGAAACGCCATTATCAGGAAAAGAGCTTATTGTTTGGATGTGGAAGAATGAATACGGTAATTTTAAAAATGCATCACAAAATTATACGCAAGTTGCAATTGCGGCACTACTTAGTTTACAGGATGAAATTTATGCACATTGTGATTTTATTTTTGACTGTGAGCCGTTTTAATTACTAAATAATTAAATAAAAACTATTGTGGTTACACTATATTCAAGATTGGCCTTAGCTATTAGTATTTTAACAAGCTTGATGTGTTTTCTAATTTTTAATTTTAATATAAGCTTGTTTGATTTTAAAATTGCCTATTATTTAGATCTTATCAGTTTTAGTTTACTTGCTATTTTGTTTTTACGAATTATTTCAAGATGGATTCCAGTGTTTAAATTGTGGAAGCTTAATGGATTTTCTATAACTAAATTGGGTTGGAAAAAAAGTTTTACTTACGAAGCTGTATTATGGGTTTTTAAATTTACCATTGTGGTATTTATGTCTCTATATTTTGAAATAGGTAAATTGTTTTGCTTTGCATTAGTGTGCTATATAATTGAGAGTTTTTTGTATTTATTCTTATTAAGAAAAGGCTTTAAGCTTTGTATTAGTGATCAAGCAATAACATTAACAAACCACAGTTTATTAGTGATAAATTGGGATAGGGTTGATTCCATTACAAAAAGACACAATACGCTTCAGTTTAAGTTGAAAAATAAAGCGGTTAAAATTGTTGATTTAGAGCTATTAAATGAGTTAGATAAAACAACTTTTGAACAAAAAGTTAAAGAGATAGCATATAATAATAACGCTTACTTTTCTAGTTAGAACTTTTATATGAAAACATATATGCTTCAAGCTCTCTGATTAGCTCTCTTTTGCCAAAGTTGGGTGCATAAACATAACCCTCAATAGTTACTACGTTTTTACCATCTTCAGAAACTGCTGAGATACTTGAGAAAGGGCCTCCCATTTTGTCGTTTTCAACTCTCCATAGTCCTTTTATGTTATAGATGTATTTATTGTTAATAAGCTTTGCAGAAGAGTTTAGTTTAGCCAGTTGATCTTTTCTAGTAGTCATGTATGATTTTGGCGTTGTTCCATGCACGTATTTTTTCAATAAGGAATCTCTTAAGTTAACTTGCACTTGATTTGAGAAAGCCTTTTCATCAACATAAGGGTAGGTATATATAAACAATCCTTGCTGAATTTCATGGTCTCCATTTGCATCTTTTTTTATGGTGGTTCTATTTAACCAAGTAAATTCTTTATTAGACTTTTTCACTTTCATATTTGAGGGGAGAGAGAGAGTTATTGAATGGTTTTTTTCAAGTAGTTTGTTAGCTGAGTTGTTAAAACTAGATTTAGCTAAAAAAGAACGATGATAAAATTGATTAATCCCCAATTTTAGCGAATCTGCATGATGGTTAATTAGGGTAACTGCATTTTTTTCTGATGTAGCATTTATTTTATATACGATCTGATTTTTTGCCCAAAGATCAAAAATAGGAGAAGGAGAAAGTGCAGAGTTTTTTTTTGCGGCAGGATCAATATTTACAATTAAAATCGTTTTATGCCTTTTTATCATTGTGTTTACTCCTGCTTGGTCAACAAATTCTACATTAAACTCTGGCTCATAAGGAAGAGGAGTCGTGGTAATTAGCTGACCAAAGTTCTTCTTTACAGTGTGTGAAATAGTAGAGTTGTTCCAAAACTTTTTATCCAATACTACGAGTAAATCGCCAAAATTATTTCTTGAATTAGGCTTAAGAATTTCCTGATTATAATCAGCACTACCACAACCTAATAATAGTAAAGTGAAATAAGTTGTTATAAGATACCAAAATAGCTTCATAAATTAAAAATTAGCAAAAACAATACCACAGCTAAAGGGATAATAATCTACTTGATTATTTGTAAATAAGGGCCTTAAAGATAATTTTCCAAAAAAACCAATATTCCCAATACTTATTCTAGCCATTGGAGATAGTTGTATTAGAGTAGTATTAAATTTATTTTCCTTTTTTTGTTGAGTGGTGGTGTTTTGAGAGGTTCTAGTAATTGTTTTGGCGGTTGTTCGAAAAGCGATTTCACTTCCTAGTTGAACACCAATAGGATTTTTGGCAAGATTTCCGATTCTTAGTCCTATTAACAAAGGAACTTGAATGTAGTTAAGTTTAAATTTAGAAAACTTCAGGTTGGTAGAGTCAACACTAAATGTGGTGTTGTCGGAATTAGCCATAAGCTGTATGTTATTAGAGAAAGAAAACGTAGTTAATGAAAAGCCTAATCCTGTATTAAGATAAAATCGTCTGTTTTTGGATTCAATAGCTTTAACCATTAGGTTAGCGCCCCAATGATGAGATTTCAAGTAATTCGTTGAGGAATTCTCAAGCTCTCCCATAATATAAAATGAATTATCTATATACTCTCCATATCCAGTAGTGCCAAAAAAAAGTTCAAGGTTAAGTTTTTTTTCCTTGTTGTTTTCTTGTTCAGCATCAAAGTCCCACTCATCAAAAGTATCTTTGTTTATTATCAAGACATCCTTGCTTTTCATTTCAACTTTAATGGTGTCGCTGTTGTTTTGAGCTATACTGGTCCCTAAAACCAACAAAAGAAGAAAAGAAAAAATGGGTTTGTATTGATTAGACATGTATATTAACTGTTATGAAGAAGCTTGTGGAATTTTGGAAAAAATATCATCCTTATTTTCTTGATGTTTGGCAATATATTTTAATTATAATTATTTTTTTAATTGGGTTGTTTTTTATTCTCTAGTGTTTATTTTAAGGCAAATGAAGTAACGCCAATTTTTTCATTTTCTGCATAGACTTCAACGCTATATTTTCCAGCCTTTAAAGGTGTGTCAATTTCATAAAAAACACAAACGTCAGTGTTTTGGTTTTGGTAATTTATTTCTCTTTTTGCGCTTATTTCTATTTCCCCCTCTTGATCTATGGCTATTGTTTCTTTTTTCTGTTGAGGGAGTACTTTTCCTTCAGGAGAAATAACTCTTAGGTAGATGTACTTGTTTCCAGCAGATGATATTTTATTTTCTAAGATAGTAAAGCACCCTTTAAGCATATTAGCTCTGCTAGCCCTAGATGTTTCGGTTTGTTTCCCACTGTTTTTTACGCGAATAGCTTGAGTAATAAAGTTCGATGTTTGTAATATTGAGCCAAGGGCAACAGTTTGCTGAAGCTCTTCATTTTGCGTCTTAATTGTTTTATTTTCAGTTTGAACCTTGGAAAGTTCATTACTTGTTTTATTAAGTGAATTGGTAAGATTAATGTTAGCAGTGTTCAGAGAGTCTATAGTGTGAATGTATCCTTTCATTATGGAACGTAAGGTTTCAGTTTCTTTTTTTAGTCTATATATTCTTCCCCAATCTTTCTTTTTTTGTTTTTCTAACTTTTCAGCTTCCAGCATTAAATCATTAATAACCTGTTTTTGATTTTCTATACTGTCTTTAATTTTTTCGTTGTCAAATTTAAGCGTGTCGTAGGTGTATAGTAAGTTTTGAAGATTAGAGCGCAAGTTTTTATTGTCCTCAGCGTTGATAATTCCTGAGCTTTCCAATAAACTGTTGAGTTCATTTTTTTCTAAGTTAAGCAGGCTTATTTCTTGGGTAAATTCGTGATTTTTTTTATTAGCAGAATTAATCTGAATAGCCAGGTAGCCAATTATTGCCAGTAAAGAAAAGATAAACACTACATAAAATAGATTTTTCTTTTTTGATTGATCAACGCTTGAGTTTTCCATAATAAAATAATTGGTTATATAAATTTAGTTTTTATATAGATTATACTTAACTTATATATGATTTTCTATTCATAACGTAATGTGGAAGAATTTCTTGTCTTTAATCTACCCTTCAACCTGTTTGGTTTGCGATGGTCTCTTGCATGTTAATGAAAACATGTTATGCTTGTCGTGCGTTTCTGAGCTGCCCAAAACTCCCTTAAATCATATAATAAGTAATGAGGTTGGAGTCCAACAATATAATGCTTCAATAGCCCTATTTGAATTCAATAATATCAATTGCAAGAAATTAATACATCAGCTTAAATACGAAGGGAATTATCAACTAGGAGAGTTTTTTGGGGTTGAGCTTGGTAAGGCTATATTGTCTAATTTATCAACCAAGAACTTTGATTACCTTATTCCAGTACCTATTAATAGAAGAAAAAGAAGAGCTAGAGGGTATAATCAAAGCTATATTTTAGCAAAACAGGTGTCTAAAATCATTAAAGTTCCTGTATTAAACGTACTTTCAAGAAAAAGAAAACAAAAAACTCAAACCAATAAAAATAGGTATCAAAGGTGGGAAAATGTTGAAGGCGAGTTTAGCGTAAAATCAAAACACAACCTTGACTATAAGCACTTGTTGATTGTTGATGATGTGTTGACTTCAGGAGCAACTGTAGACGCCTGTATTAAGGAGCTGAAAAAAAAATACATTGTAAAAGTTAGTATAGCTGTATTGGCAATAGCTTAATCTTTGCTTTCAGGAACGTCTTGAGAGTCATCAGTTTCTGAATTAATGATTTTATCATCTTTAAACCATCCTTCATAAGTAGCCCCTTCTTTACTCCAATAGAATGTTCCTCTTCCACTCATTTTATTTTCTACCCACTGACCGTTGTAATGATTTCCATTTTTCCACTTATATCTTCCTTGACCCGACAATTTGCCTTCTTCAAAATTACCAGTATAGTTGTCACCATTATCCCAAATGAATTTACCATTACCATTTGGTAGTCCATTTATCCAAGAGCCAATGTACATGTCACCATTTTCCCATTGGAAAGTTCCATGGCCCTTATAACAATTTCCTTTTATACATTGAGCTTGGCTAGAAAAACAAATAAATAGCGATAAAATTGTGGTGGTTGTAAATAGTTTCATATGTGTTTATTTAGTCTAGATTTTGCATTATACACTAAGTAGAAGTAATAGTTTCAAAAATAGGGAATATTTTGAAATTTTTAACATTTGTACACTTTAGTTAATGGTTAATAATCTTATTGAATATGGGGATATTTTATAAGTTGTCTTTCCATAACCGACATATTCGCCATCTGCTTCTGCTTCTAACAAGTTGTCATTAGAAAATATGGTAACAGATTTAGATTTATAATAGAAAATGTTTGGATGAGTAATTTTAATTCCTTTTTTTAAAGCTGGTAAATTTTTTAAATAGTCCCACACAGAAACATTACCAAATAAAGTAATGTTAAAATACCCATCATTTAATTTAGCATTAGGAGATACAATTAAGCCGTTTCCAAAAACTTTTCCGTTAGAAACTACAGCACTTAGCAGTTTGCCAGAGTAAGAAAAGTTGTCAAGTTGAACAGAGACTTGTTTTTTTTTAAAAAGTAAAAACCCCAATAAGGTATGTTTTATGTACGCAAATTGACCACCAATTATTTTTTTATCGGCATTAAGTTTTTTCGCGATAAACCCACCAAGCCCAGTGTCCGCAATGTTTATAAAGTATTTTTTGGTTACTATAGTATTTATTTGACATTCGACTTGGCCGATATCAATTTTAGTTACAGTTAATTTTTTTAGGGCATTAATAAAATCATCAACAGAGTTTACAATGCCAGCAGTTTTAGAAAAATCATTGGCAGTACCTAAAGGGAAATAACCAAAAATTGATTGTGTTTCCCCATTGTGAAGTAACCCATTAACAACCTCATTTAAAGTTCCGTCACCACCAACACCAATAACAATGTCAGTTTTCTTGTTGGCTTCCGTTTTTGCTAATTCAAAAGCGTGATAAGCATATTCGGTATAGAAAAAATTATGAGCTGAAAAATAATCCAGTTGCTTTACTTGATCTAAAAGAGTAGTCAGAAGTTGCTGTTTTTTTCTGTTTTTTTTAATTATTAACGAAATCTTCATAGCCACTTTTCCTATAATTGGTTAGTTAATTTCAAATAGTCATCAGCATACCTCGAAATGTTTGCTTCTGGATCTATTTCAGCATCATTAAGAATACTGTTGATTAGTTGACTGGATAAAAAAGGAGCCATCATTACCCCTTTACTTCCAAGGCCATTAAAAATATACATATTATTAAGGCAAGGGTGTTCTCCAATAAGAGGCCTTCTGTCTTTAGTAGTTGGACGAACACCTGCTTTTTGATCAATGATTTTATACTTAAAATCACCAAGTGAAGAAAGTTTTTTTAGCAATTCATTTTTTCCACTTTCAGAGCAGTTGTAATTTAATTCTCTATGATTGTAAGTAGATCCAACAATAAACCGCTTATTTCCAAGTGGATAAATAAAACATCCTTTATTTATTAATTTATTTGGTAATTCAGCACTTTCAATAATTATAATTTCACCTTTACATGGATTGTGGGGTAAATAATTAAAGAATGGATTTTGGGTGTATTTTGGACCTTCACAAAAAATTATAGAAGGGGCTAACCAATTTTTGTAGATTATGGAATTATTTTTTTGAATGACGTTTTCATAGTTAAAAGCTGAGTTTAAAAATGCGCCTTTGTTTTTAAAGTAGTTTCTGCTCTCATTTACGTATTTGGTTACATCTAATCTTCCGGCATGCTCTACTTTACCAACACCAAAAGGACGAATTATTTTATTAAATAAATCATCTTTAGATATGTTTTCTCCCATAAAATTTGAGTATGGAGAAATGGTTTGTTTTAAGCTCCAGTTATTTTGTTCTTCAATGGAAGAAAACACACGATAAAGGGAGTGATTTGAAAACAGTTTTTCCCCGAGTTTGTTTTCAATTGAGCTATAAAAGGAAATGGCGGAGGGTATAAATATACTTGCTTTCCATGAGAGCAATAGGCGCTTAAATGAGAAAGGATGAAAGATTCCTGCTGCAGCAAAAGAGCTTGTGGTTTTTGTGCAATTGTCGATAATTACAAAAGAACCACCTTTTTTTTCAATTGAATGAGCTAAAGTTGTTCCTGCAAGACCTTGGCCTACAATTATAAAGTCAACTTTTCTCATCAAAAAGCTTTAAAAAACATCAAAATACCAAAAGTGATTAAGCCAATTCCAATAATGTTTTTAAGAACACTCTGAGTCTTTACTGTAAGTTTTGATTTCAATTTACTGGCAAAATAAATTTTAAGTAAGTCAACACCAAAAAGAGTGATAATGGTAGATGCAAAGTAATAAAATAAGCTAGAATCTTTAAGCTCTAAGGTTTCTGTAGCGTAAGTACAGGCCGCAATCCAGTAGATAAGCACACCAGGGTTGATGGCATTTAACCCAATTCCTTTAGCAATTAATCCAATATATGATTTTTTTTGATTTTCTGAGCTTGTATTAACAGTTGGTTTATTTGAAACACCAGCTTGTTTTTTTAAAATATATACGATTCCTAGAATAATAAATGCGATTCCTGCGGCAAGCTTTATAAATAGGTTTTCATGTAAATAAGCATTTATTTTTTCAGCAAAAAGGTAAGCAGCAAAAAGATACAGAACATCACTAAGTAGTATTCCAATGTCTAGAAATAGGGCCTGTTTGAACCCTTTTTTAATACTAGTGTCTATTAAGATAAAGAAGGCCGGACCAAATAAGAAGCTAAGTAGTAGTCCAAATAGAATACCATTTAAAATAATACTTGCAGTCATACCTTTTTAATTAGAGCATTAAAGGTAGACAAAAAAACGCCAGCAATAAGAACTATGAAATTCTTAATTAGCTGGCATTTTTATTAATAAAATTTGGTTGAGAATACTAAAGTATTCATCAATGTTACCTCTTTTCATCATCTCTTTAGCAAGAGATTTTAAGGATTCGTATTTTGTCTTTGCACTCATGATAATTAGTTTTTATTACACAACTAAATACAATGACTATGCCAAAAATCTCTAACTAGAAAAGAAAAATTAAAAGGTTTATTTTCCTTTACAGAAAGGTAATCCAGTTTTTGGACTCTCAACAACTACTTTGTCGCTAGGAAGGTCACAAGCTTCAGCTCTTTGATCTTTTGCGAAGTAATAAATAGTTTGGTTTCTACCTCCTTTAAGTTGTACATTTTTTGAATGAAGGAAATATGTTTTTCCTTTACTGTTTGTGTGTGAATAACCCATATTGATTAAATTTTTTAATGTTATAAGGTTGAAGATATTAATTTTTCTTCGAATAATCCTATTTTTTCTTCGAAAAAAAGCTAAAAAGTTATAGTTGGGCTATCTGAAGACTATATTTTTGATATTGGATTAAGCAAACCTTGGTAATCTACCACTTCAAATTTTACAGATCCAAATAAAATTTTTGCTTTTGCACATAAAGGAATTTTATTTTTATCATCTGATATCCAGACAGTTAGGTCTTCTTCTTTTTTAAACACTCTTCCTGTTTGAATTACTGGACAAAATTTTAATGCTTTAAATTTTCCCATTCTAATTTTAATTTGGTCTCTCCCAAGAAATTTTATTTTTAGAGGGAATATTTCTCCATCTACAATAGTGTTAAACTCAAAAACATCCCCTTTTTCGGCATTTTCAAAGTCTAGCGTTCTTGCATAATAGTAAGCAGATAGCATGTCTTGAACGTTTAAAGGAACCTTAATTTTGGTTTCTCCATCGTCAACTAGTTGGAGGTCTTGATGAAGCGTATAGTCTTGATTAATGATAAAACCACCCTCGTTTACCCTGCGAATAAAATACCAAGGCATAATGCTTTCTTTATCTACATAAGATTCATATCTATCTCTAACTTTGAAAAACCAATCAAAAGCTTTAATGCTTCTACCAGTACCTACAATTCTATATAAATCCCTGCCTTTTGCTTTAATTTTACTCTCTTTAACCTGTAAAACAGCTTCACCGGCATCAATAATCCCATAATGTAGCCTGTAAGTAAGTTTTTCTCCAATAGTAAATGATTCATTAATTATTTTTCTGAAAACCAGGTGCTCGTTATAGGTATTAAATAAGGCATTGTAAGAATTACTTGTAAGCCCTACACATAATAGTAAAAGTAGAAAGGTTTTTTTCATATCAAAATATCACCAATAAGTATGCCGAAAATTGAATTTAATTATTTTTAACCTCATGAAATATATTAAGTCTTTTGCCATAATGGTTGTTCTTTTTAGTTGTTCTAGTCAAATGGATAATAACTTAACTGAAAAGCAACTAATTGATTCAAGTAAAACAGAAATTAGTCAAGATAAATCCTACATTGAAAAGTTTTCCAATGGAAAAATTAAGGTTTCTGGAGAAATTGTAAAAGGCAAAAGAGAAGGTAAATGGTTCTCTTATTTTGAAAATGGAACTAAACAAAGTGAGCACAACTATTTAAATGGTAAACTTCATGGTAATATGGCTGTTTTTTCATTAGATGGAAAACTGCTGTATCAAGGATTTTATTTACATGGCAAACAGCACGGGAAATGGATCTATTATGAAAAATCTAGCAAAGAAAATAAAGAAGTCTGGTATGAAAATGGAGTTAAAAAGTAAATTATTTTAAATCGTATTTCTTTTTGTATTTTTTATACTTTCTAATTTGATCGTTTTCTAGAGATATTAACCTTCCCTTTATAAAAGCATATTCTACATTGTTGGTTTTAACATCAAAAGCATCTCCTGATGAAATAAATAAAGTTGCATCTTTTCCTTCTTCAATACTGCCAACAGTATGGTCAATACCAAGAATTTTTGCAGCATTTAAAGAAATTGCTGAAACACCCTTTTCATAATCTAATCCATAAGCAATAGCTGTACCCACCATAAAAGGTAAATTTCTAGTAATCATTTCTTGCATATCACCAGCGTTTTGAATACAAAACAGAACACCTTCATTAGCTAAAATACCAGCAGTACAGTAGGGAAGATGTATGTCTTGATGAGAGTAATTAGGAAGTCGATGTGTTCTTGGCAGCATAATGCTAATGTTATTTTCTTTTATTCTTTTAGCAATCATCCAAGAATCTGCACCACCAACAATGCATAATCGTTGCAGTTTAAAATCTTTTTTAAATTGAATAACATCGTTTATTTCTTTAACGAAATTAACATGAACATAGAGCTGTTGTTCTCCATTAAAGAGTCCCTTAAGAGCATTTAATTTGATGTTGAAATAAGAGTTGTTAAGTTCATTATTATAGGCTTTTGCTCTAGAAAAAAAACTGGATATTGAATTCAAGGCTCTTTGGTAGTCATTAGAAAAGGAAGCTGTGTCAACTAAGGATTTGTATTTTGGCCAATTCAAGTGAATACCTTCATCTAAACTAACAACAGCATCTTCCCAATTCCAAGCATCAAAATGAACAACTGAAGAGCTTCCGCTAATTGTTCCTCCTTTAGGACAAATTTGTCCCATTAGCACTCCGTTAGATCTTACGGTAGGAGTTATTTTTGAATCGGTATTATAAGCAATTATAGAACGAACATTTGGATTGAATTCTCCAACTTCATATGAGTCTCTTGAAGCTCTTACCGCTTCAATATCCATTAACCCAATTGTAGAATTACAGGCTATAAACCCCGGATAAACATGCTTTCCTTTAATTCGAATTACTTGATCATAGCCTGAGGTGTCAATTGTTTTAACAAGAGCATTTTCAACAAGTGTAATTTTTCCATCTTTAATTGCTATTGCAGAACGCTTAATATATTTTCCATTACCAATATGAGCGGTTCCATCAAGTAAAAGAATGTTTTTATTATTTGCTATTGCAGGTGTTTCCTGACCAACTAGGCTAAAACAGGAAAATAGATATAGTATAAACACCGTTTTTTTCATTCGTTTCCATCATCTTTGATTGTACTACAATTGTGAGAGGTTGATGTTTCTGCTTTTAATTTTTGAACCTTTCCTCCTGCATTTTTAAAGGCCATCATTTCTGTTATTAGTTCAGAACGCTGTTTCATTAGCTTCATCTTTCGTTGATTTTGAGTGTCTAGGTCAAAGTATAACTTTCCATCAATGAATGTTTTTTCAACTTTTGCATAAACCGAAAGAGGATTTTGGCTCCAAAGTACCAAATCAGCATCTTTTCCTTCTTTTATACTACCCACAATATGGTCTATATGTAAAAGCTTCGCAGGATTGATAGTAATCATATTTAGCGCTTCTTCCTCTTTCATGCCTCCATATTTAATGCCCTTAGCAGCTTCTTGATTGAGTCTTCTTCCCATTTCAGCATCATCTGAGTTAACAGCAACGGTAATCCCCATTTGATTTAATAAAGACGCGTTGTATGGAATAGCGTCTTTAACTTCATATTTATAGGCCCACCAATCTGAAAAAGTAGATCCTCCAGCACCATGAGCTTTCATTTTATCTGCTACTTTATAGCCTTCTAATATGTGTGTGAAAGTATTTAATGTAAAATTCAATGAATCGGCAACTTTCATTAGCATATTTATTTCAGACTGCACATAAGAATGACAAGTTATAAATCGTTCTTTGTTTAGTATTTCAAGAAGTATTTCCAATTGAAGGTCTTTTCTTGGGATAGGCAATTGTTGTTTTCCTTTTTTATTGGATTGACGATATTCTTCCCAACGCTCTCCATATTTCTTTGCTCTCAAAAAAGCATCATAATAAACTTGTTCTACACCCATTCTAGTTTGCGGAAAACGAATGGTGTTTCGGTCTCCCCAGTTGGATTGTTTAACATTTTCACCAAGTGCAAACTTTATAAATTTTGGAGCTGGTTTAAATTTCATTTCCTCGCCAGAAGAACCCCAACGTAACTTTATTATAGCACTTTGACCTCCGATTGGATTTGCAGATCCGTGTAATAACTGAGCGGTGGTAACACCTCCAGCTAGCTGCCTGTAAATATTGATGTCATTAGGATTGATTACATCACCTAAATCAACTTCTGCAGTCACTGAATGAGAGGCTTCGTTTACCCCCCTTGAAATGGCAATATGAGAGTGCTCATCAATTATTCCAGCAGTAAGATGTTTGTTGGTTCCATCTATAACAATAGTTGAAGGATCAACTACATCTAGAATATTTCCTATGTGGGTTATTTTACCTTCATTAATCAGCACATCGGTATTGTAAAGTATTCCTTCTTTTTCAGATGTCCACACCGTAGTGTTTTTAATAAGGTAGGGAATGGGTTTTGGAAGAGAATCAAATCCATAAGCAACAGGGGGTAGCAAAGGATGAAAAGCACTTGTGTCCATAGTAAAAACAGGCTTTTTTTCTTTTACAATTGGCTTTTCTTTTCGAATGGCAGACCATTTAAACCATTCGCCATTGGGGTCCAATCCATTTCCATCCCAAGACCCACTGTTAAAATTAACAATTCCTGAAAGCCCGTAATTTCCACCATTTAATTTAAACGCTAGTGTAATTTGCTTGCCTTGATGCTTTATAGTGACAGGCACTGTTTTTTTCTTAGTAATTTTTATAGGTCTTCCAGTAATGGAATCGATTATAAAGACACCCTCTAAAGTGCTATCCTTAATTATATTGTACTGTATGGATGCTTTTGGTTTTTCTTTGCTGCCTTTAACAATTAGTGTTCTGATGTTTTGATTAATATTTAAATTGTATTTGCCTCTTATGTCATCAGCATTTAAATCTGATATTATGTGCTGTTTTCCTTGAATCCAATTTTCAAGTAGAGTGCCATTTTTTTCAAAAAGCTCGTCAGATGTTACAATTAAATTAGCCCACTTGCCTTTTTCTAGCGTGCCTAAAGAATTACTTTTTTGGATGAAAGCAGCTGGAGTTTCAGTTAGTGCTTTATATGCAGCTTCTTTGGACAGTCCTTTGCTAATGGCTAAACGCAAATTTGAAATAAAATCTTTTGCAGATAATCCATTAGAAGTTATGGAGAAATTAAGTTGATTTTTTTCTAAAATTGACAAATTAAAAGGAGCATATTTCCAATGTCTTAACTTTTGGGTAGATATCCTATTGGCATCATATGGGTTTTCTACATTATATGCTTTTGGAAAATTAATGGGTACAATTAATTTTAAGCCAGCGTTTTTTATCTCTTGAATTCTTTCAAATTCATCTCCACCTGTTTTAATGATATAATCTATTTCGAATTCTTCAGAAATCTTATTTACCCGTAAAATATCTTGAGCATTAGAGGTAATAAAAATTTGAGGTTTTTCAATTGATTTAAGGTGGCTTTCAATAGATAGATCTTTAAAAGCGGGATTAGTTTGCTTATACCAAATGGCATCAAGAAAAAATTGTTTTATCAATGCAATACAACCCATAAGTGAAGAAGGGTATGCTTGATGTGAAGTCCCTTTTTTGAAGGAATAAAAATTTGCAGCATGATTATCTAAAGTTGTTGTATTAGATGCTTTATTTAAAGATGTTAAGAAACCACTTCCTCTTAGCACGCCATCTTCTCTATGACTTAGCACAACACCAAATCCTTTTTTTAATAGCTTGTTTTTTTGCTTTTGGTTAAATTGAAAATCATCAATTCCATTATACTCTGATTTTATGGATTCGTTCCAATAATATGGGCCTTGCTTTGATGAGGAATATTGAGGATGTGGTGGTTTTTTTTTTGGAATTGGCTTACTAATTCCATAAGAAGAGTATAAATCAATAAATGAGGCATAAATGTGTTTGTCAACAAGTTCGTATACAATAGCATTTTTTGGAGGTTTTAAATTTTCTCCTACAGCTAAAATTTTACCGTCTTTAATAATGAGGGTGCCATTGTTAAGGGTTGTTTGGGAATTCACATGAATAATAGCCTTGATTAAAGCAATGGGTTGCTTAGCATTATCTTTAACTCCATTGTAAGGAATGTATTGCTGAGCAAAAAAAGTTCCAACAGTAAGAAGAAAAACTAAAAAAAGAGTTGTTTTTTTCATAAGGCTATAGCAATATGTAAAAAAAATCAATTCATTACTAACATTTCTAAATCCATCTTTATAGATTTGGAAAAAAATTATTATGAAAGCACATACCATATCATTAATTAGCTCAGTAGTATTAATTGTAATGAGCGCTTGGGGATATTTGTCTTCTGACAGTCCTTCATTAACTGCTCTTATCCCATTATTTTTTGGTGTTGTCCTGCTAGCATGTTATCCTGGTATTAAAAGTGAAAATAAAATTATTGCTCATGTCGCTGTTCTTTTAACATTAATTGTTCTTGTAGCTCTTTTTATGCCGTTAAAAGGTGCAATTGACAGAGACGATTCAATGGCAGTTGTGAGAATAGTTATTATGATTTCCGGGACTTCACTTTCAATGGTCGCTTTTGTTAAAAGCTTCATTGCCGCAAGAAAAAACAAACAGTAGTAGCAATTGATTACCACATCTAAACCAGCTGAAAAAGCTGTAATCATTGGTTTAATTAGTTCTGATCAGAATGAAAAGCTCACTATGGAATATCTAGATGAGCTCGAATTTCTTACCCAAACATCAGGTGCTCAAATTGTAAATCGATTTGTTCAGCGACTAAATCTACCGCATCCCTCCACTTTCGTGGGTAAAGGAAAAATTAATGAGATTAAGCAGTATATTCAGGATAACCAGGTGGATTTAGCGGTGTTTGATGACGATTTAAATCCAACACAAATACGAAATGTAGAGCGAATTTTATGCTGTAAAATTTTAGATAGAAGCAACTTAATTTTAGACATTTTCGCTAGCAGGGCAAGAACCGCACATTCCAAGGTACAGGTAGAGCTAGCTCAATATCAATACTTGTTACCTAGATTAACTAGAATGTGGACGCACTTAGAGCGTCAAAAAGGAGGTATTGGGATGAGGGGTCCTGGGGAGACTCAAATAGAAACAGATCGTAGGATTATAGGCCAGAAGATAAGTAGTCTTAAAGCAAAGTTGGCAAAAATTGATCGTCAAAAAGCAGCTCAAAGAAACAATAGAGGAGCCATGGTTAGAGTGGCTTTAGTTGGGTACACCAATGTGGGTAAATCTACACTAATGAATTTATTGGCAAAAGCAGATGTTTTTGCTGAAAACAAGCTCTTTGCCACTCTTGATACTACAGTACGAAAGGTTGTAGTCAAGCATTTGCCTTTTTTAATGTCGGACACCGTTGGGTTTATTAGAAAACTTCCCCATCAGCTAATAGAATCATTTAAATCAACACTAGATGAAGTTAGGGAAGCAGATGTGTTGGTTCATGTTATTGATGTTTCTCATGATGCATTTGAAGATCAATTTAGCACAGTTAATGAAACACTTAATGAAATATTAGATCAGCCTAAACCAACCATTTTAGTTTTTAATAAAATTGATAATTTTGATGCAGAAAAAAAAGAGGTTTTATTAGGAATTATAGAAAACTGGAAGTCTAAAAAAAGTCATAAATCGGTCTTTATTTCTGCTGTAAAAAAACAGAATATTGATCAGTTAAAGGAATTTATTTATGAAAAAGTGAAAACCATTCATGTGAAAAGATTTCCTTATAACTCTACCTATTTCGACTATTAAAAATTACTTTATACTTTTATTGAAAATATAACACATGTCAAGAAAATTAATCATTGGGTCATCTGGGCAAATTGGAACAGAGCTTGTTATAAAGCTTCGTGAAATTTGTGGTAAAGACAATGTTGTTGCAGCTGATATTAAACAACCTATTGATGAGGTTTTTTATGGTGGTCCATATGAAGAAATTAACGTTTTAGATAAAGAAAGGATAAAAGATGTTGTGTTAAAATACAAGGTAGAGGAGGTGTATATTTTAGCCGCACTTCTTTCAGCTACTGCAGAAAAAAAACCTGATTTAGCTTGGAAACTTAACATGGAGGGGTTATTTAATGTTCTTGAGTTAGCAAAAGAAAAGGTTATAAAAAAGATTTTCTGGCCTAGCTCAATTGCTGTTTTTGGGCCTACTACGCCAAGTAAAAATACTCCACAGCATACGATAATGGAACCAACAACAGTTTATGGGATAAGTAAACTTGCTGGTGAAAGATGGTGTGAGTACTTTTTTAATAAGTACGATATAGATATAAGAAGTATTCGTTACCCTGGTTTAATTAGCTATAAGAGCTCTCCAGGAGGAGGAACTACTGACTATGCCATTGAAATTTTTCATCATGCTATCAAGCATGGAAATTATGTTTGTTTTTTAGAAAAGAATAGAGCACTTCCAATGATGTATATGGACGATGCTATTCGTGCTACTATAGAACTAATGGAAGCCGATAAAGAAAAAATTTCTATAAGAAGTAGCTATAATGTTGGTGGAATTTCATTTACTCCTTTTGAAATCACTCAGGAAATAAAAAAGACACTTCCAAATTTTGAAATCTCATACAGTCCAGATTTTAGAAATGAAATTGCAAAATCTTGGCCTTCGCATATTAACGATCAGGTAGCTAGAAAGGACTGGGGCTGGAGGCCTAACATTGATTTAGATCAAATGTGTCAAACTATGTTAAAACAACTAAAAACGGATTTTGTGTAACCTTTTTAGTCACATTTTCTGTTTAAAACAATCAAAATTCCCAAATTTTATTTTAACTTTTACATGTAAATTAATGTTTAGTCTTTAATAAATGCAATATTATTTAGTAAGTTTAAATGTTATTTTTTGATAAATTTTATAATGAAAATTTTAATTTATAGCCTAGGATTTTTCTTTTTAATTTCTGATGCTTTTGCTGGTTCATCCAATAAGT
>MDTA01155230.1_pt1 | contig 20592 bp, 28 predicted proteins | sample 811151 | NCBI WGS metagenome assembly MDTA01 (sample SAMN05326648, study PRJNA326480) | marine metagenome | isolation source: seawater | place: Indian Ocean: South | collected 2010 | reverse complement strand
TCCCTTGTACAGATAAGGAATGGGACGATCAAATGGTTTTATATAACGATTGGATAGAAGAGAACAAAGTAGCAGATTACTTAGACTTATCACAACCTAAGTTTAATCCAGGTAGGCATCAGTTAGGACATTGTATTAGTCATGACTTCTCACATCCAGAAGAGTTTGTGGATACTATTATATCAGAGACTCCTAAGATAAACAGTTTTTTTATAACAGACGATGAAAATAAAACTATATTATAACGATTATCCTGGGCAAAGGATTAACGATAAAAAAATTACAGACAATACAAATAAAATTTATTTGTTAGATAGAACTTGGGAACGTGGTTCGTTTACATCTTTTCATCATGTTTTAAATACGTTAGGAATAGAATATGAATGGTCAAATATAAAAGAGGAATCTGTAATTATATTAGACATAGGAAGCCTAGCAATAGAAAGTAATTTAGAAGTTATAGAAAATACATTACAAAAATACTTACAAGAGTTTAAAAAGGTAATATTGTTTACATCACAAGAACCTGTATTAATTAAAGATATAAATTATTTGCTAGACAAGTACGATAAGTTGTTTGTTATGGACGTAAGATATAGTGAGAATAGTTTTCACGAAAGATATATCCCCTTTCCATTCTTAATTACAAGGTTAATGAATAACTTTTTGGATGTCACTGAACTTACACCTAATATACAACTTACAAATTATGATGAAAAGATACACGACTTTAATAATTTAAAATACAGATGGACACCAGATAAATTTGCAACACAATTTTACATAAATGAATACAACTTTGACAACAATATTGTAACATATCAAAGGCCTACACACCTAACATTAGACGGCTCTTATGCAGAGAAATTGGAACTAAAAACACAGGTCTATGACTTCTTTGACTACAACGATACACCTATAAAGAAACGTAGTTTAAATTTTATATATGATTTTTTAGACAGACATCCTACAGTAGGTTTAACACCAGATAAACCTTTTAATATTAGATACAGATATCATCCAACTTATGTTTATGACGAATGTTATTACAGTTTAATTACAGAAAATCTTAATTTCGAAATAAATGACAATACCGTATCAGTTGAAGATGTAGAACAAAACTTTTACATTAGTGAGAAGACTTTGTATCCTATTATGCAAGGACATCCTTTTAAAGTTTTAGGTAATCCAGGTATGAATTATATGTTAGAACATTTAGGATTTAGATTATATGATGAGATATTAGACTATGATTATGACTTTGTATTTTATCCAGTAGAAAGATTAAAGCAAGGTGTAAAAAGTTGTGAAAGTTTTGATAGGGGACTATATCAAACTCACATAAAAGATATTATTAATAAAGTTTTACATAATCAGAAACTTATTATGAATGTTAATAGTCCTTTGTGGGAAAAATTAAGACAAACTATGTTGAGAAATATACAAAAATATTATGAATTATAAACAAGGTAAACTCTTTAGTCATTTAAGAGCACCAGACGAAAGTTATTTAATCGTATCAGCACTAGCATCAGAATTACCAACATACTTACCTGAAAAACTATTATTTACAGGTGTAGGTAAGATTAATGCTACACATGTTTTAACTAGATATTTGGAACGGCATCCAGAAGTTAAGACAGTAATTAATTATGGCACAGCCGGAGGTGCCTTCAAAGTAAATACAGGTGAACTTATAAAATGTACAACCTTCCTTCAGGGGGATATGGACTGTGGTGAGTTAGCAGGAGGTCCAGGTATAACATTTGGAGACGATGGTTCTATTGCAGATGTGTTACAATTTGGTACTGATGGTGCAATTTGTAGGACCCAAGATCAATTTGTAACAGACATACAAACATTAGATATGTTTCAGCATCTAATGGTGGGTAATAAATTTAATGTTGTAGATATGGAAGCCTATGCTCTTGCCAAGGTTTGTGCAATGATGAATAGAGATTTTATTTGCTACAAATATATAAGTGATGATGCTAATGACGATGCTGATGGTGATTGGCAACAAAATGTATCAAAAGGCGAGCCATTATTTTATGATGTATTAAAAGAGGATTATTTATTTACTCATGTCCAATAAAGATTATAAAAAATTAGCAGAAGAAATTATGACAGAGCCTGAATTTAGGCCTAATGGATTTGTTTATAAACATATACAAGAAGCAAAATCAGATTCTTTAGTAAGTATAAAAAGTGCTGTAGACAGCAAAAGTGATCTTTATGATTTAGAAAGAAACGATATAGGAATTATCAGCGATATAATTTTAAAGAGTTTTATTGATAAACAACTGTGATTGTTGCCGCACCTTGTGTCGCTGAACCCTGAGTCACATAGGCTTTAATTGTATTTGCACTATCTAAAGTACCTGTATAAACAAAGTTAGGATTTACAACATAGGAACCTAATGAAGTTAGATCAACATAATCAGTATCAAATAATCTATCTGGGTCTGCATCATCACCTATTGTAATGTCTGCTGTACTGTGGTCAAATACAGTAGTAACTGTAATTGTTGCTTCAACAATTTTACTTCCTGAACTAACATCACCTAATGTAACATTTCCACTAGTATGAACAACATTAGATCTAAATGTGCCAGCATCAACAGTAGCACTATCTCTAGTTGTAATTGTTGTTAAATGACTTGTGGTTGTAGGAGCATCTTGTTTAGCAATATATACACCGTACTCTCCATCTCCTGCATCAGTAACAACTAAAATATCACCAGTGTTTATATCACTGTCTGAATAAACTGCTGATAGATCTGCTTTAAATCTTGTTGTAGCCGCTCCTGAAGAATCTGCACTTATACCTGTGCTACCTACATATCTAGAACCACTTACATAAATTACATTACTTGTTCCTGTGCCTATATCTGTTGGAAGGTTAGTACCTATAAAATGTAATGTTCCTGATTGATAATCAAAGTACCATTCATCATTATTACCTGAACCTGTTTCAAATAATTGTGTACCACTGCTTTGAGCATTTGCTAGTCCAGTACCTGCGGCATAAACCTTTAACTGATATGTAGCACCAAATGAAGGTGGTATCCAATTTGTTCCACCTGTTTTCCAAGTTCTATTATCTGATGCTGTACCATCTTCTGTTGTTTCTAAGGCACCACTAACACTATCTAAATATACATGAACAATACTGCTATTTGAGGAAGGCATAACACCTGGGATACTATCTGATTGCGACCAAATACTTGCTGTTTTAATAATAGGATCAGAAACAATAGCCTCGTTAGGAGCCTTTTTGTTTGCATTAGTATCTGATTTGGCTTTACTAAAACCTACTTTTTTCCAAAGCAAATCAACTTTTTGTGTATCACTTATTGCCATTAACTAATACTCAACGCAGTTAAACTGTCGCCGTCCTCTAATTTAATTCTTACTAATATGTTATTACCAACACTATTTGTAGCATTCTGATCACCAAGTGTCATTGTAAATGAACTACTACTATAAGAAGTGCCGTCTATAATTCTATCACCTGAAGTAAATGCACAACCATTACTACCATTACCACCTGCACCTGTGTTACTACCAGGCGTACCAGCACCACCATAAGTGATACCTGCGTCTAACCAACGATTCAACCCACTAGCACTATCTATACTTGTGCCAGGAGCCGCAATAAATACTCCACTTACTGTACCTGTAAGTGTAATAGTAAAGTTAGACATTGTTGTTCTTCTAAATGCAAAAGTAAAGTACTGGGCACCACTTCTGCCTGTGTTCAAGTCTGGACCTACTGGTAAATAACCTGAACTTAAATCTGTATCAAAATGTTGTAGAGTATTCCATCTCACAACTGCTTCACTAGTACCTGCAATAGTTTCTGCACCACTCCAAACATTTGCAGTATAGTTGTTTACACTATTATCAAATGCAGGTGTGTCTGCACTACTACCGAATCCTGTTACTCTTTTAGCATCGTCATCAAATCCAGCACCTAAACTATCTGAAACTGTTATTGTTCCTTCATCAAATGTTGGAGTTGCTGTCCATACTTGTAATTTTGTACCGTGATCTGATGTGTAACTACTGTACCCGTTCATATTTTGGGCTCTAAACTTTATTCCTTCAACTGTTGCTACACTTGAACTTGTTACATCTATTACAATATCACCCAATGCATAAGCACTACCAACACCAACATTTGCTGTTGGAGTACCACTATTTAACATAGTACTTGTACCATCTATTTGTGTATAATTTTTATTTTGTGTGGCAATTGCGGCACTACTTGTACCTTCTGCATTAGTTCCACTTGCAATATTAAAAATACTTGAACTGTCTAAGTATGCTTGTCCTGTTAAATTACTAATAGTTGCACCAGTTAATTTTACTTGTGGTGAACCACTGTTATAATATGGAACACCTGAAACATATCTTTTAGTACCTGCTGTTTCTTCTACAAGTGTTGCACTACCTATATTAACTGTTGGTGTGCTTGTTAAATTATCTTTTACAATGTAAACATTATTTGTTGTTCCTGTACTATCATGGCTAATTGATAAACTATGAACACCATGATTTACAGCATCAATATCTTTTGTTGCCCTTGCACTGAATACTTGATAGAAGTTTTTAGGGTATGTTGTTGAACTTATTTCATCATAAGCATCACCTTCAGATGTAACTATAAGTGATGTAAATGTTCCTGTTTCACTTGTTGATGTACTAAATGCTTTGGCACCATCTGCACTTCCATCAAACAATGCACTTGCTGTTCCAGTAGCACTATTATAAGCATTACTAATTGTTGATGTTGAAATACTTGTTGTGGAATCATATCTTCTTGCTGTAGAACTGTTTAAACTACTACCTACTGCAAGAGAACCGCCTGTAAAGTCTGTGGCTCCATGTGCCAATTTACTTGTATCTTGTGCCGCTGTACTTAAAGTAATAGACTTACTACTTACACCTGCTGGTGCACTTGGAACTGATTCTAAAGTTATCGCTGTTGTTTGAGTATCACTTTGTGCTGTGATATCAGGTGTACCTGTAACAGTTAATGTAATATCATAACTGCCAGGTGATCGTGAGGAATAATCATGTGTAATATTTGCGGCTGTACTACCTGCTCCAGATGTAATGTTAGCATCTGAATCACCATCTCCCCATGTGTAAGAGAAGTTTGTACCATTTTGAGAATTATTATCTACAGTAATTGTACCTCTGTTTGTTCCACTTAAATCTGTTCCTGCATATAAAGTTCTGACGTTATCGTTTGACGATATCAAACTAGATGTTGTAGATGTTGCTGTAAAATCTGCTCTAACATCAGGTTCCAAATGAACTGTAAAGTTAGAACTTGTGAATGGAGAACTAGAATGTGCAGAATATACTTGTAAATTTCCAGTATAATTAGCATTAGCACCAGAGGATTGGTCACTACCACTTAAAGCATAAGTGTGATTTATTGTTCCGCCTGTATCACCAGCACCTCCACCGCCTGTGGATACTGTTGATGTTGTGCCATCTCCCCAATTATACACATAATAAATTCCAAACGTAGCATTACTACCAATTGTATTTTCTGTATTGTTAGTAAATGTAACAACACCTCCACTTGTTCCTTCTTCATTAATTACATTTGTTGAACTTAAACCTACTGTTGGTGTATGAGTATCATAAACTTTAATTGTGCTAGAAGTATTATTAGGAACAACACTTGGGTCTGCAGTACTATGTGTTAAAAGAGTCAACTTAACAGAATATTCTCTATCTTGTTCCGTTGATGTTGTAAAAGTATGCTGTAATCTTGCACCCTGTGTACCACCAGCATTTGTATCTGCTGTAATACTAGAGTTTGCACTACCATCGCCCCACTCTACTAGATATGTGGCACTAGCACTACCTATATTTGTAGTATCATTATCAAAATATAATTCTGTACCGTCGTCAACTGTAGTTACAGGACTTCCTCCGGCCGATGCCGCATACATGGCAAATCCTGCCACAGGGTTTGCTGTATATAATGTTATAAAATTATCTTTTTGTAAACTTGTTGTACTGCCTTCTCCTGCACCTGCATTATTAAATGCTGTAACTACTACATCAAAGGGAGAGTTGCTATTGTCAGTATAAGTATGGGAAGGAGTGCTATCTGTAGTTGCTGTTGTAGTTTCTCCGTCTCCCCAATTAATAGTATATCTGTTTGCATTTCCAGTAGCAGTAATTGTTAGTGTTGCTGTTAGTGGGGCACCACCAGCCGTTACATCTGTTGTATAGTTTACATCTCTAACGTATGTATCGTTGTAAATATTAAGTGCGGCCTCATTTAATTTATCAATGGCCTCTGAAACTTTTTCTGTATTGGATAAACTTGTAACTGCGCCTTGTCTTGTTACTGTACTATTACCTGCATAATCGCCCTGATTAGGTGTAATATGCCAATCACCATCACCACTTGCATCTATATTACCTAATGTTAAAGCGAAACCATCTGAAACGCCAGTTGCGTCTAACTGTGCTTTTGTTACAAGAGCAGTTGCTGAAGTACCATTTGCCGCAAGTATTTCTGTTAGTGTAGAACCACCTTCATTAGTTACTGAAACGATATCAGTGTCTGCATTTCCAAGAAGTTTAGGGCCTTGCTTACCAAGTTGAAGATTGTTTCCAACACCTACAAGTCCAAAGTTTTTGACTGACGCCACGTTATTCTCCAAATCTTATAATTGTATTTATCAAAAAAATATAAAATATAAATTACACAATAATAAATATGACTATGTCACAGATTAACAGAAAGCAAATGATATTGCAATCCCTTGTTGATATCCTCACAGAAGAACAAGTAGGTAAAATTACTACAAAAGTAATTGCAGAAAGAACACAGGTAACAGAAGCGGCACTTTACAAACATTTTCCCAGCAAAACTGCAATATTTGAGGAGTTATTTAACTTTATGGATGTATCTTTTACAGATAAATTTACAGAAATAAAGATTAAACACAAAGATTCGCTTAATAGATCTCGTGCCATGTTTCAATTTTTAATACTCTTTGTAGAAAAAAATCCTGGATTCGCTAGGATATTAAACAGAGAAGCATTAACCACAGACGAACAAGTTATAAAAGATAGTGTAAACACAATGTTAGCAAACATAGAAAAAGAATTTTATGTATGCTTAGGCAATGAAAGAAGTGCCAGACTGGTACTTGTTCTGATTGAAGGTGTTTACACAAGATTCATACGCAGTGAGTTTAAAGAACTACCTAGTACATATATAGATGATCTATGGGTAGCCGCTAATAGAACTATTTTCGCTTGACTTACATAATAAATTTGTTATAATAATACTATGAGATATCTTATATTAGGTGACGTTCATGCAGATTATAGTCCTTTTGCTAGGGCGGTAGATTACTGTGACACAAACGATTGCCATCTTATAAGTGTAGGTGATTTAATTGATAATGGTCCTGACGGAGATAAAGTGGTTAGCACAATGTTAGAACTTGTTCAAAGTGGAAAGGCAACATTAGTAAAAGGTAATCACGAGCATAAAATTATAAGATATCTAGCAGGAAACGATGTAATCTTAGGGCCACCTAATATGGTTACCGTAGATCAGTTCAATGAGCCTGGTGGAGATATATTTAAAAATCAATTTGAAGATCTTGTTAAAAATTATGCAATAGATTATTTGAGACTTGATCAATTTAACTATATTGCACACGCAGGTATGGACCCAAAGTTTTGGGAGGCTGATTATCAAGGTGAAGAAATCACTAAGAAAATGGTAAACACAATGCTATTTGGTCAGGCAGATTACGCCAAGCAGTATGAATACAGAGGGCAAACATATCCTCACAGAATATATGATTGGGTTGAATATGTACCAACAGGTAAGAGATTATTTGTTGGGCATGATCCTGCACCTTTAGTACAAGAACCTTCATTTGATAATTTCCAATCAGAACCAGAAGTTTATGTAAATGACAATGGTGGAGAAGTAGTTTTCTTAGATTGCGGTGCCGGAAAGGGCGGTAATTTGTTTGGAGCATTATTAAATACAGATACTAATATTGTACAAGAAATAGTTAATTTTAGCAATGAGCACTAATGGATTTATTAATAATAGTAATGGTATGTATGATGATGTACATACTATGGGACGATAGAAATAACAGGCCTAAACATTGAAATTAAATTATAAAGATTGCGGTAAAATAGGTTTTACCTGTAGTACATTTGATTTACTACATGCAGGCCATATAACAATGCTAGAAGAAGCAAAGCATCATTGTGATTATTTAATCGTTGGATTACAAAATGATCCTACTTTAGATAGACCTGAGAAAAATGCTCCTGTCCAAAGTATAGTGGAAAGACAAATTCAATTGGCGGCTGTTAAGTATGTAGATGAAATAGTTATATACAATACTGAACAAGACTTAGTTGATTTATTATTAACATTACCTATAGATGTAAGAGTATTAGGTGAGGAATATAAAAATAAAGACTTTACTGGAAAAGAAATAGCAAAGCAACGTGGTAGTAAAATTGTTTTTAATGGCAGAGACCATAGTTTTAGTAGCACAAGTCTAAGAAAAAGAGTCTTTAACGAAGAAAATAACACATGATGACTTTAGTAGAGAAAGGAAAAGACTACAGAATATTTAAGGATAAAATATTAGGTATTGTTCCTTACTATTGCTTAGAAGATACAAGTAATGCTACCCAAAAAGGAGGTGTTTGGCATGGTGTAAAGCATACTTACTACTATTTTAAAACACTAAAACAGGTAAAAAGTTATTTAGAATGAACACTTTTAAAACAGGATTAGTTTTGTTAGGTGCTTTGGTAATTAGTAGATTACTACCATTACCACCAAACAGCGAACCGCTATTAGGTTTAGCAGTTTTAACACCTTACCTGACTAAAAACAATTTGGCATTTTTAATGATGCCGTTTGTAATGTTTGTATCAGATTTGTTTTTAGGCTTTGGTAATTGGATATGGTTTACCTATCCAGCATTAGCACTTGCAACATTTATCAGTAAAACATTATCAAACAAATACACATCATTATTAGCAAGTTGGTTGTGTTGGCATATAATGGCAAATTGGACAGGGACATTCCCTCCTTTTAGTCCTGAAGCATTAGCATTTGATAGAGCATTTTTAATAAGTGGATTCAGTATTGTGCTATTATATGATTTAACTAGGAGTTTATGGCAGACAGCATATCAAGAAGTGTAGCAAAAAGTATTACATGGAGAATTATAGCAAGTTTAACATCAGGAGTTATTGCTCTAGCATTTGGGTTGCCAATGAAGGCGGCTATAGGAGTAGTGATTGTTGATATGATTGTTAAATTTATTATGTATATTGGACACGAAAGACTATGGGCCAATATACCAAAAATAGACTTGACAATATTTAAAAAGAAAGTATAATATGATATTATGAGTAAAAGTACGACACAAATGACCAAGGCTGAATTGATAGAACTTATCAACGACAAGAATGCTATAATTGGTGAACTTAATGCAAAAATAGATGAACTAGAGGGTATGGCTGTAGCCAGTAAGGCAACTCCTTTAGATGCAGACACTAGTAGACTAATTAGCACAATGAATGCGAGAATTAAAGCATTAGAGGAAAAAATAGATGGTTAAAGTTAAAGAAGCACCTGAAGAAATGTTTCGTGTATTCGTGTACGGTTCGCTAAAAAGTGGGGGAGATATAAGAGGTCTAAACCAATTTGGCGATGGTGCCTATATTGTTGGTAAAACAAGAACAAAGTATCCTGATTATGAAATGGTTGATTTAGGAGCATTTCCAGGCGTATTTCTTAACGGAGATAATTTTATAGAGGGAGAAGTTTGGGAAGTTGATAAAGAAACAATGCAAGATTTAGATGCAATAGAAGGCTATCCTAATTTTTATAACAGGCAAGAAATCTATACAGAATTAGGTAAAGCAAATATGTATTATTTAGATAGAAAAACTTATAAAGATATATCTAATCAGGATTCACCTAGAATAGATAGAACAGGCGGTGTTGATAGATGGATACTATAAAATCGTTAGAAACATTAATTTTAGATACTGAGCAATGGCACGAAGATAGAAATCTCATAAAAGGTGCTACAGATAAAGATCAAGTATTGAAATTATTACAGGAGTTGGGAGAACTTAGCGATAGTGTTTGTAAAGGCGAGGATATTAAAGACGATATAGGCGATATGTTAGTTATAATGATTAACATTTGCAAAAGAAACAATATATCTTTATCTGAATGTCTTTATGTCGCATACAATGACATAAAAGACAGAAAAGGTAAAATGGTTGATGGTATATTTGTTAAAGAATAGTAATGGAATTCAGTTTACTTGTTGCATTTATAGTTAAGCATACATTAGCAGATTACTTCCTGCAATTTCCTTGGATGTTTAAGGAAAAAGGAGAATATGGTGCTATAGGTGGTATTGCACATTCAGGACTACATGGACTGTTTACATTTTTAATATTGTTTACAATATTTCCCTGGTTAGCAGTTTTATTTGCAATATTAGATAGTGTTGCACATTATCACATAGACTTTTTAAAATGTAAATTTAGAGAACGATTTGATTTTAAAGAAAACGGTAGTGTATATTGGATGTTACATGGCACAGACCAAGCATTACATTTATTAACTTATGCAATTATTATAAGGCTTTTACCATTATGAGGAAAGTAACAAGCGATAGTCAAAAATTAGACAATGTTGTAATAGAAACTGCTAAAGGACAGGAGTTTGCAGTAGGAGAAATTAAGCATTCAAACAGATTTGTAAAAAGTGTAACACCTAAACAAGATCTTAGTTGGTATATTAAATGGACAGCAAGTATTTTTATTCTTGCTAGTATGTCTATTAGAGGTGTAGAAGGATTACAAATGTATGACTTATTTTTAAGTTTAATAGGCGTAGCAGGTTGGATGTGGGTTGGATTTTTATGGAAGGATAGAGCATTAATACTTTTAAATGGTGTAGGAATTATACTATTTCTTAATACTATTATAAGAGATTACCTATTTCCTGCATTATAAAAAGCAGTTTTAATAAATATGAGTATGATATACAAAGACATTATTAGATACAATACTAGAAATGATGTAGAACCTGTACTAAGTCCCTGGTTTCAAGCAAAATTAAGGCAACTTATAGATATAGGTGTTTATGCAGATAGCAAAGACGTACTAAGAAAAGGTTTAGTAACACAATTAATAGAATACAAAAACAAATTTAATGTAGACACAGTTGTTTTTGGTATGAGTGGTGGTATTGATAGTGCCCTATCAGCCAGTTTATTCAAAGCGGCAGGTTGGAGAGTAATAGGTTGTACTTTACCAATCGATCAAAATCCAGAAGAAACAGACAGAGGTGTAGAAGCCTGTACTGCTCTGGATATAGAACATATACAGATAGATTTAACAGACACATATAATGCATATTTAGATAACGCATGTAAAGAGGTAGACTCAAAATTAACTGCTAGGGAGTTTGATGACAAACCAGAAAGAGTTAGAGCAGGAAATATAAGAGCAAGATTAAGAATGATTACTCTTTACAATTTAGCAAACAAATTTGGCGGAATTGTTGGTAGCACTGATAACTTTTCAGAACTATCAGCAGGGTTTTGGACTTTACATGGAGATGTAGGTGATGTTGCACCTATCCAAAGTCTAAATAAAAGTTGGGAAGTTCCTATGTTGGCAGAACACATGGGAGTTCCTCAATCAATCGTCAAAGCAACACCTACAGATGGTTTGGGTGTTGACGCAGGTGATGAGGCCCAGTTTGGGTTCAGTTACTTGGAGTTTGATATTGTACTTTATGCATTATTAAATAATATCTTTGCAGAGGAAGGCTCTGATAACGAAGATACTATTAAGTTTAACGCAATCAAAGACAAAGTAAGACAAACAGTTTACAAGAGAATAAATCCTGTAAACTTAGACCATCCAATTAAAGGTAGTGCATTATATGATGCATTACAAAATTTAGATGATAACTTAATAGGAGAATAAACCATGGAATATCTAGCAATAGTTATCGTCGTCGCAGTAGTAGGTTTACTTGTTTATAAATCAAACAATAAAGGCTCTAGTGTTTACAGAGGCGTAAGCACACCAGCACCTGCTCCAGCACCTGTAGAAGTCAGAAAGGCTCCCACAAAGGCTCAACTTAGCAAATTGACTAAAAAAGAAATAGACAATTTAGCAAAACTTGAGTGGGGAATCGTTCTTGATGCTCGTGAGACTAAAGATAAAATGATAGCAGAGTTCATTAAACAGGCTAAAGCAATTCTTAAATCACAAGAAAGCGATGACGGAGATGATAGCGAAGACGAAGTATAATTAATACTTTAATTCATTCACAAAGACCAGGTTTATCCTGGTCTTTTTGTTAAATATACATGTGATGAATCTAAATATTAGTATCGTTCAGCCTAATTTTAGACAAGGAGGTTCCTCCTTTCAAGGCTATTGGTTACCCTACAGTTCAGGGTGTGTATATGCTTTTTCAAAACAAAGTTCAGAACACAAAAACGATATAACATTAAACAGACTTATATTTAGACGAGAAGACACAGAGAACGCCTCTGATAGCATGATAGGTGATAATATAGTAATGTTCAGTTGTTATCTTTGGAATTGGGAATATAATAAAACATTAGCAGAAAAACTAAAAGCAAAATCGCCTAAAACACAAATTGTATTTGGTGGACCACAAGTATCAGAGTTTTATTTAGAAGAACAAGCAAACAGTTTACCTTTTGTGGATACATTTATAGTATCAGAGGGCGAATTAAGTTTCCATCAATACTTATTAGACTACAAAGACAAAAAGCAAGAGCGAATATACTCTGCAAACAGAGTACAGGACTTAAACATACCAAGTCCATACTTAACAGGTGTATTTGATGAGATAATTATAAACAATCCAAATATCAAATGGAGTACAACACTTGAAACCAATAGAGGCTGTCCTTTCAGTTGTACATTTTGTGATTGGGGTAGTTTAACATACGCAAAAGTTAAAAAGTTTCCTGAAGAGAAAGTATATCAGGAGATAGAATGGTTAGGTGCAAACAAAATAGAATACATCTTTATGGCTGATGCAAACTTTGGTATATTTCCTGACAGAGATATGGCAATAACAGATTACATATTAGATGTACAAGAAAGAACAGGCTTTCCTAGTACTGTAAATGCAAACTGGCACAAGAACGCAAAGCAGAACGTTATAGAGATAGTTAAAAAGTTTATTAGTAATGGCTTTAACAGAGGCATGACATTGTCAGTACAAAGTATGGACCAGCAAGTATTAGACATTATTAAACGAAAGAACATGGATACAAGCCATTTAGGTAAGATGATGGACATACTAAACAAAGAATGTATAGGTAGTTATACTGAACTAATACTACCTTTACCAGGAGAAACTACAGACACATGGCGAGAGGGACTTTGTGATGTATTGGAAATAGGACAGCATAGAAGTATAGAAATATGGTTTCATCAGTTATTAGAAAATGCCGCAAGTAACCAACCGGACCATAAAGATCAATTTGAATTCAAAACAGCAAAACTTCCTGATTATATTATGGGAGACTTAGAACCTGATCAAGACGAACACATATCTGAGATAACGGAGGTTGTAATAGAAACTAAAAGTATGCCTTACCAAGAGTTTTTAGACAACTGGATGTATGCTTGGATGATTATAAATTTTCATTGTGGAGGTTGGTGCCAAATACTAACCAGAGTATTACATTTAGATAACATACAACCATACAAAATAAGTTATGATGTATTGTTTTATAAAATGCAACATGATAAAGGTATTGTTGGAGAAGTTTATGCTGAAACAAGGCAAATGCTGGACAGATATTTACAAAAAGGCGAGTTAGACGATACTTATGGTCACACAATGTTCTGGCATGCCAATAAAAAGTTACACTTACATCATGATGAAGTTATGCAATTTATCCAAGAGGTATTTAATGTAGGATTTGATCTTATGGAATATCAAAGACATTTTGTAACTAAATTGCATGACACTTACCCTAAAAAATTTACAACTGAATACAATTACAAAGACTTTATTAGTAAAGAAATAGACACATTGGAACCAGGTGTATTTGAATGGGAAGTTGATATAGAAAAACAATATGACACAGAAGAACAATACTTAGAATGGTTGTACTTTAGACGCAGACAGGGATTTGGAAAGAATGAAATTAAGTGAACACTTATTACAACACGAAACCTTAGAACAAGTGGATGAAAATACATTAAAATTTAATATAAACATGACTGGAATACCTTTAGTAGAAGGTAACTGTGATGACTTTGTTGAATACTTTACACCTGTAATACAGAATTTTATTACAAATAACAACGATGTCTCAAAACTTAAAATAATTTGGAACCATTCATTCGAATCTAATATGCTATTAATAAATGATCAATGGTGGTTTGATACTGCTTGGAATTGGTGTGATAGGTATAATATTATACCAGAAAACGTAACATTTCAAACAGGTAATTTTAATATATTTGAAAACTACAAAAGATGGCATAGGATTAATAGACCAAATAGACCAATGTGGAATCTTGAAGTCGTAATGCAGATGCTATGGTGTTATGCACCTAAAGTATTTAATAAAGATAAAGTTAGATTTGATCTTAATTATTGCGATGTAGATTCCAAAAGACCTTTAGAATATGCATACAATACTTTAAACAGAGTACCAAGAAGAAATCGAATAAGTTTATTTGCTAAATTAGAAGAAAACAATTTATTAGATAAAGGCTTAGTTAGTTTTAATGAAACACAAAATCATAGTAATGGAAGTAATTATGGCTATGACGGCATATCCTTAACAAAAGAACAAAACGAAAAACTCCCAATATTTTTAGATAAGCCTGAGGACAGAACGGCTTCAGAATGGATTTACAATACAATAAATGTACATCAATACTACCCAGAAGAAACAAAACATACAAATCATTATGCTCCTATATTAGAAAACAGTTTAGTTAGTGTAGTGGCAGAAACAAATGCAGGTGTCCCAGAACGAATGTGGTGGCAGGACCCTAAAGCAATTAATTGGTACCCATATTATAAAGAAGGATTCATCACAGAAAAAACCTTTAGAACCATTGCAAATGGTCATCCAGTAATATGGGTATCATCCCCTGGAACTGTAGCAGTTATGAAACGTTTAGGTTTTATTACATTTAACGACTTTTGGAGTGAGGATTACGATAAAATACAAGATCATGAAGACAGATTAGACGAAGTAATAAAAGTATTAAAAGGATTATGTGAACTTAATGTAGATCAACGCAAAGAAATGTATAACGAAATGAAGCCTAGACTAAAATACAATCAACAATTAATATTACAAATGGAGGAGTTACCTAAACTTACTTGGAACGATTACAATGAGTATCTCAAATTTTACCTCTAAAATAGAAGAACAATTATCAAACGTAAACAGTAATGATAATGTATTGTTTGTTGATTTAGTTTCTTATACAAAACACAATGTTATAACGATTGAGTGTGAGAATATATTTGAAAATGGTGTAAACGAATTAGTTAAAAGATATTGTGAGAATTCAAAAAATAAACAAAGAAAAATTTATTTGAGACATGGCTTGGAATCAGACCCTATTATAATAGATGGCAAATGGGTATTTGAATATATACATAAACTTTTACATCTAAACGATAATTTAAAAGCAGACGAGTTATATTTTGTATCTGGAAACTGGAGTATTGTAGAAATATATAATAATTGGCACAGAGATAACATGCCAAATGCAGATAAAATTAATGTAGAAGGTATATTTGAACTCCAAAGACTTTATGCACCTAAACTTATGGACCACGAAAACAAGTGGAATAAGATAGTAAAATTAGATTACATAACAGATTACAAAATAGAACAAAAAGAAAAATACTTTTTAACACTAAATAGATCTCCAAAAGATCACAGAATGGATTTGTATAGAGTTTTAGATAATTATAATTTAATAGAAAAAGGTTTCTGCTCATGGAACGAAGTAAATGGCAAATCTACTTACTTTGGGCAATTAACTGAAGAGCAAATGAACAAATTACCCTTACATTTAGATATGGTTGAAGGCAAATATAATTCTGCAAACGAATATATCTATAATGTTACAATGCCACAAGCATTTAGTTTCATGCCTGATAAAGAATATGAAGTAATACCAAACTATTTTGCAGAATATTTTAATAATAGTTATTTTTCAATTGTTACAGAAACTAAATTTGGTATTCCAAAGTCAGATTATCATGGTTGTAATAATATAATTTATGATATAAATTGTGTAGGCACAGGATTTTATGATATTAATACAAATAAAACAAATTGTATGCTATGCAACGCAGAATTAGATACACCTAGTTGGATGAAATATTATATAGAGTCTTTTATTACTGAAAAAACTTGGAGAAATATGTTAAATATGCATCCAACAGTATGGTTAGGAACGCCTTTTACTACAAATATATTAAAACATTTTGGATTTAAAACATTTGATACTGTTTGGGACGAAAGTTATGACAAAATAACTAACCCGAGACAAAGATTTAATGCAGTAATTAATTTAATTAAACAATTATGTGATAAAACACACGAGGAATGGTTAGAATTACAGGAAAAATGTTTACCAATATTAAAACATAATCAGAATATTATGCTGGAAATAGATAAAACTATGACAACAACACAGGAAAATTATTTAAAATATGGATAATAGAGTATATAAAATAGATATTACTTCAGGAACTAACTGGTTTGAAGTATCTAATACAATAAATTACAGATATAATCCTGAAAAATATGATGAAATATGGATTAATTTTGCTACAGAGTCTTGGTTTAGCATAGATAATTTGCAAATAAAAGACTCAATATACAAATACTTTCAAGATGTAATAGAAGACACAGGGATTCCTTTTGAAAAATTTAAATTTTTTCATGGTAATGTTTACACAAAAGAAAATTATGATGTTTACTGCAACATATTCCAAGTGCCTATGGATAAAAGATACACCTGTGAATATCATCCTTACTGGCATTTTGTTACAAATAAAACACATTACGATTATTCTTATCAATTAGATAAAAACAAAGACAGGATAAGACCTAAATACTTTAGTTGTTTTAATGGAGCACCAAGAGACCATAGAATATTAACTTATAATTTTTTAAATAATAATCCAGAACTAAAAGAAAAAGGTAGAAATACTTTCTTTTGGGCAGACGAATACTTACCTTTTACTGAATTTACATATAAACAAAGAGAAAACGAAAGCAACTGGAGATTAATTAACAGTCACCGTGTGCAAGAGCCAGAGTTTTATCAAGCGATAGACGACACTTACTTTGATTTTATTACAGAAACTTTAACAACACACGAACGATTCACAATAGAACTGGAAGATCATGTAATAAATCCAATAGATATCAGAAACAAACAACTATATGAACAAATGCAGACTATTTTTATTACAGAAAAGACGTGGCGTAGTGTTTACTATAAACGTCCTTTTATATTGATGGGTAATTATGGTACATTAAATTATTTAAAACAATTAGGATATAAAACTTTTGATCATTTATGGAGTGAGGATTACGATTTAATAGAAGATAATAAGATTCGTGAGAACTCTACACTTAATATTCTTAAACATTTTTGTGAACGCAACACATTAGAAGAATTACATGATAAAATATACTCCGATCAAACCCTATCTATAGTAGAGTATAACTACAATTTATTTTGTTCACAAGCAGAGGAAATATTTAATTTATGAGAACAGTAATATTTTCTACTCCTCGTAGTGCAAGTCAGAACTTTTGTAGGCATTATAAAACAGAATTAAATGTAAAATATTTAGGAGAACTACTAAATCCAAGACTTTACCCACAAAAACAATTAACAGGTGAAGAATACATACAAAATCAAACAGAATTATGGCATAATTCAGACGAATCCATGTGTAAAATATTCCCTTTTCACATAACTAATTTAATTAAAGACTGTGGCCAACAACAATTAATAGAATATTGTAAAAAAATAGCAGAAGGCTGTGATAATATTGTTTATATTTACAGACGAGACACTACAAAACAAGTAATATCCAGTATAATTAGTGAGATAACAGACGAATGGAGTAAAGAACGAAGCAAACCAGACAATATAAAAATAACTCCCATGCAGTTTGAACGATATAGTATGAGTATTTTGCGTAATCACAAAACAGTTTTGGATATTAAAAAACAAATACCAGGTATATCCTATTGTAGTGAGGACTATTTGCAGGAGTCACAGTTTCAAAAATATAAACATCAGTATGAAAACAATGATAATTATAAGTATAACTTGGAAAATATAGAACAATTATATAAAATATGAAGAAACAAACACAAAAAACTATTCAGTTTCTCAAACGCAGAAACATCAAAAACTTAGCAAAACGAACCAAACGTAAAGAACGCAACAAACATCTACGTTTACAGCAGGAAAAATACTGGAGACAGGTGAGACGAATGGGCGGATTTGCTCCTATGCCAACAAATATTATGCCAGACCCTGTGGTAGGTGACAAACCCACAGCAGTAGTTGATGACATCACAGACGGCGTAAAACAAATACAAGACACTGAAACAATTAAACTGTAAAAACGGTTGACTTTGTGTGTTAATTTGCTATAATATACACATGAATAACTTAAAAACAAACCGTAGACCTGTGAGCACGGAAACACATAGCAGTCGTTTTGTAGCAGAACACTTCTTAAAATGGCGAGAACAACAAAAGAAAAACAGTAAAATAGGACACAATGGAGGGCCACCTCTTGACTAAATTTACTAAGCCTATGGCAGAAGACTACACAGATCTCAAAAAATATGTAGCAGACAAAAAGATTTATGCTCAGCAAATGGCCAAAAATCCCAACAAAGTCGCACTATACAAATACAAAGAGATGGGCATATATTCAATAGATGATTTATTAGAACATCGCAAACAAAATCCCTGGGCAAGAGGACTAGATCTATAATATGTGGACACTATCTCCAGAACAAATTGCGTATATATGTGATAAAAAGCCTGTAAACATGTTGGAATGGGGTAGTGGAGACAGCACAAAAGCATTCAAACGTGCAGGAATAAACATAACCAGCATAGAACACAATGAAGCCATGCCCAACACAGGCGATGGATTTAGGCTGAGATTACCTGAATTACGCACTCATTACAAGCCAGAGATGTTCATAGACTGGAGTAATTACATACAAGTACCTGATATAGACAAATATGATACTGTATTAATAGACGGCGAATGTAGAGGAGAATGCTTGGCCTATACAGCATATCACAATCCCAATGCCACAGTTTACTTACACGATACACAGAGAAACCTATACAGTTGGGCTCTCACAATGTACAATATAACAGCAACTATCCCAGGAAAGTGGGAAATGCAGGAGTTAAAAGCCGTATGATTAATTGGGTATTTGGATGGATAAGCATAGACTATTTAAAACACAAAGGAGTTATTAAATGATAACAATACCAGACGCAATAGGATTTACAGGAGTAGCACTATTAATTATAACTTATGCACTATTACAAACAGATCGCATAGATCCAAAAGGATTTTGGTACAGTTTCAACAACATGTTAGTGGCTATATTGGTCAGTATAAGTTTATGGTACACACCTAATTTAGCAAGTTGGGTAATAGAAGTGTTTTGGTTTATTATAAGTGTGTATGGAATTACACAATATTTCAAACGAAAAGCAGAGGACACCAACCCATTTGAAGGCACAGAGTATGAACACGGTGTATTTGGACAAAGCAGAGGAGAACAGGGCAGTAAAAACAAACACATGGACAGCATGTTGTGAAAAATGCCGTACTCAATCCCGCGAAGAATCTATTTTAGGATAACACATGGAGCAATTTAAACACTTAAAACTACCCACATTAACCAGACGAAAGGGCAAAAGGAGTATGTTGATTCCGCGAAGAATCCATAAATTCTTTCAGATAACAGTGGAATACACCGTTATTGGTATTGTGTTCGCAATAGCAGTCTTTACACTGAGTTTGATAATAGCAAGTATATTGTGGGGATTGATGAGCATTGGGAGTTAATTATGAGAAACAGAAATAAAACAAAGTTCTATATTGTATTAGCATTGAGTATAATTTGTATAATATTTGTATTGAGTAAGATATTTCCTTACAGTAGTAATTATAAAAACTATTATGATGATGTAAGCATTGAGGATACCAGCAAGTTAGCACTATATGATACTGCTACTGACACAGTATTGCATTGTGTTGCGGCGGAAATGCTAATACCCACTATGCATGTTCACACACATAATAACACAAAATACTGCTATGTTTAGATGGTTAGGAGAACTGTTAGATAACATAGTGAGAACACTATGGAATATACTTGTATATACAGGATGGTTAATAATAGTTATTATAGTATTAATATT
>MDTA01123726.1_pt1 | contig 20593 bp, 21 predicted proteins | sample 811151 | NCBI WGS metagenome assembly MDTA01 (sample SAMN05326648, study PRJNA326480) | marine metagenome | isolation source: seawater | place: Indian Ocean: South | collected 2010 | reverse complement strand
CCCACTTGCTGACGCCCGGTTCAAAGGCCCCGGCTCGTGAACCGGAGAAGCCCTCCCGCCCCGGGGTATCCCTGGGATAGACATACGGTATCCCTGGGATAAACATAAGATGCCCCCGGGCGACTCGCCTGTGACTCACAGGTGACTCTGGGTGACGCATCGCGCAAACAGCGAGTCTCGGTGAGCCCAACAAATTACCAAACGCGTGCTATTTCGGCCACCGGACAACACGTGTCGAAGTACAAAAGCGCGACATTGGTTGTGAATGTCGAAGTCGTTGGTCACCATGCGAAGACCAAGTCTGATCCTGGCCAGCTGCACCGAATGCAGGCGATCCTGACTACGCTCTCCCGCGCGCCGTTGACGGTGAAGTTCGGGCTCGCCGTGATCCTGCTGAATATCGCGGCGTCCATTCTCGGTCCGCTGGTCGCTCCGTTCGAAGAAAACGAGATCCTGGATCCGAGCGAGGTCTGGGAAGTTGCATTCTGGGCCAGCGATTGTGGGGTAGCCGGACGCGAGGCCCTGGCTTGCTGGGATGCTCTTAACGTCCTTCGCGAACACAAGACGTGGCTTGGCACCGACCACCTCGGCCGAGATATGTTGACGCGCCTGCTCTACGGCGCCCGCAACACGATTTCCGTTGCCTTTGTTACAACGCTCATCGCGTTTGGGCTGGGTGTGCTGTTGGGCTTTTGCGCCGCGACGACGCGGGCTTGGGTGGATCAGCTAATCAGTCGCTCCATTGATGTTGTGCTGGCGGTGCCAACGCTGATTCTCGCGCTGGTCTTACTGGCCATTTTTGGAACCTCCGTTGTGACGTGGGTGGCGGTGATCGCCATCATCGATGCGGCACGCGTGTTCCGTGTCGCGAGGTCCGTCGCCGTAGGTGTGGAGGTCAAGGAGTTTGTGGAGGCTGCAAAGCTGCGTGGCGAAGGGCTTTGGTGGGTTATACGCCAAGAGGTGCTGCCTAATACGGTCGGGCCGTTGGCCGCCGAGTTTGGCATTCGTTTTGCGCACGTGTTTCTGATCCTGTGTGCGTTGTCGTTCCTGGGCCTTGGGTTGCCGCCGCCAAGTGCAGATTGGGGCAGCATGGTCCGCGAGAATGCCGGTGCCATAACGTTTGGACTGTCGGCTCCACTGATTCCCGCCGTCGCCATTGCACTGCTTGCAATTGCGGTCAATCTCGTAGTCGACTGGGTCGCTGAGTCCAGGCACGAATCGTGAGCACGCCGCTACTCAGCATCCAGGGTTTGTCTGTTGAAGCTCGTCAGTCTGATGACGTTGTGGTCCCCATCGTCAGTCACGTTGATCTCGAGATTCGGCGCGGTGAAGTACTGGGTTTGATCGGAGAGTCGGGCGCGGGTAAGTCGACCATCGGCATGGCGGCAATGGGTTATACGCGCGCTGGATGTCAGTTCGCTGGTGGCAGCGTGCACTTCGACGGTCTTGAACTGACAACCGCGTCTCGCGCTGAACTGCGCAGCGTGCGTGGGCTGCGCATTGCGTATGTTGCGCAGAGTGCCGCCGGTGCGTTTAACCCGGCGCACCGACTGTTGGCCCAATGTGCTGAAGGCGCCGCCCAGCACGGGATGATGTCGAGGTCAGATGCCGTAGCTGTTGCGCTCCGGCTTATGCAGCAACTCGATCTGCCGCAGCCTCGGACGTTGGGGCGTCGATTTCCGCATCAGGTGTCTGGTGGGCAGTTGCAGCGTGCGATGGTCGCCATGGCGATGTGCTGCGGCCCGGACTTGATCGTATTTGATGAACCGACAACAGCGTTGGATGTCGCGACGCAGGTTGAGGTTTTGCGTGCCATCCAAGAGGCCATCCGCACGTTGAATACGGCCGCGTTATATATCAGCCACCACCTGAGCGTTGTGGCTCAGGTAGCAGACCAACTGGCGGTCATTCGCAAGGGCCTACTTGTGGAGACCGGACCCGCCAGGGAGGTACTGGCTTCTCCAAAAGCCGAGTACACAAAAGCGCTGCTGGATGCCCGGGCTGTTCGGTCGACGCCAGAACGCGCGACGCCAGAGCGCATAGGCCCAGACGGCATAACCCCGGAAGCCATAGCCCTGCAGGGCTCGACGTCACGAGGCGCCATGCCGGCGGGCACCCCGCCCGTATTGATGGAAGTGGACGATGTCACTGCCGCCTACGGTCGCTCGAAGCCCGTGCTCAGGAACCTGTCCCTGACCGTCAGACGGGGGACAACGCTGGCACTGGTTGGTCCGTCCGGTTGCGGCAAGAGCACTCTGGCGCGTGTGGTTGCCGGACTGCTGCCGCCCGCGGCTGGCCTGGTCCGGTTTGATGGCAACACGCTGCCCAAAACCTTCAAACGACGCGACCGTGAATCGCTACGTCTGATACAGATGATCTATCAGTCTCCGGACGTCGCGCTAAACCCGCGCCAGCGTGTCGCGCACATTCTCGCCCGACCACTCAGGTTTTACTTCGAACTGGATAACACCGCGATAACCGCGCGTGTGGACGAGTTGTTGCGGATGGTGGAGCTGACCCCGGCGCACGGGCGTCGCTTGTCCACGCAGTTGTCGGGGGGCGAGAAGCAGAGGGTGTGTATTGCGCGGGCGCTGGCGGCGGAGCCCAAGCTGATGATTTGCGATGAAGTGACGTCCGCGTTGGATCCACTGATCGCTGACGGGGTGCTGAACTTGCTTGCAACACTGCAAGCGGAAACCGGTGTCAGTTATCTGTTCATCAGCCACGACCTCGGATTGGTGCAGCGCGTGGCAGACGATATCGTGGTGATGCGCGACGGCGAGGCTATTGTGAGCGCGCCAATGGCAGTGGCGTTGACGCCACCATTAAATCCGGATGTTGCAGAGTTGTTGGATGCGATTCCGACGCTGGACCCCGACTGGCTCAGCGCGCGTATCGCGCGGGGCGATGAGGTCTGACTCAGGAAATGGTTCAGTCGAGACGCTGTACCTCAACGCGTTCCGCATCGGCAACCCGCACGATAAAACCGTCGACGGTCTCGAACGAGCGGCCCTCGATGCTGCCTTTGCGCACTTTGTATTCCACAGCGTCGCCGCTACCGGTGTTAATCACACGGACCAGCACCACGCGCTGGTCGTCGCGCCACAGCGTGTAATACCAGGTAGCTGACGAGACCACGACCGCTATCGCAAACGCGTAAGCGGCAGGACGTACCCATCGCGGTAACGGCTTGGCAGCGGGCACAGCAGGTGCCGCCCGCACCACTGGAATCTCCGCGCGCCGGGCGCGCCAACGGGATACGCCAACAACCACGGCGATCACCAGGCCAGTGACGAGAAGCTTATTGAGCATGGGCCAGGACCAGTACCCCGTAAAGAGTGACTAACGGATGTGCGACCGTGCTTCGCGCGGCGAACTAGTGTACCGCAGCGCTTACCCTGAAGGGCACTCGCGCGACCCGGCCAAGTGCGCAAGAATCGGGTCGTGCGCGGCTGGCCCGACTCTTACGATAGGCGTCCTTCTAGCGGATTTACTTCAAAACAGTACGGGCGAGAGAACGACCATGCAGCAGCCGGCACACCAGATGTCACGTGATTACGCAAGGATCGAAGCCGCCATTCAGTACTTGTATGCGCATCGCAAGGAGCGGCCAGGACTCGAATCGCTGGCGGCGGAAGTGGCGCTCAGCCCACATCATTTCCAGCGACTGTTCAGACGTTGGAGCGGGGTTACGCCCAAACAGTTGTTGAGTTATCTGACGGTGCGCGACGCCAAGACACTGCTCGCCAACCACTGGAGCGTTCTCGATACCAGCGATGAAGTTGGCCTGTCCGGGCCGGCACGTTTGCATGATGCGTTTGTGTCTGTGGAAGGTATGACCCCCGGTGAGTTCAAGAACGGTGGCGAGGCGCTGCACATTCGCGTTGCTCAACATCCATCGCCTTTTGGCCTGGTGCGTGTCATGGAGACCGAACGCGGGATCTGCGGGCTTGAATTTGTCGCGGAGGCGGCCGCCCCGAGCGTGCTATTGGCAGAGTGGCCGAATGCCACGATCACACAGGACAAGCACGTCGGACGGACGCTGGTGCGCTCGCTCAGCAACGGTACCCTGGACGAGTCGGTCAGCTTGCACCTGCGGGGAACAAACTTTCAGTTGCAGGTCTGGCGCGCCTTGCTACAGCTGCCTTTCGGGCGAATCACCAGCTACGGATCCCTCGCCGCCGCAGCAGGATCGCCGCGTGCGGCGCGCGCCGTTGGCTCAACCATGGCGCGCAATCCCGTGGCCTGGCTGATCCCCTGTCACCGTGTCGTTCGAGCCGTGACCGACCTGGGCGCGTATCGCTACGGCGATACCCGCAAGCGGGCGATGGTGGCTTGGGAATGTGCACAGGTTGCGGGCGCGAAACAGCTAAGCGCGGCATGACGCAAACAGCGCAGCGCTACTCCGATCGCATTCGAAGGCGCCCAATTGCGCTCGGGGATAGTTTGTGTTGCGAACTGACACGCGCAACGATCCGGTGGTGTTCAACTCACTCCCGCAGTTCATCCGTACGCGCGGAAGCGCCTACTTTTTCTTACCGGGCATCACCGGGCTGAATACCATCGCCTCGATGGCGTAGTGCTGACGATGTTGAAGAAGAGTCGTGAACGCACGCTGTTGGCCCTGCTCGAGCAGGCCACGACGCTGCATGAACCTTCTACCCGAACCTGGTGGGGACCATACCGGCACATGCCGTCCGGGCATCGTGATGCAAACGCTCTGACACAACTGGACTTTGAAGGCATGTATGCGGCCCTCACCGTCGATTGTGCCGATGATAATCTGCTGGAGCCGCTACACAAGCTGCAGCAGACGGTTGCTGAATACGCAGAGCGCGATCCGGTGCCGCTATCTCTCGTTAGTCTGCGTGTGCGGCGGTTGCGCGGGGCTGCACGCAAGCAGTTGCTCGCGGAAGTGGACGGCGGCGGCAAGATTTCTTCGTTGCAGCTGGATGATGCGCCACGGCGGCGGAGCGCTTATTGCAGCATGTCGGCTTGCGCGACGGCGCATCAGGTCAAGGATAAACGTCAAGGATATGGGCATGGCCACCTGGGACCCCGCAACGTTCAACCCGCACGATTTTGAGTATTTGCGCGACCCGCATCCGACTTATGCGAAGTTTCGCGAGCACGCGCCGGTACATTTTGTAGGTTACTACTACAACGCTTACTGGGTGTTTGGTTACGACGACGTCAAGCGTGTCATTGAAGACTGGAAGGTATTCCCCAAAAACGCCCTGGCTGATGCGCCACCGAGTCCGACGCCTCCGCCGTTTAGCGTGCGAGATGGCATGCCCAAAGGCATCTTCAGCGCCGACCCGCCTGACCACACGCACATTCGCAAGGCCGACGAGAAGCCGTTTCTCGGCTCCATCGACGATGCCCAGAGTCTCGCCAGTGCACAGGCGCGGCGACTGTTACGCGAAGTCAAGACGTCTGCGCGATTTGACCTTTACTCCAACTACGCGTTGAAACTGCCGCCGCATGTCTTGTTCGAATCGTTGGGTATTCCAACGCTGGATCAGACCGGTATCGAAGGCTGGGTCGCGGCCGTGGTAGCGGGTAACGATCCGACGCAGGCGATCAGTATTCGCGCTGCTGCCGGCACTTTTGCGTTTGCTCTGCTCTCTTATTTCCAGGCCTTGCTGGCGCAGTGCCCACACATCAGCTCAACCACTCGACTGAGCGCTCAGGTTGCCGAAGCCGTCAACGACGGTAGTAACGCGTTGTCGCTGGATCAAGCGCTCGCGACCCTGCAAAACATCACGATTGCGGGTTACCTCTCCACGACCTTCCTGATCGCAACCGGTACGTACGACCTGTTGCAGAACCCTGAACAGCTGCAAATGCTGCGCGACGATCCGTCGTTGATCCCTCAGGCGGTGCGGGAACTGCTCCGCTATAACGCACCAGCGCAGATTGTTGAGCGGGTGGCGGCGGAGACGGTGGAGCTTTCGGGTGTGTCGATCCCCAAGGATGCGAAGATCATGGCCGTCATAGGCTCTGCCAACCGCGATGAGTCCGTGTTTCCCAACGCCGATCAGCCGGACATTACCCGCGACACGAGCCAGCAGATTGCGTTCGGCACCGCGGATCACGAATGCCTCGGTAAGCCCTTGGTGTCGCAGGTTGCGCCAGTGGCGTTCAGGACACTGTTGGAAGAGCTCGATTACTTTGCCATAGACGGGACCGTGCAGTGGCAAACGGACCCATTCCTGCGCTCGGTTTCCAATCTGCCGCTGACGTCGGAAAGCTGAACCCGCAAATTGCCCGCTATGCCCGTGAGATCAACAGGTTGTGGGCGTGTGCAGCGGCGGCGTGGTGGATGTCGCGAAGAAGTTTCGCCGGAGAAAGTGAAAAAGTGCACCGAAAACGCACTATTTCCATGGATTAACCCTGGCAAACGCGGCTCCCGGTAATTAGGATCATGGCTTACGGTCTGCCGCCGCAAGCGCAGGCCGACGTCACACAAAATGGGCTACGTGGAGACTAAATGGCTGCCGACGGACAAGCAGGTGCAAAGCAAGTTGCCGTGTTGTTCGCGGACGTCGTGGGCAGTACCAAGCTGTACGAAGATCACGGCGATGCCAATGCCCGCGAGGCGCTCGCTCATTGCGTGCAGGTCATGCTGCAGGTCACCGAGCGTTATCAAGGCCGCCTGAAGAAAACCATCGGCGACGAGATCATGGTCGCGTTCGACGAGCCGATGCACGCCGTGCTGGCCGCCAACGAAGTTCATATCGCAGTGCGCAACGCCAGCGATGGCGGCGAGTTTGTGACCGGAGCGCTGCGTATCAAAGTTGGCTTCCACTACGACGAAGGCATCGAAACGGACACAGACGTCTCTGGCCCGGCAGGGCGGCTCGCGCAACAGGTCATCAAGTACTCCAAGGCTGATCAGGTCCTCACCTCCCGAATCACACTTGACGCGGTGCCGCCAGCGCTGACATCGAGCTCCAGGCACTTTGACATTGTGCATGCCGAGGGTTCGGGCGACGAGATGGAGATTGTGGAGCTCTTGTGGGAGGTGTCCGATGCCACGCAGATGGTTGGTAGGCCGGTCAAGGTTTCACAGCCTGCTGTAGAGCGTCGCCTGACACTCAACTACAACGGGCAGACCTATAAGCTCGGTAAAGACAACCCACACATGACGGTGGGGCGTGTCGCCGCCAACGACCTGATGGTACCCACGGATCTGACCTCACGTAATCACGCTGAGATCGAATACAAGAACGGCAACTTTCATCTGTCGGACATGAGTTCAAACGGCACGGTTGTAATGGATGCCCGCGGGCAGCAGCAACAACTGCGGCGCGAAAGCGCGATGTTGCGCGATAACGGCAAGATCTGTTTTGGCGGTTTGCCGCGCGACAATCCCACCGGACTCGTCGATTTCGAGATCGAAGGCTAGGAGCCTGTCGAATTCGGCCCTCCCCTGTTGGCAATGACGCGGCAGCTCGGCCTTTTCTGTGCCCCCGCGATGGGCGGGATACTCGGGGCTGTGCTGGGACTGCTGTCATGTTTGACGGCTGTGTGGGCCGAAAACGGCAACGCAACCAAACCCACGCTTGAGATCGTCGCGCGCGAGCCGGCGCGGTACCCGGAAGGGCTGGCGGAAGTTGCGGGTGCCGTTTGGTACGCGGAGATGGCGGCCAATCGCATCAGCCGTTGGCTTGATGGCGTTGTCACCCGATTTCCCATAAATGGTGCATGTGGCCCTACTTCGGTAGAGGCATATGGCGCGCAGCTGTTGGTGTTATGCCATCTCGCCAACAACATCCTGCTGCTGGATCACGATGGTCGCGTACTACATCGCCAGTCTCGCAGCATCGATGGTCATGCGTTGTACCATCCCAACGATGCAGTGCGTGATGCTCGCGGCGGCGTCTATTTCTCGTCGTCTGGTAATTTCAAAGCGGACGCTCCCATCGCAGGCAGCGTCTTTTATCTGCATGGAAACGGCTCTGTTCGGCGCGTGGCCGCGGGCATCCACTACGCGAACGGTGTCGCCCTAGATCCTGCAAGCGGTGAGTTACTGGTCTCCGAGCACCTGGGCCGAAGGGTACTCGCCTTCGAGATCGTAGAGCCCGGACAGTTGGGTGCCAAAGTCGTGCGCCTTGATCTGCGCGCGACCTTACGCGGTGTGGGTGACTGGCGGGTAGGGCCCGACGGCCTCGAGGTGAGTGCGGACGGGCGCCTCCGGATCGCACTGTATGGCCTCGGACAGCTGCTGGTGGTGTCCTCTGGATCGACCCAGCGTGTCAACGTGCCGATGCGCTACGTAACGACCGTGCTGTCGTACGCAGACGATCAGCTGGTTGTCGGCGGTACTTACGACCTTAGCGACCCGAACCTGCGCGGGCAGGTGGCGTTCATGAAGTTAAGAAAATGACCGCTTGTCCGGGTGATGCGTTAGTCTTCCGCGTATGAAACTGTTAGTGAGCTGGTTGTTGATTTGCGTGGCGATCGCGGCGCACGCGCGCAAGCCCGCGGAGACTCGGGAGTCGCTGTACAACAACATCTTCATCTATCGCGACGGCGATTACGTGACGATGACCTTTGGTCACAACGACCGCATTTATACAGAGTCACAAATGAACCTGCGCTACCGGTCTGAACTACCAGTCGCATACACGCGGCACATGACCACCGCTATAGCGTATCCGCCACAAGTCAGCACTATCGCCATGGTGGGTCTGGGGGGCGGGCGTACCACCCAATACCTGCATCAATATATGCCGGATGCCCATGTTCGAGTGTCCGAGCTTGACCCGGATGTCATCGAACTCGCGCGCAAGCACTTTCAGCTGCGGGAAAACGATCGGTATCGCGTATTTGCGATGGATGGCCGGTTGTTTCTGAGACGCCAGCGGGCGCAGTTTGATGTGATTCTGGTAGATGCTTACCGCGGCCCTTTTGTCCCGTTCCACCTGCTCACACGCGAGTTCTACGAGCTCGCTAAAACGCGCCTCGCCCCGGGCGGAGTGGTCGCACAAAATGTGGAGCCCTCAACAATGCTGTTTGACAGCGCGGTTGCCACGATGCGGGCCGTGTTCGAAACAGTGGATATGTATCCAGGGGGTGGGAACGTTGTCGTCGTCGCGTACGATGGCCCGCGCCGCGATCTCGCTGAGCTGCGCGCACAGGCGACGCGCAGACAAAACGAGTTCGGGTTCCGCTACGACTTGCCCCGTCTTGTAAACGGGCGACGTTCGCTCAAGAGTGGCCTGGACGGCAAAGTGCTGACGGATGACTTTGCGCCTGCGAACATGCTGAAAGCCATCGAACAACGTAATCGAAAGTGGGAATGAGCGCATTCTGTCGCGGCTTGACCGAGCAACCCTGCGAATGAGCGATACCAAAGCGCCACCGGTGCTCTACGTGCTGTTAGCCATTAACGCGCTGCTGCTGGGCGGCTGCATCATGGCGTTCGAAATGGTCAGTTCGCGATTCATCAGCCCGTACTTTGGAGGCGGCATCTTCGCCTGGGGCGCAATCATCGCTACGGTGCTGACGGGCATGTCCGCGGGTTATGTTGTCGGTGGGCTTGCTGCGGACCGCTGGCAGGGCGTCGGCATCTTCGGTTGCCTGGTCATTGCGGCCGGCGTTCTGGTTGCAGTCACGCCGGAACTGGTGGCGCTCGCATTTCCCGTCCTGATGGACACCGTTTATGACACGCGCTGGGCATCACTCATTGGCGCCGTCATGATCCTGTTGGTGCCCACGTTTGTGTTGGCGATGCACAGTCCGTTCGAAATTCGGGTGCTTCTGAAGAGTACGGCCGCAGCCGGCCGCACGGTGGGCGCGATGAACGGCATCGCGACATTTTGCGCCATCATCGGCACGCTGGGGACATCGTTTTTTCTGATCCCGAGTTTCGGTTCGCGGGCGCTTTCCGTGGGGATAGGCCTGACCGTAGTGGCGGCCGGTCTAGTCTACCTGGCCGTCGCCTGGATGACGCGCCGCCGGGAGTCCTGACATAAGTGCCGAGAGCGGACCGGCAACCGGTCAATAGATGGCGAGTTCTGGATGTCTGATACCGAGAATGAATAAGTCTCGCGTCTGACGATTACATCCAGCTGACATATGCAAGCGCACGCCGCTTGTGTCTCGCGCGGGCTGGCTCAAACCCCTGCCATCGCATTGACAGCTTCGAATGACCTTGGACTGTCATTGCATCAGTCTGCCCCTTCGACTGCCTTCGAACAGTGCGCTCCTGCTTTTGAAACGCTTACCAGCGCCACCGCTCCCGGGCACCTGCCAATGTTCAACTGCTGCCACGATTAACCGACCGGCTCCTGTGTCTGGCATATCCCCCTCCGCGGCAATCGGTCCGGCACGCAGGGCGATGAGCAACCTTAACTTCTGCGCTTCGTAGCTCTGCTCCCTGGGGATTCTCGGATATTGGTGGTATCTGGTCGCGCATCAGCAAGGACGCCTCCTTCTCAGTATTTATATTCTATTGATATTAATAAAAACAATGGCTTAAGGACTTTTTATCATATGGGTTGTATTGTATTCACAGATTTTCGTGACTACACTCTCAACTATTCACGATAGTGGTGGCAGCTGATGCACACGTCTTTGCAGCATTTCTTACGCGAGGCTCCAGTCCTGCTGGCGGTGGTCGACACGACGCTCAATTGTTGCGAGTTGAGCTCTGCGTGGAGGGATCTGCTGGGCGTGGGTCGCGAGGCTACGGTCACGTTGCCGGTCGCCAATCTGTTTGATGCCGTGGATCAGGGCCGTGTCGTGGCGCGGCTGCGAGCTACCGCAATGGACGGGCGGGCCGTGCGCGGTTTGGCCGCGACACTGACCACCGCCGCCCGGCCCTTGCCGGTGCGTTTGTGGGGATGGCAGGTGCCAGCGAGCGACGGGAGTGGTCCCTGGACAGTGCTGGCTGCCTACGATGCGGTACGCACCGGTCAGTTTGTCGCGGACGTCGGCCGCATGGCCAGCTTGCACCAGCAGATCCTGGATGCGGCGGGCGACGGGATCGTTGGCGTTGACGATCTGGGGCGGGCCACTTACGCGAATTCGGCGGCGGCGAGCCTGCTCGGCGCGCAGATCGAAGACATCGTCGGCCACCCGCTGCATGACGTATTGCACCCTAATCACCCGGATTCAGGGCACGCCCATGAGCGCGAGGACAGTCCGATCCGCCGCTCATTCAAGGATGGTGAGACGCAGCGTGTGCCCGATGACACGATCTATCGTATTGATGGCACGCCGATTCCCGTCGAATACAGCAGCGCACCGATCTGGCATCGCGACCGCGTGACGGGGGCCGCGGTTGTGTTCCGCGATGCCGCAGAATCACGGCGTCTGGAGCGTGTTTGTGAGGTGGCTGAAGAGGAAATCATTCAGCTTAAAGAGCAGCTGGAGGTCGAAAGGGAGTTCCTGCGCGCGCAGCAACACGGTGCCGCTCTGGGGGCGGATGAGGTGATTGCCGAGAGTCGTGCGTTCAAACGCACGATTGAACAGATCCAGGCCGTTGCTTCAACCGATGCAAATGTCTTGTTGTACGGTGAAGCGGGTGTTGGCAAGGAGACGCTCGGTGGAGTAGTTCATATCCGCAGTCAGCGCAGCGAGCGGCCGCTGGTCAAGGTGCACTGCGCCAGCAATACAGCGGACGCTGTCGAAGCCGAGTTGTTTGGTCAGATACGCGACGCGGCCAGCGGCGAGTTTGATGACCGCGTCGGGCGGCTGGAACTTGCCCGTGGCGCAACGTTGCTGCTGGATGAAGTTGGCGAATTGTCAGAAATTGCCCAGGGTCGATTGCTGCGCATGCTGGAAGATCTCGAGCCGGCGCTTGACTCTCCCGATGTTGGGCAAAGCGATATCCGCATCATTGCCACAACCAGCCGGGATCTCGAGAAAGACATCGAGGATGGTCGGTTCCTGGAAGGGCTTTATGACCGGCTGGCAGTGTTCTCGATTCGTGTTCCACCGCTACGTGAGCGGGCTGATGACATCCTGCTGTTGGCGAACCGGTTCCTGTTTTCCATCTCCCGAGAACTCGGGCGCGATGCACCGCAGTTCACGCAGACGCAAATCAAAAAGCTTATCGCTCAGCAATGGCCTGGCAATATGCGTGAGCTACACAACGTCATCGAGCATGCGGTCATCTTGAGTGAGGGGGATAAGCTGCGGTTGGATCTCGCGATGCCGGTGACCGCGCAGACGCGTACACCGGAGCGGGCGCCCATTCCGGACGAAGTGCGCACGGATGACCAGATTCGCCAGATCGAGCGGGCGAACATGGTCGCTGCGCTGCGGCACTGCGGCGGACGAGTCTCCGGACCTGACGGCGCTGCTGAACTGCTGGGCCTGAAAGCATCCACGCTGACGTATCGCATGAAAAATTTTGATATCCAGCGACACGAAATTATCGGCAGACGAGCCAGCCCGCAGGTGTTTGCTTCGGCGCCTTGAACCTTGCTTGTGTCTCCACGTGCTGTTGGGGGCAACGCCGATGCTTAGTCGGTCACCGCGTCCAGCACAGTCTTGACGCCGTTCATCAGGATACCCTGGTCGGTGCCCGTAGCGAGCATGTTGAAGCCATAGCGTTTGTATCGGCGAGCCCATGCAGCATCTGCCGCCATGAAGCCGCGTCCCTTGCCGTGTTTGCGCTGCTGCTTTACACAATGGCGTGGCTGCAACTGAACGATCCCGATCCGGCTTTGTGGGTAGCGATATACGTGGTCATGGGCAGTCTGTCGCTGGTAACCGTCATCCGCGGCGTGTGGCGCGTGGCTGTGTGGACAGTGTTCGCGATAGCTTTGGCGTGGTCAGCATGGCTTTCGCCAAGCGTGTACGAACTGTTTGCCTACCACTCTCCAGGCGACCTGTTCACGGGCATGTCTCCGGACCGCCCGTATGTCGAAGAGTCGCGCGAGGCGTTAGGACTGATGATTGGCGTTGTGGCGATGCTGCAGTTACTACTGGCGAAACCCTTAGCGCAGCGCTGAATCGCGACATGTGATGGGCATTCCGCGGACTTTATAAGCCCAAGCGAACGGGTATCTCCAACGCCTGGTCGTAACGCACCTTGCTGTTCAAGCCTCCGAGGCGACAGCGCGAACCTTCGGCGTACGCGCACTCTTGCGCAGATCTTTTTTGATGTACGTCTCGTCGTAGCCGTTGAACAGATGGCCCAAGAGGCCGCGGTCGAGGTCGGAGGTACCAAACATCCAGTCCGCGATGGGGAAGGTCAGGTTCATGTTGGTTACCATCATCACCGATTGGGCGTGATGGGCGCGGTGGTGGCGGCTGATGGTGTTGACGAAAGGGCAGTTGCGTACGAACCAGTTTTCGTCGACATGGCAGCAGAAGTGCATGAACTCGTACAGCAGGTAGATGCTGGTGGTAGTGCACATGACAAGCCAACCAACGTTGGGTGCGATCAGCCAACCGAGCAATAACGCCGGTCCTGTAGACATCAGGATAAACACGATGAGTGCATAGGGCGGAAACACGGTCACGCGCCAGTCGCCGGGTCCGGCGAAGCGGATTTCCGTGTCGGTAAAAAACTGGTGGTGCATCAGCGTGTGGCGCTTGTAGATAGCACGTCCGCCTTTATTGCTGACTGGCCGGTGCATCACGTGGCGGTGAATCCACCATTCGAAGATATTGGCGATAAGGAACACGATGGGAATCGTGAGCCATTGCCACCACTGAACTTGTTGAATGTGCGACAGGTACACGAACATCGCGCCGAGCCCGATGCTGTAGATGATCGCAATATGCAGGTAGCCGTTGTACCAGGTCGCAATACGGTCCCTGTACACCTCGCGATAGGTGCGTTGACGATCGGACATTGGTGAGTGGACAAGTTCCATCGCAACCTCCCGGAGGGCACGTACAGATCAGCAGAGCCATAGTATGGCGCGCACGATGCACGTGTAAACGAGCCATACCGCGTCTGTTACCGTCGATTCCGGTGTTAGTGGTATGTTCTCGACTTACCTCAACGGTGCAACTTGAGGCTGAGGCGCCGCTATGACCAACAAGATTTATGAGGGGGATCGTACGATCGACGGCATCCTGGTGACCGTTGATGGCGCGCTGTTGGACGAGCGGTTGGACCTCAAACGGTATACAGATAACGGGTTTGAGTGGACCTACGAAGGCGACGAGCCGCGCCAACTCGCGTTGGCTATTCTGGCTGACCACCTCGCAGACGACGCGCGTGCCTTGGCGCTTGTGGACGCTTTCATGCGTGCGGTGGTAGCCAATTTCAATAACACCTGGGCGATGTCCAGCGACGATGTAGCCGCAGCCGTTGCGGTGCTGGAGTGATCCGATGCCACCACATCTCAAGCTCATATTGTCCGTTCTGGCGCTGGCGCTTTGCTGCGCCGTGTTTTTCATGACGGATTTGGAAGGCGCAGCACGCTGGGTGGCACTGGCGTTAGGCCCGATCATGGTGTTTTCGATCTGGGTGTTCCCGGAAGCGCGCGCTGAAGATGTGAGAAAACACGCAGCCGAAAAGCGTCGGTCCTAATCATTTCAATTGAACTTCGCACAAGGAGCGACAAGATGGCAGGCCATACAACAGGTGATGGCGGTATTCCGCCGCGCGATGCGCACGAGCGCGGCCTCACGCGCGTAATGACACTGGGCGGGGCCTATGGCACGCGTAACTATACGGTTAAGGATCTGCGTGACCAAAAGGGTAAACGCGTACTGACCGAGACGCTGCCATTTTCGGCGGAAGAGGCCATCGCCGCCGAGGAGGCCGGCATCGACACGATGAAGGTACGGTTTGACCCCAAGAACCCCGATTCGGCAGTGGCAATTCGGCAAGCGGCACCCAATACCTTCATGGCTTTTTCGGTACCGCTATTGGCCGCGGCGACCGTGGATGAGGCGGTACGAATCGGTTATGACGCAATGGCGGTGGGCGCTGATGCGATCATGTGTCAGTGGAGTCCGCGATTCATTGAGGCGGCAACGGAGGCAGGCGTGCCGGTGCAAGGCCATGCGGGCCTGGTACCCAGGCGTAGCACGTGGACGGGCGGGCTGCGCGCTGTTGGCAAGACGGTGGACGAAGCGCGTTGGGTGTACGACCAGGTGAAGACATTTGAGAACGCAGGCGCTTACGCTGTCGAGATTGAAGTGATTCCCGCGGAACTGTTAAGTGAGATTTCCAAACGTACAACGCTGATGACCTCGTCCATTGGTGCCGGAAGTGGTGGGGATATTCAGTTCTTGTTTGCCGAAGACATCCTCGGGAACAATCCACCGCCTTACCCACGTCATTCCAAGCAGTATCGCGAGATCTACAAGCTACGCGAAGCGATGCAACGCGAACGCGTTGCCGGGTTCCGGGAGTACATAGCCGATGTCCGAAGTGGCGCATTCCCAGGCGCGGAGCATGTGATCAAGGCGCCTGATGGGCTGGTCGAAGGGTTCCTGGACGGACTGGATGACTGAAACGCTGCACGAACAGTTCACTCTGCAAGAGTTTCAGACCAATGGTATACGCGTGCGCGCGTCCGTGGAGGGTACTGGCCCACTGGTTATACTGGTGCACGGCTGGCCTGAACTCTGGTACTCATGGCGTCATCAGATTAAACCGCTCGCGGCCGCGGGCTATCGAGTGGTGGCGCCGGACGTGCGTGGCTACGGCGGCAGTGACAAGCCTCACGCGATAGAGGCGTACGACATGGCCACCATCATGGCCGACGTTGTTGGCTTGATCGATGCGTTGGGCGAAGAGCAGGCGATACTGGTGGGCCATGACTGGGGCGCGCCGATCGTCTGGAACACAGCTGCTCTGCATCCGACGCGGGTGCGCGCGGTCGCGGGGCTGAGCGTGCCGTACCGGAAGCGACTGGAAATTTCGACCATCGCGTTATGGCACAAGTTGTTTGCCGGCAAATTTTTCTACCAGCTCTACTTTCAGGAGGAAGGCGTCGCCGAAGCTGAGTTGGAGGCGGACGTACGGACGGCGCTTGCGAAGATCTATTACGGCGCATCGGGTGACGCGCCAACCCTCGAGGGCTGGATGAATCGTCTGCCGGACGGAGATCTGTTAAGTGGGTTCGCGACGCCTGCCCCTCTACCAGCTTGGTTGACTGAGGTGGATCTGGACTATTTTGAGGCGAACTTTGCCGCCGGCGGATTCCGCGGCCCCCTCAATCGCTATCGATGCCAGCAACGCGACTTCGACGATCTACCTGAAATGGGCGCCTTGTCCATCAAGCAACCGAGTTGTTTTATTGCGGGTGCAAAAGATCTGGTACGCGCATTTGTGCATCCCACGGATCCCTACGCGGATGTGGCGGCACACTGCAATGACTTCCGCGGTAAGACTATCATTGATGGCATTGGTCATTGGGTGCAGCAGGAAGCACCTGATGAGGTGAACGCGGCGCTGTTGTCCTTTCTGGCTACGCTGGGCTGACGCAGCGCGTCAGAGGTTATGACAAGCGACCAAATGTGACGGCCCGGTCTCCACCAGCGGTGGTGGGTCGGTTTCACAATTAGGCGTTGCGATGGGGCAGCGCTTGCAAAGGCGGCAGCCAGGCGGCGGGTCGATCGGCGTTGCGATCTCACCTTGAAGCATCAACCGCGGCGCAGGTTTGTCTGGATCGGCCTCAGGCACCGCGGCCATCAGTGCCTGCGTGTACGGGTGCTGGGGTCGGTTGAAGATCTCCTCGGCTGGCCCCGTCTCCACGATCTTGCCGACGTACATCACGGCCACGCGGTCCGAGGTGTGACGCACAACACTCAGGTCGTGCGCAGTAAATAAGTAGGCAAAAGAAAATTTCTCCGTTGAAAAGATGTTACGGGGAGGAGTGAGCAGCTGAGGTCTGGCTAAGAAATACGTGAGAACATAATGGGGCAACTGAGCGGAAAGATTGCGCTGGTAACTGGCGGCGCGAGTGGTATTGGCAGGGCTAGCGCGGAGATGATGGCGCGCGAGGGCGCGACCGTGATCGTGTCCGATATTGATACGCAAGGAGGCGAGCGGGTAGCGGCTGCGTGTGGTGGTCAGTCGCGGTTCAGGCGCCTGGACGTTGTAGACGAATCTGCGTGGGAAGGGTTGATTGCCGAAACCGTTGCAGACTTCGGTGGGCTACATGTGCTGTTTAACAACGCAGGTATTGGCATTGTCGGGCGCATCGTTGACTTCAGCCTTGAAGACTTCCAGCGCCAGAATGCCATTAACATCGATGGCGTTTTCCTGGGTACCAAACACGGTATTTCCGCCATCGCAGCCTCCGGTGGTGGCTCTATCATAATTACCAGTTCGATTGCCGGGCTACGCGGTTCATCCGGGCTCGCCGGATATAGTGCGAGCAAAGGCGCGGTGCGATTGTTCGCCAAAGCGGCGGCAGCTGAGTGTTTGCACGAGCGCAACAATGTCCGTGTCAACAGCATACATCCGGGCATCATTGACACTGCGATCTGGACCAAGATAGATGAAGGGTCGGGCGCATTTCATTGGGGCTCCGCACGCGCCGCAGGCGCTAACGCCATCGACCCCAACATTCTCATACAAGGGGCTATGCCAAACGGGCGTCTGGGTGTGCCGGACGATATCGCCAGTGCCGTCGTTTATCTGGCGTCAGACGCATCCAGTTACGTCAACGGTTCCGAGATCGTCATTGACGGTGGTCTGACAGGCGGTCGCTAACTCATCTTGCGTCTGCCAGCATGAACTCCGCGCCTTTCTCGGCGATCATGACGGTAGGCGCATTTGTGTTACCAGAAGTGATGGTGGGCATGATGGAAGCATCAATGATGCGCAGCCGTTGGATGCCATGTACGGCCAGTCGTTCGTCCACAACTGCCATGGGGTCGCTGCCCATCTTACAGGTGCCAACTGGATGAAAGATGGTAGTCCCAAGGTCGCCAGCGGCCTCGGCTAGTTGTTCGTCCGTCAATAATTCAGGCCCCGGTTTCAATTCGCGTGGATTAAACCTTTGGAGCGCCTGAGCGGACATGATTTTGCGTGTGTACTTGAGCCCTGCAATCGCCACCTGGCGATCCTCCGGCGTCGACAAATAGTTCAGGTTAATGGCGGGATGATCATCCGCGTTCGCGGTTTTGATGCGCACATGTCCACGGCTGGTTGGGCGCAGGTTGCATACAGATGGCGTGATGGCGTCGTAGGTATGTAGCGGGTCGCCAAACTTGTCCAGTGACAACGGCTGCACGTGCCATTCCATGTTGGCTGAAGCCTGACTTTCGTCGCTCTTGGCAAACGCCCCCAACTGTGAGGGCGGCATCGTGAGCGGACCGGTCTTGAACAGGAAATATTCAAGCCCCATCGCTGCTTTACCCCAGACGGAGTTAGCGCGCTGATTTAACGTCACTGTGTTGTTGACGCTGTAGATCGTACGAATCTGCAAATGGTCCTGCAGGTTTTCCCCTACGCCGGGTAATGTATGAACGCAGTGGATTCCGCGTTCCGCCAGTAGCGCATCCGCGCCCACGCCAGATAGCTGCAGGATTTGCGGCGAACCAATTGCGCCGGCACTTAACACGACCTCACGATTGGCCCTGAAGGTATGCGGCGACCCGTCTGCCATGCGCACTTCAATGCCGTTAGCGACTGGCCCCTGATCGTCTTGGGCGAACGTCAGGCGTTTCACGTGTACGTGCGTGCGGATGGTCAGGTTAGGGCGCTTCATTGCGGGTTCCAGGAACGCGCGCACGGCGCTCCAGCGTTTGCCGGTGCGCTGCGTCATCTGAAAATACGCGTTACCAAAATTGTCGCCGCGGTTGAATTCCTCGATCTTCGGGATCCCGCACTGTTCGGCCGCTTCGCGCCATGCATCGAGTATTTCCCAGTTAACGCGTCGTTCTTCAACACGCAACTCGCCACCTTCACCATGAAAGTCGTCACCGCCGTGTTGGTAGTCTTCCGAACGTTTGAACACCGGCAACACGTCTTCCCAGGACCATCCCTGATTGCCAAGCTGGCGCCAGTGGTCATAGTCGCTTGCCTGGCCCCGCATGTAGATCATTGCGTTGATAGATGAACAGCCGCCCAGACCTTTGCCGCGCGCGTAACCGATGCTGCGTCCGTTCAGGCCCGCATCCGGTTCAATCTGATAACACCAGTCAGTGCGCGGATTGGCGATCGTGTATAGATACCCAACCTGGATGTCGATCCAGAAGTAGGTATCGCGACCGCCCGCTTCCAACAGCAGGACAGAATGCTCGCCAGAAGCGCTCAGGCGATTGGCCAGCACGCACCCGGCAGTGCCTGCGCCGACGATGATGTAGTCGAAATGTTCCATAAACTCAGACTAACATCCGATCTGTTTCACATCGACTGCGCGGCATAAGTGCGGACCGGAAGGCAGAGACCACGCAGTGAGAAGAAAGTCGCACCAGCGAAGGCGCCGCGTCACCGTGCCTTCAATCGCAAACCTTCACTTGAAGAATAACTTGGAGAGATAGATGGATATCAAAAACAGTAAAGGCATTTTTGTTGGCGGTGCGTCGGGCTTCTGTCGCGCCACAGCAGAGCAGTTCCGCGCAAAAGGCGGCGATGTCGCGATTCTCGATCTTGAGGCTTCGGACGGCGCCGCCGTGGCGAAAAGCCTGGGCGGGAGCTTCCATCCTTGTGATGTCACAGACTATGCAGGCATGGATGCGGTAATTGGCGCCGCCGTCGAACAGTTGGGTGGTCTGCATTTTGTCGTCAACACCGCAGGCGGCGGTAACCGTGCCGTTGGTGGGACTCCGCAGCGTACCTTGAAAAAGGACGGCACCCGCCATCCAACCGATGTGTTTGCGCGCGTCATCGAGTTGAATCTGATTGCGTCGTTCAATATCAATACGGTCGCCGCACAACACATGGCAACTAACGAACCCAACGCAGAGGGTGAACGTGGTGTCATGATCAATACCTCCTCGATCGCGGCGTTTGAAGGTCAGATTGGCCAGGTGTCTTATACCGCGGCTAAGGGTGGTATTTCAGCCATGACCCTGACGATGGCGCGCGACCTGGGCAACCTCGGTATCCGCTGCATGACTATCGCGCCGAGCCTGTTTGCGACAGGGTTGACTGCGCGGGTCACGGATGAGGCGGCCTTCAACATGACCAAAGACGCAGCCTTCCCGCATCGCATGGGTAAACCGCATGAATTTGCGACCATGGCCATTGCGATTTTCGAATGCGCCATGATGAACGGTTCGACGTTACGCGTGGATGCGGGCCAGCGTTTCGCGCCGCGGTAGCGCCGCAATAGAACGGCCAGGTCGATTCGTACGCCGGCTTGACAGTGCCGTCAGCCGGTGTAGTTTAGCGTCATGGAGACCGCGCTCTCCCCACGAGGCGCCAGCCGAAGAATCGCGTCCTTTTCATTTTTTCCAGGGCGCATGATGCCGGTTTCAAACTCAAATTCACCTTCCCAACGCATCCGCCTGCTGGACACGCCTGGCGCGCCAACGGTTGTCGCCGTCCGCACGGATGAAGGCTTTACGGCCGACGCCGTTCTGTTCCTAGAGCCGGTCAGCGGTGCAACGGAGAGCCGGTCGTGACCGGTGTGCCGGGGCAAGAGCAGACTCATAACATCACGCTCAGAGAAGCGTTTGTCGTCTGGCTACGCGTGGCCGCGTTGTCCTT
>MDTA01120140.1_pt1 | contig 20602 bp, 18 predicted proteins | sample 811151 | NCBI WGS metagenome assembly MDTA01 (sample SAMN05326648, study PRJNA326480) | marine metagenome | isolation source: seawater | place: Indian Ocean: South | collected 2010 | reverse complement strand
CTGTTACAAAGTCAGGCCTCATTTTCCCATAAAAATTGAGCATGTTTGTAATTAGTTCCGGTATATGCGGCCATAGTTGCTCTTTTTCTAGGAATTTATCCCCACCGCAAGGAAAACGTAAAATCCTCAGCGTTTCGGGAGACGATTTATAACTTTCCTGATCTGCAGCAAATTCTGGCCATTCATTGTCTCGGATACGACGTGTAACTATATCCACATTATGACCCAGTTCAGCCATAGCTAGTGCTAGTTCTTTTACATAAACCAATTGACCGCCAAAGTCTGGGTGTTCAGTCAAGTGACTGTCTTCTTGGTCAAAATTACCTTGTGGGTTTAAAAAAATAATGTGCATTTACATCTATCTGCCTATTTTGGATTGAGATCGACGGTATAGTCTGAGTTTATAACTATGTCGGCAAGAGCCCGATGCTCGGAGATAATTGCGTGTTCAGTCCTTAAGATATTCTCCGTGAACGAATCGAGTTCTGAGATATCACGATTGCGTTTTTGCCGGTGTTCTAGCGTTTGGTTGAAATCTCGTGCGATAAAAATACGAATATCAACATTTTTTAAAAGAGATGTGTATGTTCCTTCCGCAATCGCGACTTGTGCATTATTAAAATCATAAATTTCTTCGGTAATAGTGTCGGAAGAGTAGTCAATTAAAGGTTTTCTGATGTTCGATTTCCCTCCTTGGAAAGCCTCTAAATGCGAGGCGAGCAAGTCGATTTTAACCTCTTGCGGGCCTACCCATTTTTTATCCTTACGCCTTGCTGCATCGTTAGATTTTGGAGGGTAAATGAAGTAGTCATCCTGTTGGAAAATGATACTTGGAATACCATAGTTTTCTAAAGCACGTGCGATAGCGGTCGCCGTTTCAGATTTCCCACTACCGGACTCTCCGGCTACAGTAATAGTGAATCTGTTTACTGCTGTTTCGATAGTTTTGAGTAGAGAGGATGTTATAGCTTCTGCCGCACTCAGATGATGGGCTTCAACAACGATATTATCTCCTTGCATTTTGTATCCTTTTAGAAGCGTTGCCGACGTTGATAGCGATAATATTACACTTCATTTCTAGTAAGTGATGTTTAAAAATAATATATTACGAAAATAAGGGATTGACCTGTTTTAAAATTAATTTATTCAAGTATTCATGAATTATGAAATTTCTTGGTCTAATTTAAACGCTAAATTGCAGTCCATAGCTATGACAAGTGGAGGTCTGAGTGCCGCATTGGATGAATTAGAAATTCATCAGAGAGAAAGCGGATTTATACAAGATGACCTGCAGAATGTCCGGCGTTTGGTATTTGGGCACCCCACAAACACGGACCTTAATTTCCGGGTCCAGCTCAATCCAAAACGCGCACAGCGGCACGGAGGCGCCGGAGTTGCACATCCGCCCCCGGGCGAGGAAAGTCTTAATAACGGGTGTTTTCTATGTCGTGAGAACATTCGGTGGCAACAAGGCCAGCGTCAAATTGGCTTTGAAATAGAAGCTAGTGGAGGTATCTACTACGCTTGGATGAATCCCTTTCCACTTCTTCCTAATCATGTTGTGGTAGCTTCGCAGACCCATATTCCACAAGGATTACAGCTGTTCAGTAATAAGTCGGAAGACTTGAAGTTGGAGCGGGTTTTAACAGATCTTTGCGAAACAGCCATGCAACTCCCTAATCACGTTGGTTTTTATAACGGGATCGGGGCAGGGGCTTCCATACCTGGGCACTTGCATTTTCAGTTCTTTCGCAGAGCTCCTGAGGCGCCAAAATTTCCTCTTGAAGAACGATTATTTCAAGAAACAAAAAGTGATGATGCCCCAGATTTTATATTAGACTATCCGATTTCAGTTGTGCGATGGCGCGGCCAGTTAACTGAGGTAGTTTTAAAGGCTAGAGATTGGATTACGCGATGGGCTAGCGTTAACGACTTCGAACAAGAGCGTTTAACTGCCAATTTTGTTGCAACGTTCTCAAATGAATGTGACGAGCTAAATCTTTATTTCGTTCCACGTCATCGAGACAAACAATTTTGGAATGGCGATAAAGGAATTGTTGGGGGGTTAGAGGTATTAGGCGAACTGGTAATGGCAAGCAGTGACGAATGTGCTTTGGTTGAAAATGGAACAGTTGACTACGGTTTTATTGAAAATGCGCTGTCTTTTGTGAGTACACCGGTATCCCTGTTAGATAGCTAATTTCTTGGTTTAACTTTTCTAATATCAGCTCGATGCCTCTGGTTTGTAACTAAGACCTTGGCCCAGCATTCTGCGGTTTATAAGGGCAATGCCATTGTCGGTGATGTTGTAAGATTCTGAATCTTTTTTCGCATCAAACCCGACGATCGTGCCAGGAGGGACTTCACAGCGATTATCAAGAATAACATTTCTCAGTCTCGACCCTGCGCCTATTCGGCAACCAGGTAGAGCCAGCACACCATCCAAATTACAGCCGTCATCCACTCTTACATCCGAAAATAATATTGATTGTCGAACCTCCGAGTTTACAATCACACAACCGCTGCTCACCATTGTCGACTCGATTAATCTGGCACCGTCCGGACAATTGAATAGGGTAGGGGCTAGTTGCCGTTGATGTGTGACGGTGGACCAAATGGGATCATAGAGGTCTAATGGTGGATTCGGTGTGACTAATTCCATGTTGGCTTCATAATAACCATCAACAGTGCCAACGTCTCGCCAGTAGGGTGGATCATCGTTTGTAGGATTTTGAAATCGATGCGCATGGAAATGATCACCACGCCGTAAACCTTCTGGAATTACATCGCGACCAAAATCATGGCTAGAACCCTGTAGTTTTGCATCCTCACGCAATCGAGCGGCCAGGTAATCTTGAGACACCACATACACCCCCATGCTAACCAGCGCCTTATTTTTTTGACCGGGGATAGTTTTCGGGTTTGCTGGCTTTTCTTCAAAATCTAAAATTCGGCCATTCTCGTTAACCCCCATTACACCAAATTGTTTTGCGGCCTGTTCTACGTCTACCGTCATACATGCTACCGTGAAATCAGCGCCTGTATTTACGTGCTCGGCAAGCATTTCTCCGTAGTCCATTTTGTAGATATGATCGCCCGCTAAAATAATTACATAGTCTGGCCCATGACTTTCAATTATGTCGAGGGATTGGAAAACAGCGTCTGCTGTTCCTTGAAACCATGTTTCTTCGTCTGTCCATTGTTGCGCTGGAACAATATCTAAGAAATCACCTCGTTCATTGTTTATTTTAGTCCATGCTTCTATGAGATGCCGAATTAAAGAGTGCGATTTGTATTGCGTTAAGACACAAACTTTATTGATTCCAGAGTGCATGCAGTTTGAGAGCGTGAAGTCAATAATCCTAAATTTGCCGCCAAATGGTACTGCTGGCTTGGTTCTCCAGTCAGTTAAAACGCCTAAGCGCTCACCGCGGCCTCCCGCCAGTACCAACGCCATTGTGTTATTTGTTAATCGACTAACAAACCTAGCTCCGGGCGATCTCATTTCCCCCCCCACAATACTGGTAATTAATAAATATTATTGCCCACCATCCTGTAATATCAAGCATAACCATACATTCTCAGCACGTCTAATGAATGTCTACCTGTGGAACATTTTTTTAAATATTGCTTTATATCATAAGAACATTCTTTATTTAGAGTACGACTATAGACTATGGCTAAATCTGAAGTTTAAGCTGTTATGATCTCAGAAAGATCCGATAGGCGGAGTTATCAGTTTCTCGAAAATAAAGGTAACCCAAGTTATCTAGGAATTTTCGAAATTGTGCGGCTCCATCTTCTGGAACTTGTATGCCACAAAGAACCCGCCCAACAGCAGCGCCATGGTTACGATAGTGAAAAAGGCTTATATTCCGCGTGTTACCCATTTTCGTAAGAAAATTCATTAGTGCCCCAGGCCGCTCCGGGAATTCAAATCGATATATCTCTTCATCCAGCAATCCGTTTGGTCGTCCTCCTACGAGATGGCGTATATGCGTTTTTGCCATTTCATTATTTGTTAAGTCGACTACCGGGTAACCTTTCTTTTTCAATAGTTTAATTATTTTTATACGCTCCCTGTTTCCGTCGCTCAATTTTACCCCCAGAAATATGTGAGCACTGGTGTTATCCGTATAACGATAATTGAATTCCGTTACACTCCGCTTGCCAAGCATACGGCAAAATTTTCTGAAACTGCCCCGCTTCTCGGGAATAGTAACAGCCAACAAGGCTTCGCGGTCCTCACCTATCTCGGCACGCTCAGATATATATCGTAGCCGATCAAAATTGCTGTTGGCTCCGGTGTTGACTGCAATCAAGGTCTGACCTTTCAGACGTTCGCGCGCTGCATATATTTTCATTCCCGCTACAGCTAAGGCGCCGGATGGTTCAGCGATAACACGAGTGTCATCAAATAAATCTTTGATTGCGGCGCACATTTGATCAACGTCTGCAATTACGATATCGTCAATGCATTTCCTAGCTAGTCGAAATGTTTCTTTACCAACTTGGGCTACTGCAACACCATCGGCAAATGTGCCAACTTCATCTAATACTACGCGGCGGCCTCTTTTTAACGAGTGATACATCGATGCTGCGTCCGAGGCCTCTACACCAATGACTTTTATCTCAGGTCGCACCATTTTAACGTAAGCAGCCACTCCAGCGGCGAGACCACCACCGCCGACCGGGACAAATATTGCGTTTACATTTCCCATGTGTTGACGGAGTATCTCCATGCCCACTGTTCCTTGGCCAGCGATAACCTCGGGATCATCAAAGGGGTGGAGAAAAGTAAGCCCCTTTCTTTTAATAAGCTCCATTGCCTTTCCATATGCTGCAGAGAAATCATCACCATATAAAATGACTTTTGCGCCCCGTTTGCGGACAGCCGTAACTTTAATCTCGGGGGTAGTTTGTGGCATGACAATGGTTGCCGATACTTTTAAATTTGATGCTGCTAGCGCCACCCCCTGTGCATGATTACCTGCTGAGACCGCTATCACTCCTTTTTTACGCAAGCTTAAAGGCAGGCTAATCATCTTATTGTAGGCTCCCCTCAACTTGAAAGAAAAAATCGGCTGTAAGTCCTCCCTTTTGATTAGTATGTTATTCGAGAGTCTCGCCGACAGCCCCGGTGCAGGATCAAGAGGGGATTCAATAGCTACATCATAAACTGGGGCTTTGAGAATTTTATTGAGATACTTTTGCGGCATGGCCAAAGCTACTGTTTGCGGACACGAAAGGCTTGATTAAACTGAACCTCCCTAATCGGTGCAAGGCAATTATTTGATGCTGACATTTTTAGTAATTTAATGAGCGAAAAAATCGCAGTAGTCATGACAAACCTGCATATGCCTGAATGTGGAGGAGAAAATAAATAAAAATCTACTCTTGTGATAATAAGAATGGCAGAAGTCTCCACTCCAGCAAGGGTTGATTATTTTACTTTTCATCTGACTGTCAGTTAAGCATAACGAGGGACCGCCGTTACTCCATTGGTATAATTCTAAATTGCCCATTGGGTGGAGGTATTACAGCGCGCTCAGCCGATGCCTCTACTTGAGGGACCCAATCGTACGGGACACGGTAGCCTCGGAACGCGTTACTCGCAAATAATGTTTTCGAGCTAAGAAGGTTGTGCGGACTAACATACTCCCAAACAATCTCACATTTTGGTGTTACTTCAATAATTCTGCCGTGTCGCGACTCTGTAATTAATGTGTTCCCGTTTGGAAGACGTTGTGCTCCGCTTTGATAGCGACTGTAAAAACGGGATTCTTCTCCCTCCGCAAAACCTTGGTCTAATGCTGTGAACTGCCAATCAATCTGCAGGGTTATGGGATTAATTTCTAAGACACGAGAATGATCTCGAAGGGCATTCCAGGTTCCGTCTGGTGCTCCTGGATTTGGAGCACCATAACCAGCAGCTCCTCCATTATCAAAAACCAAAATATTTCCCGCACCAGGTAATCCTTTTGGAATTATGTGAGCGTGATGTGGTCCAATAACACATTCAATTTTTTGCAAAGCAGGGTCACGATCGTAATATGGGCCGATTTTCCAAACTATATTGCCAGTCTTCTTTTCTATTATGTAAATCATGGTTGCACGATCATCTGTAATTATGTTTTCTGGATGAAAGCGCTCATCGCCTGCGTCAAACCACTTGTTTGGGCCAACGTATGAACAAGTGTTTTGGAAAACTCCATTTTGGTTCCTACAACGTCTCATAAGGGCATTTTTTGCTTCAGCGCTCCACCCAAATTGCTCAAAATTTTCAGCGGGCATCCATTCCCAAACTATTTCACCATCCCAAGATACTTCAACCATCCGTGTCGCACGGGGGAGATAATCACGGGTCACTTCAGGCCATTCTCCAGTTCGGTAACTCAAAAATAGCGTTTTTGCGTTTTTTATTTTCGGCGCTTGGCCTGGTACATAGTAGCCGACTGGACAACCTTCTCGAACTACATCATGGTTTTGTCGTGCTACCCAATATTTTTGGTTATTTTTCAGCATTTGATCGGCCTTAAAAAACCGCCATTCTTTTTCGCCGTCCCAATTTTCTTGAATGAGATCGTCTGCCCCAAGCATGTGATCGTATTTCTCATTTACCCGACCTGTTTGTCCCCCTAGCACGCTGCCATTTGGTAGCAGGTTCACCATGTAATTATTAAATTGAGGCCAATTTCTAAGTTCATTACCATTCATATCTATCAGGACAGCACCAACGTCTTTTTTTGCAGAAGGGTAAATGGTGAGGCCATTGAAACATTTATCCGGTTGGTAAATAGTTGTCCCTGTGGGAAATACAGTTTGCATGGAATAGTCTCACTAAGCCAGTTAACGAAAACACAAGAAAAAATACCGCAATAACTTATCTACACTTAATTGGGCGTGGATTTCTAAAAATCGAAATAGTTATCATATCAATAACCGTTTTTAGTGCAGTTGTTTTGACAAGCTGCACTGGGGTAGCCTTTAGTGTGTCTCCAGAATTATACTACTGCTTCATTTAAAAAGGGTAGGTGCTATGGTTATGAATGGGCCTGGGTATGCCTTGGCACATACCCGCGGGGTAAATGACATTTCGAGGCTATGCAACAGATATCATACGCGGAACACTGATCACGTTGTATTTCATTTCCTACGATGGTGCCCCAATATTGCGTCGCTTTCTGAGTGGAATAGCATTATCGGTGTTCTTGCAAAACTTGTTATTAGGACCAGCAAATATCGGCGGTCTTTATGTGGCTAATAAATTAATCCAAATTTTAAGCGAAAATTTTTGCCTTTTAATCCCGGCCATACTCATATGTTCAGCAGGACCACTTTTTGAGACCTCCTTTAAGATACCTCTGCTAACCAAACTATGTGTATTTTTATTATCGATCCGAAAATATTGAACTTATTTGAACAACCATATTGCGCCTAACAAAAATAATCCAGAAGTGCATGCCGGCCCGTTTTGATCTTAAAAACAAAAATTGTACGATCCGGCGAAAACCCTCAGAAAACACTGTGTTAAATTACATTACGGGTACGTAAATCGGAAATATCCTCGGCCGTATAACCAGCTTCGGTAAGTATTTCATCCGAATGCTCACCAGCTTCCGGTGGGGCTTTCACGAAATCATGGGGTGTTCGTGACAATCGGATAGCCTGATTTACTAAACTGATATCGCCAAGTGCTGCAGAATTTACCGTTTTTTGCATCTCGAGGTGCTTCACTTGTACATCTTCAAATGTCTTGTCGATGGTGTAAATTTGCCCGCACGGCACCCCTTGTTCATTGAGTTTTCCTACCCACTCGTCACTTGATTTATGCTTTAAGATTTCTGCTATTTCAGCGTTCAATGCATCCCTGTTCTTTGATCGTGCTTCCGCTTCTTTATAGTCGGGATGTTCTATCCATTCCTCGTGCCCAACAGCCACCGCAAAACGTTTCCAAATTAAATTGCCCGCAACTGCTAAGTTTATAAAGCCGTCGGTTGTTTCAAATACTCCTGTAGGTATTGATGTAGGGTGGTTGTTGCCAGCCTGTTGAGGAACCTCTCCTGATAATGTCCAACGGGCCCCTTGAAAGTCGAGCATAAATATCATTGCTTGAAGGAGTGATGTTTGCACCCATTGTCCTTCCCCAGAGCTCTCACGTTCAAGAAGAGCGATCATAATACCTTGAGCACACAGCATACCGGCACATAGGTCTGCAATTGGTATTCCAACGCGAACAGGGCCGTTTCCCGGCAGGCCTGTAATTGACATCAACCCGCCCATACCTTGCGCAATCTGATCGAAGCCTGGCCGTTTTGCATAAGGCCCATCCTGGCCAAATCCTGATATTGAGCCGAGTATGATCTTCGGATTGATAGATTTGAGGCTATCATAGTCGATGCCAAGGCGTTTTTTAACGTCAGGGCGGTAATTTTCAACAACGACATCTGCGTCTGTCACCAATCGTTTAAAGACTTTAAGCCCGTCCTCCTCCTTCAGGTTGAGTGTCAAACTACGTTTATTTCGATGTAAGTTCTGGAAGTCGGGACCATGCCTCGCGCCGCCTAGGGCATTTCCTCCTTCGAGCGCTGGTGGTAGTTCGATTTTTATTACATCGGCACCCCAATCAGCTAATTGACGAACACAGGTGGGTCCCGATCTCACACGCGTGAGATCAAGAACCTTGTATTTTGATAGAGCGTGGCTAGCAGATTCGAACGGCATAAAACTTCCTCCAGTTTTGAGACGACGGAGATCTAGCACGGGTAACCTATGTTTTGCCAGTATAGAGGTGGTTGCAGTCGCAATGTGGATGTGTTCGACTTTATTTGATTCGGGGTCTTGGGGTCCAATTCTACGATGCCATATTGTATTCAAGAGTAGTCGGAGGTCTCGCTTTGTTTTCTGCAAAAGCACGGTATTGGTTTTTTTTAGCCATATTTTTTTTCAGTGTGAACAGTGCTTCAAGTGCTCAACCTACTAATTTTGATGACTGGCTAGTTGATTTTCGAGCTTCCGCCTCCGCCGCAGGAGTTTCAGAGCGCACTCTAAATATTGCGCTACGTGGTACGCAGCAATTGCCTGACGTTATCGCGAAAGACCGTCGGCAGGCAGAATTCACACTATCCTACTGGCGGTATATGAAGAGGGTAAACTCAAAGCGTATTCAGAAGGGAATAAATCTTTTAAAAACGCATAAAAGTTTGCTTCAGCGTGTAACCAATAAGTTTGGAGTGCCAGCCCACTATTTAATGGCATTTTGGGGGTTAGAAAGTAATTTTGGAAAAAGCTTTGGAGGATACCCAGTTATTCCTGCGCTAGCTACACTCGCTCATGATGGTCGGCGATCGAAATTTTTTCGGGCGCAATTAATCGCAGCACTTAAGATTCTTGATAATGGCGACATTACACTTGAGAGAATGAGGGGTTCTTGGGCCGGAGCTATGGGACATTTCCAGTTTATTCCAACCACTTATCAAGCATACGCAGTTGATTTTGATGGCGATGGGAAAAGAGATATTTGGAGCAATATGGCTGATGCTTTGGCCTCAGCAGCTAACTACCTTTCTTCATTAGGCTGGGACCCCAAACAAAGATGGGGTCGAGAAGTAAAGCTCCCCCAACATTTTGATTTTTCAAAAGCAACACTTAAGGATTGGAAACCGCTATCCGGATGGAGAAGAGCGGGTGTGAAGAACATCAATGACACTAGTTTACCTAATATTGATATCAAAACCTGGTTGGTAATACCGGCAGGACATAAAGGGCCGGCTTTTGCAGTATATCCCAACTTTAGACGCATCATGCGATGGAATAAATCTATTCTTTACGCAATTTCAATCGGTCATTTGGCTGATAGGTTGAAAGGCGCCGCACCAATAAGCATAGTTCCTCCCAAAAATTATCGACGAGTAAGTATTCAAAAAGTGAGAGAAATCCAAGCAAAGCTTAATTCAATGGGATTTTATGTAGGTAACCCAGATGGAGTTGTTGGCGAAAACACGAGGTCTGCCATAAGAGATTACCAAAAGCGAGAACATATACCAGCTGATGGGCATATAACGATAAATTTATGGGAACGCCTTGTTGGGAAATAATGTATTATTGCTCGAGATCCTGTCGCTGTCTAAAACAGCTTCTTGCGATCGCAATACTTTGGGGAAGCGGTCAGTTGGAGATGATTGAAAATAGATCTTTAAACATAGTTATTATACTTGTGTCGTCTTTGCTGCTCGCAAACTGTTCAGAGACACAATTTGTCGCTAATTTGATGAAAGTTGGGGCCGATAATGCCCGGCCAACTGGGGGCGGACGCTACAAGGTTGGAGGTCCTTATCAGATAAAAGGTATCTGGTATCGACCCAGGATTGATTACCAATACGATCAAACTGGCATAGCTTCGTGGTATGGTCCCCAATTCCATGGCAAGCTAACCGCTAATGGCGAAATCTTTGACATGAACCTTGTGAGTGCAGCGCATAAAACATTACCCATGCCAAGTATGGTGCGGGTTACTAACTTACGTAACGGCAACGCCCTGAATATCAGACTGAATGACCGGGGCCCATTTGCTCACGGTCGTATAATTGACTTATCCAAGCGTGCCGCTCAGTTGCTCGGTTTCGAACGCGCAGGGACCGCACCCGTTCGAGTCCAAGTACTCGAACGCGAGAGCAGACTACTCGCCTCTGCTTCACAAGGCGTCGTATTGCCTGGCACTCAATTGCCCAGTAAAGGTCCTGTAGGTTCCAACTCAGGCACTTTTACTCCAAAGTCTGCACCAAGTGTATCCGTTACACGGCAAGTATTACCGCCGTTTGGCAGCACTCAATCTTCACGTCAATCTCCAATCAAACGGGAAGATGAGACGAACTTGTTACCTGAGAAAAAAAGCTCTCGACTGGCTGAAACACTCAAATTATCAGATGGTAAAGTATCGCGGGTAGCTGTCAAAGCCGATACTCAAATATTTGTTCAAGCTGGTGCTTTTTCCCAATTTGTTAACGCTAATCGTGTACACATTCAATTAAGTTCGTTGGGGTCTTCAACTATTAGCAGAACAAAAAAAGGAAAAGGAAAGCTTTTTAGGGTGCGTCTCGGGCCATATCGTAATGTGAAAACTGCTGATGTAATTTTGGCACGTGTCATGGGGTCGGGATTTCCAGGGGCACGTATAATAGTGGATTGAAAGTATTTTTAAGCAAGATGTTCAGACGTATTACAATCGTCCAACAGATGCCGTAAACATGACATAAATGGGTAATATTTACTTATGAAAAGTTCAAGAAAGGTTACAGCAACTGTAATATGTTTGCTTGCAGTATTTTTATCAGCTGTAATGTACGCACCGGTTGCGGCTCTGCCAACCAAAGCAAAGCAAGCACTGGTTGTTGACTACAGCACGGGTCGTACCTTGTTGGAAAAAAATGCCGATGCTCCCATGCATCCTGCATCGATGACCAAAATGATGACTGCGTTCATGGTCTTCGATCGCCTTAGGTCAGGCACGCTATCTCTCGACACAAAATTTCGAGTCAGCAAACGTGCTTGGAAAAAGGGTGGCTCGCGGATGTTCCTTAAACCAAACGATACGGTAACTGTTGAGGATCTGATCAGAGGTATCATCGTTCAGTCAGGGAATGATGCATCGATTGTTATTGCGGAAGGTATTTCAGGTAGCGAGGAAGATTTTGCACGTGAGATGACTGAGAAAGCCCATGAAATTGGGATGAAGGATTCAACCTTCAAGAACGCATCAGGTTGGCCCGATGAAGAGCATCTCACCACAGCAAGAGATTTGGCGACATTGATAAACGCCACGATACGTGAATTCCCGGATTTTTATCATTATTACGCTGAGGCAGAGTTTAAGTACGCAAATATTAACCAGAGAAATCGTAATCCTCTTTTGGGGCTTGGTATAGGAGCAGACGGATTAAAGACAGGGCACACTGAGGTTGCTGGTTACGGTTTGGCTGCGTCTGCCATTCGAAAAAATAGAAGAATAATAGTTGTTGTTAACGGCCTTACGTCCAAGCAAGATCGTGCTCGAGAGTCTAGGTATCTTCTCAATTGGGCATATAGAACGTTTGATACATATCGGTTATTTATCGCTGGAGAAACGGTAGCAGATGCTTCTGTTTGGTTAGGGGCTGCTAGCTCAGTGCCATTAATACTAGAACGAGATCTTTTTGTGACATTAAAAAAACGGTCTCGCAAGCAACTTAGAGTAATAGCGAAATATACTGAGCCTATTGTTTCTCCTATTCGTCGGGGAGACAGACTTGGCGTTCTTGTTGTGAATGCCCCTGGTGAAAATATGGTGCAACTGCCACTAATAGCCGGTGCTAGTGTTGCGGAGCTCGGCCGCATGGGGCGGCTAAGCGCTCTTATTAATCATTTGCTCTGGGGTAAAAGTCAGTAATGGAGCAGGTATCATTTCAGGACAGTTTATAACAATTGAAGGAGGTGAGGGTGCTGGTAAATCTACCCAAGCCAATCTACTAGTAGAGTCCCTCAAACAGTTTGGGATTGCCGCTATATCTACTCGTGAACCTGGCGGTGCGCCTGGCGCGGAATTAATACGGGGACTACTTGTAGAAGGAGAGGGAGACAGATGGGCGCCATTCACTGAAACTTTGTTGCATATAGCAGCACGATACGAGCATATTTCAAATACGGTGCGGCCGGCTCTCGAGGCTGGTTCTTGGGTCGTATGTGATCGTTTCCTGGACTCCACCAGGGCATATCAGGGCTATGGGCTAGGTCAAAACCTAAGTATAATTGACCAAATACATGAAATAGTGCTCCCCGGTTTCGTGCCTGATTTGACACTCTTGATCGATCTTGATGTTAAGACCGGTTTAGGTCGCACAAAATTACGTGGTGACCAAGCAGGTACTAGATACGAAGAGATGGATATTGATTTTCACCAACGGGTTCGAAAAGGGTTTCTGGATATCGCAGCAGGGGACCCTGATCGTTTTGTGGTGCTGGATGGTAATAATTCAGTTGAAGATATAGCGCGTCAAGTGGTCAGCTCAGTCGGTCAGCATTTTAGTCTAAGCTTTTAAACGATGAACGAAGAGCTTGTGCCGAGTAGAACCTATGAACTAATTGGCCATGAGTCTGCCGAGAAACAATTTATCGATGCGTGGCAATTAGGTCGCGTGCCGCATGCCTGGCTTATTTCCGGTCTCGAAGGAATCGGTAAAGCAACTTTGGCCTATAGAATCGCACGCTTCGTATTGAAAGTCGATAACAAAGAGTTTTCTAACCATGCATCCTTATTTGGCGACGACAAAGGGGAGGAAGTGCTGACACAGCTATCTGTTTGCAAGGATTTAACACACTGCAAACAAATAGAGGCAGGTGCCCATCCCGATTTAAGAGTATTAGAGCCGGGTTGGATCAACCCCAAGACTGGCAGGACATCACAGAAAATTGTGATTGACCAGATTCGTAAAAGTACAGGGCTTACTAATCTTACGACCGCCACTTGGAGAGTAATTATTATAGATCCTGCTGATGCAATGAATATAAATGCAGCAAATGCATTATTAAAAAGCCTAGAGGAGCCACCCCTAAAAACGCTTTTTTTACTTGTAAGTCACGCGCCTGGACGACTCCTTCCAACAATTAGATCACGTTGTCGACGTTTAGAATTGCAGCCATTATCAGTAGAACAGGTAAAATCATATTTGAGCCAGATAGAAATGAAAAAAAGCTCTATAGATGGTGTCGCAAGGCTTTCGGGCGGCAGTATAGGTAAAGCAGTGCAACTCATAACAGGGAATGGTTATGATCTTTATAAGGCATTTTATCGAGTGGTTTCTAGTTTGCCAAAACTAGATATTCAATCAATCCATGACCTAAGTGACCTAGCCTCGCGCAAAAAAGATAGTGGCATAGAGACTTTTCCAATGCTTGTAAATTTAATCCCTGATTGGATCGGAAGTCTAATTTTAATTTCTGCAGGTGGTAAAAGTGGCACAGAAGTTATCGAGGGTGAAAACGAATTAAAATTACGCTTGTTTGAAGGCGGCGCTTCCATTGATCGTTGGTTAGATGTAAGAGAAAAAACGCGAGTTTTGCTCTCTGAAGTCGAACGAATAAACCTTGATCGAAAGCAAGTGCTTATCGAATGTTTTTCGATGTTAGCTGCTGTTTCTTCGGTAAATAAATAAAGCGGAAATAGCAAATAAGGTGTACACGAAATAGCTTATGGAAAATAAAAATACATATTACGTGACTACGCCAATTTATTATGTGAATGACGCCCCTCACATCGGGCACGCATATACAACATTATCATGTGATGTACTGGCACGGTTTAAAAGGCTTGACGGGGTTCAAGTAAAATTTCTAACTGGAACTGATGAACATGGTCAGAAAGTAGAAAAGGCCGCCGCGATTGCTGATGTTGATCCTCAAAGATTCACCGATGAGGTGTCGGCAAATTTTCGTACATTAGCTGAAGTGATGAACTTTAGTTTTGATGATTTTATTCGGACTACAGAAAAAAGGCATAGAGTTTCCGCACAGGCGCTTTGGGATAAACTTGTTGAAACTGGCAATATTTATCTCGATTGCTATTCCGGATGGTATGCTGTTCGCGATGAGGCGTTTTATACGGAAAGTGATCTGAAAGATGGGCCAGATGGAAAGAAACTTGCTCCGACCGGAGCAGAAGTGGAATGGGTTGAGGAGCCCAGTTATTTTTTTCGACTATCAGCTTGGGAACAAACTCTGCTGAAACATTATGATGAACACCCTGATTTTATCATGCCGCAAAGCCGCAGGAATGAGGTTGTAAGTTTCGTAAAAGGCGGTCTAAATGATCTTTCAATATCCCGCACTACATTTCAGTGGGGTATTCCGGTACCCCACAATAATGATCATATAATGTATGTTTGGTTAGATGCCCTGACGAATTATCTCACGGCAGTGGATTTTCCAGATCAAAAGAGTGCTAACTTTAAAAGCTTTTGGCCAGCCGATTTACATATGGTGGGAAAGGATATTCTTCGTTTCCATGCTGTATACTGGCCTGCTTTTTTATTAGCCGCAGGCCTCCAGCCACCTAAACGTATTTTTGCTCACGGTTGGTGGACCAACGAGGGCCAAAAGATCTCCAAATCACTTGGTAATGTTATCGACCCCTTAATTCTAGTTAGAACTTACGGTCTTGATGCGGTCCGATACTTCCTACTCCGTGAAGTTCCTTTTGGGAATGATGGGGATTTTTCACACCAATCTATGGTAAGTCGTCTTAATGGCGAATTAGCCAACGATCTTGGCAATCTCTGCCAAAGAGTGCTTTCTATGATTTCTAAGAACTGCAGCGGTGAAGTTCCACCACACCAAGATTTTCTTCCTCACGATGTGGAGCTAATCAAAAAGGGATCTGGATTATTAGCTGTCATTCGCGATCAGCTCAACCATCAAAAATTCAATCGTGCGTTGGAAGAGATTTGGAGTGTTGTAGGCGAAGCAAACAGATATGTTGATGTAATGGCACCATGGGCCTTACGGAAAGAGGATCCAAATCGTATGTGCACAGTCCTCTATGTTTTGGTTGAAATAATACGCTATATAGGACTCGTCATCCAGCCATTTATGCCCGACTCCGGTTGTAAAATACTTGATCTCCTTGCCGTCGATCAAACCAAACGCGAATTTAAAGATTTTGAAGAAGCCCTTATTGTAGGTACCCCATTGCCAACGCCAGAACCTGTATTTCCAAGATTTATTGAAGATGGGCGGGCTTAGTGATGCTCGTCGATAGTCATTGTCATTTAGATTACCACGAAAGAGATGGCGATATAGACGATGTTCTTGCTAGGGCACGTAAGTCTAATATTAAAACAATCTTAACAATCTGTACAAAAATTAGTGAAGCAAAATCAGTGCAAAGGCTCGCGGCGCGTTACGATAACGTTTGGTGTACTGTCGGCGTTCATCCCCATGAGGCAAGTCTTGAATGTCAGAGAAATCCATCTGAGCTTATTGATTTAGCGGAATTTGACGAGGTCGTCGGCATTGGGGAAAGCGGCTTGGACTATTACTACGAAAATGCATCGAGAGATGACCAAGAAAAGAGCTTTCGCACGCATATTGCGGCAGCACGTTCTACTGGACTACCCATTGTTATTCATTCTCGCGATGCCGATGAAGATTGTGCCCATATCCTTAAGGATGAAATGCAAAAGGGTTACTTCTGTGGCGTGATGCATTGCTTTTCTAGTGGGCCTAGTTTGGCACAAACCGCCCTCGAGCTTGGCTTGTACATATCGATTTCAGGAATAGTCACGTTCAAGAAATCTGAAGAATTACGGAGTATTGTTGCAGATGTTCCTCTGGAAAGATTACTCGTTGAGACGGACGCACCGTTCTTGGCCCCCGAGCCTCACCGCGGCAAGAGGAATGAACCGTGCTACATGTCGCACACGGCAAATACTTTGGCTAACATAAAGAAAGTAGACCCCAAAATTCTGGCAAGTAAGACAACGAATAATTTCTTTTCTCTTTTTAGTCGGGCACAAGCCCCGAGGTCACCATGAGGGTTACCGTACTCGGTTGTGGAAGTTCTGCCGGTGTGCCCCAAATTAATGGTGGATGGGGTGTTTGTGACCCTGCAAATCCAAAAAATAGGCGGCTTCGTTCTTCAATCTTATTGCAGACTAAAAAATCTGATCTCCTGATAGATTGTCCACCTGATTGCCGAGAACAATTATTGAGTATAGGGCTCGAGCGTGTCGATGGAGTATTATTTACCCATGCGCATGCCGATCATTGCCACGGCATTGATGACCTTCGGTGGATTAATATGGCAATGGGCAAAGATATTCCCGTTTATGGTCGCTCCGACCACCTAGATCTTATAGAGCATAAGTTTGCATATGCTTTTGAGCCGTTGAAAGAGGGGGCTCAAAGATTCTATTACAAGCCAATGCTTTTAAGAAACGATATAGTGAACAGCTGCCAGGTCGGAGATCTTGATCTCACCGTATTTGAACAAGACCATGGCTTCTCTTCAACACTCGGGATACGTGTGGGTGACTTCGCTTATTCGACTGATGCAGTAAAACTTAACGAAGCTGCATTTACGGCACTCGAAGGGGTGAAAGTTTGGATTGTTGACTGTTTTCGATATGAACAACATCATACGCATTCATGGCTTGAGCAAACGTTAGAGTGGATCGAAAGGGTTAATCCCGAGAAAGCGTTTCTTCATCACATGGGTAGGCAAATGGACTACGACACTGTGATGCGTGACACTCCTGAGCATGTTGAACCGGGTTATGACGGAATGATCATTGAAATATAATTCGTACAATTCTATGATCAGGATCCATTATTCCGTTAATTCTGGACATTAGATCCTCTCCACCAATGTGTTTTTATCTGCGTGCAGATGAATACTAATACAAAAATGGTCGTGAAGACCAGTATCACCGTTGGCGCCGGTGCGCTATCAAGATAGAAACTTGCATAAGTGCCAGACAGCATCGAAAAAATGCAGATACCAACGGAAGCTAAGAGCATTGTGCTGAATTTTTTGGAGATTAAAAATGCGATTGCTCCAGGCGCAATCATCAATCCTATGGCTAATATCAAGCCCGTCGTGGCCAGTGTCACCACAACCGTCATTGTCATGGCGGCCAACAGGATGTGATGAAGAATATTGTTGGACAACCCGGCTGTTTGGACCTGTGTCGGATCGAAACTGTGTAATACGAGATCATGCCATTTAAGGAGCAAGCCAATAGCAACTGCAATTGAAACGAGACTGGTGAAAATAATTTCATTGGTTTCAATTCCCAAAATATTCCCAAAAAGAATATGATCGAGGTGAACATTGGTATTTACTGAAACGTATAAAATAATGCCAAGGCCAAACATGCCAGAAAATATAATACCCATGATTGAATCTTTTTTGACACGACAACGATCGGACAAATAACCGGTCGCGGTGGCGCACATCATTCCTGTTGCGAAAGCACCGATGATGGGGGGGAGCCCAAAGATATATGCAATGACAACGCCCGGCAAGACAGAGTGGCTGACAGCATCTCCCATAAGCGCCCAACCTTTTACCACTAAAAAACAGGAAAGTAGGGCAGTTGGTATCGCTACGATTAATGAAATCGTGAACGCCTTCTGCATAAATGGAAATTTGAAGGGTAACAGGACTATGTCTAGGTCCATAAATGATTTATCCTTCCTCGTCCTCGCAGTGAATTACGTTGCTCGACTTCGAGCATCAGATAATGCGCGTGCCCGACGGCTAGCTATGAGGCCGTATTTGCGAGCAAAAATGAAGACCGCTAAAAAAACTAATGTCTGAAGAACAACGATAATACCGCCAGTGGCGCCATCTAAAAAGTAGCTGGCATATGTGCCTACAAAGCAGGTTGCTGTGCCGATTATTACTGAGACTGTGATGAGACGTGGAAAACTATCGCATATTAAATGCGCTGTGGCTCCGGGTGTTATGACCATTGCAACAACAAGAAATGCTCCCACAGTTTGCATTGCTGCAACGATGCAGGCTGATAGCAAAACAAAAAAAACTAATTTTAACAAACGAGGCTTGAGGCCCAAGATTTCTGCCTGGTTTTCATCAAAAAAAGTAAGCATCAGGTCTTTCCATTTAACCGATAATAAAGCGAGCGTCACAAATCCAATTATCGCAAGCTGCAGTGTATCACTTGGGGTGATTGCCAGAATATTTCCCATGATAATGGTTTGAGCTTGTATGCCGACAGGATAAATTGAAACCATAAAAAGCCCGAGACCAAAAAAAGATGTAAAAATAAGTCCAATTATTACATCTGTTTTTAGGCCCGAACGTCCTGATAAAAAAAGCATTGATAATGCTGCTAGGCCTCCAGCTGCAAATGCCCCAAGTGCAAACGGTAGGCCGAGAAGATAAGCGCCCGCTACCCCCGGTACGACAGAATGCGCTAGGGCATCGCCGATTAATGACCAACCCTTCAACATTAAATAAGCCGAGAGAAAAGCGCACACGCCACCAACAAGCGATGACACCCACATTGCATTTATCATGTAGGAGTATGTGAAGGGTTGGAGGAGGGTATCTATCATTCGTCGTGGTCTGTAGTTTGAACTTCGCCCCCATACTGCACAAACGGTCTTTCGTCGTCAGTAAGGATCGTTACGTTGCGTTCATCGCCATCGGTATGAAGAGTTTGAGCTGGTATCGTGAGATGCCGAAGTACCCCCTCAAACGTACGTTCCAGGTTCTCGCGAGTGAAGACTTGCTGTGTTGGACCGTATCCAATGACAGTTTGATTTATGAGAACAGATTGATCACAAAATTCAGGCACCGTCCCGAGATTATGGGTTGAAATAAGTATCACGCGACCCTCTTTGCGAAGGTCAGAAAGTATTTCAATCATCTTGGTTTCGGTCCGAACATCCACACCAGCAAAGGGTTCATCGAGTAAAATGACCTGAGCATCCTGTGCCAATGCGCGAGCTAAAAACACACGCTTGCGTTGACCTCCTGATAATTCGCCAATTTGACGGGTTCGGCATTCATCCATTCCAACACGCCTTAGAGATTTATCAACTATTTCTTCATCATGTTTGCTCGCCCTACGAAGGAAGCCCATTCTGCCATAGCGACCCATCATTACTGCCTCTTCGACCAATACCGGAAAGTTCCAATCCACGTCTTCCGATTGTGGAACATAGGCAACGTAATTTTTTTTGAGCGCTAATTTGCTTGCCAGATCTAAAATTCGGATCTTTCCGCCATCAACCGGCACAAAACCCATAATGGCTTTGAACAAGGTTGATTTTCCTGCGCCGTTTACACCAACCAATGCGGCAATTGAACCACGCGGGATTTCAAAAGTAGCGTCCCAAAGTGCTGTATGCCCATTCCTATAGGTAACATTAATGCCGCGCACAGAGATACCATTACCCGAGTATCTCACTCGCTTGTCGCCTTGCCGGGGTTTATTTCCGTTTAGCAATTTTAGCCTTCTTCAAACATTGAGTGTTAAAGCTTGTGTTCAGTCCTTGTTATTTCTCGATAGATAGTCTGATCTGCTTAACATTACTTAGGGCCCACCGCGTGTTTTTGCTGTTAGACCATGTGCAATTATTCGTGATGTAACCTTTAGTAAATCCAAATATGTAGGCACTTTTCCTTTGGGCCCACTAAGCGAATCTACAAAAAGTGCTCCTCCATAATGAGCTCCTGTCTCTCTTGCAATTAGTTTTGCTGGCGCTGCATTCACAGTACTTTCGCAGAAATTTACTTTAATGTTATTAGCGCGCATTTTGTCTACGACTGAGCGAACCTGCTGTGGTGTCCCTACAGTATCGGAATTCATCGGCCATAAGTATAACTCCTTCATACCATAATCGCGGGCAAGATAGCTAAACGCTCCCTCACATGTAACAAGCCACCGCTGTGACTTGGGTATAGTCATAATTAAAGCCCGCAATGGTCCAAGTGTTTGGCGCAGTTGTTTTTTATAATTTAGTGCATTTCTAGAATACACTTTGGTGTTGATTGGGTCGTATCTAGAAAGTGCTTCCTCAATATTCTTTATATAAATTAGGG
>MDTA01108015.1_pt1 | contig 20605 bp, 22 predicted proteins | sample 811151 | NCBI WGS metagenome assembly MDTA01 (sample SAMN05326648, study PRJNA326480) | marine metagenome | isolation source: seawater | place: Indian Ocean: South | collected 2010 | reverse complement strand
TCTATTTTATTCTGCAATGACACAGGCGGCTGGTTGGAAACCTAATGAAGAAGAATATATTCTCATGGGCGCTTCAGCAGTAAAGAAGCATAAGATTGAAAATTACAATATTGTTAAAGAGTTGTGGGACAATGATGTAAATTTTCATACAGGAATAAATATAAATTTTGACAAGTTTGAGATTGCATCAATCGCACAACAAATTTATGAAGAAGAGTTTAAGAAGATTATCAATGAAATCGAGGATGATAATCTTGTATTTGTTGGTGGTTGTGCGTTGAATGTCTCGGCAAATCGTTTTCTCACCAAGTTCAATACGTTCATACCATGTAATCCAGGTGATGGTGGTTCTGCAATTGGATGCGTGATTGACCGAAAGATTCCTGCAAACGCTTATCTTGGATATGAAATACCTGGTGAATATCCTGTCGCAGAAATAATTCAAGAATTAAAAGAAAATGGTGTTGTCGGTGTTGCCAATGGTAAAGCGGAGTTTGGACCTAGGGCATTGGGTAATAGGTCTTTGTTGGCCGACCCATGGAAGTATCCTAAACGAACTGGCCATAATGAAGTAGATGTGAAAAAAATGGTTAATGTAATTAAAGGTCGTGAAGAATTTAGACCGTTTGCTCCTATGATATTAAAAGAAAATGTGAATAAATTTTTTAGAGATGGTATACCATCACCTTTTATGAATGGTGTAAGAGAAGCGTGTCATGAAATTCATGACCATTATCCATCAATCATGCATATTGATGGAACATCACGAATACAAGAAATTAATGAAGAACCTCACAGAACTTTACTTGAAGAGTGGGAAAAAGAAACCGGTTGTCCTATGTTACTTAATACATCACTTAATGTTAAAGGAGAACCAATCATAAATACGGAAGAAGATGCTAAAAATTTTGAAACTAAAACAGGCATAAGAGTTTTATGAAAATTGTCGTGGTGGGCGGAGGTTCTGCTGGTTGGATTACCGCAAGTTATCTAAAAAATAATTTAAATTGTGATATTACAGTTATTCATAGTAAGATAAATCAAACTATTGGTGTTGGTGAAGGAACAACACCGACAATTAATAATGTAATGTCACATATAGAAAATTGGAAGTCATCTTGTAATGCAGTAAAAAAATACGGTGTGCTTTTTGAAAATTTTTATAGGCAAGATAGTCAATGGTGGCATATTTTCGAGGATGCATTTTTTAAAAATGGAAAAGATTCAGTTGAAGAAATAATAAAAACTTCATGTAATTCATATCATTTTAATGCATATCACGGTGATATGATAAATTATGCATTTAATCAGGACCATAGTTTTGTCTCCGTCAAATCACCAGGATATGGATATCATGTTCAAGCGGAAAAATTAGGCGATGTTTTAAGAGAATCCATGAGTGAATATACATTGATTGAAGAAGATGTAAAAGATGTTATCATTAATGATGAAGGAATTGACTATTTACTCTTAGAAAATAATAAAAAAATTAAAGCGGATTATTTTTTTGATTGCACAGGATTCAAAAGAGTATTAATTGACAAACTTACAGAATTTGAATCATATGATGATATGATAGCGGATAGTTTTATTGTTGGTCAGTTAAAGCAAAGAAAAAATAGACCATATACTTTAAGTTCTGCTAAAAAACATGGTTGGCAATGGGAAATAGATACTCAAGATAGAACAAATTCTGGTTACGTTTTTTGCAGTTCAATAACAAGTGAAAAAGATGCTAGAATAGAGTCTGGTTTAGATGGTGATTTAAGAAAGTTTAGTTCTGGAAGAATGAAACATCTAGCAATCAAGAATGTTATACCGAATGGTCTAGCACAATCTTTTATTGAGCCACTAGAAGCAACGTCAATAATGATGACAATCGTAACAGTCGAGAAATTTGTAGAAACCATTAAGAGAAATTATAATATTTCTACTTTTGATAAAATTATGAAAAAGTTTCTATCTCATACTAAAAAATTTGTAAAATTTCATTATACACTAAGCAAACGACAAGATTCTGAATGGTGGTTATATTGGAGGAATCAGAATGATGATATCGATTCATTTTTTGCAGATTCATTAAAAAATAAAAGATATTGCAAACCAAATGAAACTCTTCTCAATCATTTTAACATAGCATCTATGATGGTTGGATATGAGTGTTTTAACTAGGACTTTAAATGATGATGATAAAAACGATATTATATTGTTCTGCATTGAATGTAAAAAATTAGGTTATTATAATAACGAATCATTAGAAAAAATGAAGTATGATTCTGCTAAGTGGGTTGGCACATTCGATGATGATTTACTAATCAGCCTCAGTGGTGTTAGACATGAGCCTGACATAGAAAATGATGCTTACAGAGTCATGTTTAGAGGATGCACTTTACCTGGTTATGTAAGAAAAATTAGTAGAAACATAGAACAGTCTTCATATAATTGGCAACATATAAAATTTCAAGTTGAGTATGTTAAAAATACAGTAGATACCTGCTCTTTTTACATGACATCTAACTTAAAGGGTGGTGCAAAAAGTCATAGATTATCGAATTTTATGCACAATTGTAAATCAGTCGAATATCAAGGAACGAAAAAACTATTTGGCGTTGAGCAAAAAATATGGAAATTAATAAATTAAATTTATTTACAAGCGGAACTACAGGTAAACCCAAATTAATTTCGCTAACAGAATATAAACTAGTCAATGCATCAACCCAACTCTGGAATAATGTTAGACTCAACGAAAATGATTTGATTTTAGATTGTTTTCCTTCAAATACAATAGCACATTGGATATTTGTTGTGTATTTGCAAAAAATTTCAAATTGTAAAGTTATTTCTATTCCATTTGAACCTAGAAAATTTTGGTCTTATGTTTTTGAATATAAACCAACATTTATACCATTGGCCATCAGAACTTTGAGAACATTATTTAAGTTAGATGTTCCTTATTTGCATTGGAAACCTCAGTTTTTAACTGGTTCGGCAAAGGTATCATCTGATGATATACAAATGATTCTTGATAAAGGTGCATCAGTTGTATGGAATGTTTATGGTTCAACTGAACACCCACCTCCAGTTTTTATATCTAAAAATGATGTTTGTTTCGATTTATCCGCTTCAAATGGTTATGAGATAAAATTCGACAATGGCGGCATGTTATATGTAAACGAAGAAAAAACAGGGGATATTTTTAATTTATCTTCTGGAGAATTTTTAAAAAGAGAAGCAATAGAAAAAAATACAACATGGAAAAGTTAAATATATATCTTTTTCAATTAACAGAATCCTATAAGCGCAATAAGTATTTTTTTCCATACTCAGTGGCTATTATACAGTCTTATTGTCAAACTATACCATTCATAGATGATAATTGTGATTTTAAAGATTTAATTTTTAAAATTGACAGAAACCTCGAAGGTCAGATTAATTTTGATGAATTTATTGAATTAAATATAAAAAATCCCTCAGTTATAGGATTTAGCAATTATTTATGGAACAACAACAGGCATTTAAAATTAATGGAGAAAATAAAAAATAAATTTCCAGATGTTGTATCCGTTGTTGGAGGTCCTTCTTTTCCTAATCTAAATTTTGATGAAACTATTGAATTTTTTAATGAAAATCCTTATCTTGATATAGGAGTTTCTGGTGAAGGTGAAAAGGTTTTTGCCGATATATTAACAAAATGCATAAAAAAAGAACCATTTGATGATGTGTCAGGAATTTTTTTTAGAAAAAATAACGAAATAATAAAAAATACCGCATCGCCTAGAATATCAAATCTTGATGAAATTCCTAGTCCATATTTAAATGGTATATATGATAATTTAAAATATAAACACGAAAAAACAGAATTTTATGCCATCATGGAGACCGATAGAGGATGCCCATTCAAATGTACTTTTTGTGATTGGGGCTCTTTGACACAACAAAAAATGAAAACTTTTGACATTCAACGAGTCTATGATGAATTGAATTTTATCTCGGATAATAAAATAGAAATTTTACATTTTACTAATAGTAATTTAGGAATATTTAAAGAACGAGACTACAATATAATCAATTATTTGTGCAATTTGCATGAACAAACAGGTTTTCCTAAAGAAATAAATGAAGCCGGATATTCAAAGACACCTGTGACTAAAAATAGTAATGTTGAGATTAAACGGAGATTAAAAAAAACATTGGGTGAATTATATCATACTCCTAGAATTTCTTTGCAGACTATGAATCAGGAAATTTTAAAAAATGTCAAAAGAAAAGATTTTTATGTAGAAGATTTAGATGAATTATTATATGAAAATTATTTGTCAGAAATAGAGTATGTTTTTCCTATGCCGGGTCATTCATATGAAATTTTTATTGATGACCTCACACAATTACTGAAATATAAAAATATTTTCACACACGTTTTTCCGTGCATAATGCTACCAAATGCTCCTATGAATGCAATTTCTTATCGTGAAAAATTTGGTTTAAGAACAAAAATGATTGATTATCAAAAAATCGCTGATTCGAAAAAAGGCGAAGAGAGTGTAAAATTAATTATTTCTACAAAAGATTTAACTTTTGAGGAATGCAAAAAAAGTTGGATGTTTCTATGGATAATTAATACTTTTTACAAATTAAACGATATAAGACATCATTTTAATCAAAAAGAAAATGATATTTTGACATTTGATATTTCTAAAAAAGTTGATTCAATGTTAAATGAAATATCATATAAGGATTTTTTTGTAAAATTACAAAATTATTTTGAAGAAGAAATGACATTTACTTCCTTGTATTATGATAAAATTAAAAGTCAACTTTATGTCTCTAATTATAAATTTTTTTTAGACCATATCAATAATCCTCAGCATAGTATTGATGAGTTTTTATTAAATAATGAAAAAATAATTAGAGAAGATTTCGATAATTTTTTTAAATACAATTTTTAATATGAAAAATCACTCTCTATCAGTTGATAATTATAATAAGATGCATACATCTAATCTAAGGCCTCTCAATATAAAGATAGATATTGACCAATTTTTGAGTGATATTGAAACTATAAATTTTCAGGTGTGGGGAGATTTGCATTTGGAATTTCCTAGGTACGCATTTCCATTGGTCAATCAAGATGGAAAAATCAAAGAAGATGACCCTGCGTGTTATCCTTTAGACCGTTACAATTTCATAAAAAAGTATCCTCAATTTAAAATGAGTCCTCTCAGCGAAGAGCATGTTCAATCTTGGAGAAAATATTATTCAAGTATTAAAATAGATGATGTTATCAATGAAACATTTTTTTCTGTTCCCACCGAATACTTAAATAAAAAATCATTTGATGTTCTTAGCCCTCTGAAACCTTATATGTTGAGAAGTTGTATTTTAAAATGGGATTATCTAGGTCATTTTAAAAAACACGTAGATACTTTTCATCCAACAAAATGGTTGAGGCTTTGGGGTACAACATCTCCAGATAAAATGATTTTAAGATATGAGGATAACGGTATAATGGTTGCTGAAAAAAACATAGAACCTGGAAGATTATATTTACATGATTCTATCCGTCCTCATGAAGCATTGGCATACGATGATAATGTATATCAATTTTTCATTGCTTTAAATTTAAATAGCATAAATACTTTAAACACTTTATTTCGGGAGTAATATATGGCAGTTTATGAAGGATGGGAGGTACAAGATGATGATACTTTTTTTCCAACAATGATTTCTAATGGGTTTCCTATTACAGGAGAAAATGCTTATGAAAAACATGAAATATTATTGAACAATTGTGACTTAGACCCTTCTAAATTTAGAACAGCCGTGGATATAGGAGCACATGTAGGAATATGGTCTAAATTTTTGTCTGGAAAATTTAATGATGTTGTTTCGTTTGAACCTTCGGCATCTAATTGTGAATATTTTAAAAAAAATACAACAGGGCTTTCAAATATCACTCTGCATCAGGTTGCATTACATGATAAGGTTTTAGACAGTCCATTTGGAGATAGCACTAAAACTCATACTAGAGATAATACATTGAATATTCCTGAAGCGACTCTTTCTATTAGGCAGTTACAAACTGGAAATCATGGTTCTTATCGGCTAATAAATGATGAAGATTCGATTATAACAGACCCGAATCCATTAGGTGTTACCGAGCAAAACATATCTTTAAAAAATATTGATTCTTATGGATTACTTGATGTTGATTTAATACAAATACATATCAAGGGTAATGAGGGACCAGTTTTAGTAGGCGCAAAAGACACCATTGAAACTTTTAGACCAGTCATAATATATCAATGTTATGAAAATCAAACAAATTTATACGGCTATAGTGTTTCTGTAATAGATTCAATTTTTGAAGAGTTAAATTATACTATTGAGGATAATTCATCCGTTTTTTCATCATGGAATGTAGAATACAAAATAGCAAAACCAAATTAAGTTGTTCATGGCCTTTTAATTGTATTTCTACCACCCATGATGGTTTTTATCAAAGTTGTCCTATATCAAATAAAAGCCCTCATAGAGTAGATGAAATATCACCTGAAGAATTTTTCGATAGTGAATATGCGAAATCGGTGAGAAATGATTTGGCTTTGGATAAACCGACTGAATTAGTAAAATATAATTGCAATTATTGTTTGTCTTTAGAAAAACAGGGTTTAAAATCTGTACGAGTACCTAGTTTTTATGAATTGATACCTAAAATAAAAAATTTAGTCATAAATCATAATGGCAACAAATGTAATTTAAAATGTTTAGGTTGTAGCCCAGAAAGGTCAAGTAATTATGGTCCATTAATAGATAATTGGGAAAATAATAATTTTAAAATAGAAAATTTGACAGAACTAAAAGATATTTCTCTATTAGGCGGCGAGCCTTTTTTAATGGATAGCACAAAAATTATTTTAGATTCCATGCCTGAAAATTGTAAAATTTCTATTACCACCAATGGACTTATATTTCCTAAATATTTAACAAATTACGATACAAAAAAATTTAATATTCTTATTTCGCTCGATGGTATATTTGAATTAGACGATTATATAAGGACAGGCTCAAATTTTAAACGAAAAATTAGAAATATAGAAAAATTTATGAAAACCTTTCAAACTGTAAATTTTCTATGTACTTTTAATTTGATGAATTACAAATATTTGAGAGATATAGTCGAATTCTTAAAAAAAGAATACGATTATGAATTGAATGAAATAAATCGAATGATAGAACCTTCCTTTTTTGATGCAATAAACTTTCCTATCACATTTAAACATAAACATAATCTCAATTTTGATAATGAGTTTTTAGAAAAAGAACCAAATGAGAATGATTTTATGAAAGGTTTGTCGGTTCTGAAATATTATGATAAGACACAAAAAAATAAATTTTATGATTTTCATCCAGAATTTAAATCTTTATATGATGATGTCGAAGAAATCAAATATACTTCTACGTTTAATGATTCCCCTATACCTCCTTTTGTTACGTATAGAACATGATTTTTGGAACCATTGAAGGATGGGGCGAAGACCAAAATTTTTTTGAAGGAATCGCTTGTTCACATGCTAAGAAAAAATTAAATACTGAAAAATTTATCACTAATGCATTAGATGCTGGTTTTTCACAATTTGATACTTCACCACTATACCACAATGAAAAAGAGGTTGGCAATGTATTGAAAAAATATAGTGTCAGAGTTATTTCAAAACTACCAGAAAAATCTTATGGTTATGATAAAGTTATTGAGGAGTTCGAAAAATCATCCAAAAATTTAAATATCACAGATTATCTCATACATTGGCCATCTTTTCCTTTATCCGATTTAGATTCAACGTGGAAAGGCTTTGAGTATCTAAAGAAAAAATTTAACGTAAGAATAGGAGTATGCAATTTTGATATAGTACATTTAAAAAAGTTATTAGATGTGGCTGAAGTCAAGCCTGAAATAAATCAATTTGAATGTAATGTTTTCCTTCAAAATAACGAGCTAATACAATTTTGTAAATTTAATAATATTGAGATTCAATCTTATGGTTCTATTTTTAGAGGACGTAGTAATTTAACAATTGAAGACATGATTGGTTGGCTTTTAAATCAAAACATAAATCCTATTGTATCGAGTAGGTATTATGATAGATTAATTGGTTTGAAAGAATGTAAAAAACACGAAAAAAATATGACAGAATTTAATACGAACACTAGATTATTAATGAATCCTAATCTTTATTGCAACTGGACATGAATTGTAAAGCGCCATTCGTACATATCAGACAAGATACTGATGGTATAATATCTCCTTGTTCAACTTTTTGGCAAGACAGAAATAAATCCAAATGGAAATTAAGAGACGGAGAATCTTTAAATGATTTTTTTTATAGTGATAAGTATGATGATTTTAGAAAAACTATGATGGAAGGAAAACCAATTCATGGTTGTATGGATTGTATCGTAGACGATGAACAAAATACTTACAGTCATAAAGATTATTGGAATAAAAAATATGAAAATGTGAATGATATAAAAATAAGAGAACTTGAACTATGTTTGAGTAATAAATGTAATTTTGCCTGCATCATGTGTAACAGTCATTTCAGCCAAAGACTTTATGAGAGAGATAAAAAATTATACGAATTAGGAGTAGACAATAGAGGTCAAATAAGCAATTCTAAATTTGTAACTTCTCCGTATAAAATTAATGATATGAATTTAACAGAATTAAATACTTTGAGGCTTTTAGGAGGTGAGCCTTTTATAGAAAAATCATTTTTGAATGTTTTTAAAACCCTTAAAGAAAAAAATGTAATACAAAATATTACCCTGACCGTCAATACAAATAATTCTATTTTTCCTGATGATAAATGGTTATCATATTTAGAGTTGTTCAAAGAAATAAAAGTTGTTTTAAGTCTGGATGCCGTAGATGCTCATGGTGAATTTATTAGAAAAGGCTTAAACTTTGAAAAGTTTAAACAAAATAAAAAACTATGGATGCAAATATCAAACGTATCATTTAATAGCGTGATTTACAATTTTTCAATATTAGGATTACATAAATTAATTGAATACGTAGATTTGCCTGTGCATTATGGAGTGGAAGGAGATGGTCATGCAATAGATTTAATATTAGGACCTGTTTATCTTTCTATTTTATATTTGCCTGATGAGACCAAACAATTAATTGAAAAATATTTGAATGGAGAGTATGATAAAATAGTGAAATTTATGTATAGTGAAAAATATAATCATGATTATATGAAACAGTTTTTAATTATGTTTTCGTATCTAAATAGAAATAATGAGGCTCCTCCAGAATGTTTAAGCATTTATGAAAGTGTATTAAGTGCAACGTAGAAATTTATATTTGGTTCAGATATCTTCAATGGAAGACCAAACAGTTAAGATGATATCTACTTGGTATTTCCTGCCATACACGATTGGATTATTGTGGTCTTATGCTAAAACTAATCCTATAATATCTAAAAATTACACACTTAAAAAAATGTTTTGGAAACCTGATGATGAAAAAAATATTATTAATCAAATCGAAAATCCAGATGTTATAGGTTTTAGTAATTATTTGTGGAATACAGAGTTTCAATTAAAAATTGCTTATTATATAAAGAAAAAATACCCAAATTGTTTGATTGTTTTTGGCGGCCCAAATATTCCATTAGACCCACATTGGTTGAAAGATAGACCGTTTATAGATTTGATAGTGCATCAGGAAGGGGAAATAACATTTTCGGAAATTTTATTACAAAGAATAATATCTAATGATTTTTCTAGAATAAATGGTATATCAATTAATGGAAATGAATTTTTAAGGACTCCAGAAGCGAAAAGAATCAAAGATATTAATGATATACCAAGCCCATATCTGAATGGATTGTTTGATGAAATTATGGCCGAAAATCCTCATTTAAAATTTCATGCAGTTTTTGAAACCAATCGAGGGTGTCCATTTAAGTGTACTTTTTGTGATTGGGGTGGATATACTCACCAAAAAATGAAAAAATTTGATTTAGATAAATGTAAAACAGAAATAAATTGGATGGTCAATAATAAAATTCATACTCTTTGGTTTGCCGATAGTAATACAGGAATTTTTAAAGGTAGAGATTTGGAAATTTTTAATCATATAAAACAAATGAAACTAAAATATAATTATCCTAAAATAATTGGCGTGACCGGATACTCTAAAACACCTCCTGAAAAAAATGATACTCTGGAAATACAAAAATCTATTTTAACTGGTTCCTCTACTGAAATTCGTCCAAGAATAGCTATACAATCTTTTAATAAAGAAACTTTGAAACATATAAAACGAGATAATTTAAACATTTACAACATAAGTGATTTAAATAAAAGCCAAAAAGATAATTCGATTAAAGCAGAGGTTGAATTAATTTTTCCATTGCCTGGAACAACATATGAAAGTTTTATTAATGATTATGATTATTGTTTATCTTATGATAATATTGTTCCTCAAATTTATTGTTGTTTACTATTACCCAGGTCAGAAATGGCCACACCTGCATATAGAAAGATGCATGGTATAAAGACTACAAAAATGTTGTTTAACCGTAAGGGTGAAACTTGTGAAATTGTCACATCTTTAAATTCGATAACTGAAAAAGAAGTGACTCAGTGTTGGATGCTAAGTTGGATTATTTTTACTTTTTGGTATTCTAATTTGTGTAAAAAATTAATTAAAAAAATATCTATTATGCATGACCAACGGATAATTGATATTTTATTGTTAATGCAGAAATTTGTTGAAAATGATGATTCTCCAATTTCATTAGAATATAAAAAATATAAAAAAGAATTGCATAAAAGTTTTTTAAATTATAACTTTAGAGATATTTGCTTTAATACAGTTTCGTTACATTTATTTAATAATGACCAAGAACATTTAAATGCTGAAATTTTAAAAAAGTTTATAAGTTCATTCTTGTGTAAACATTTTGAATACACAGAATTTATTTCAAACATGGTATTTGAAGACACCATGTTTAAAACGAGAACACAAAAATATAATCCGATTTTAGAGATTGAAAATGCGACCGTTTAAAGATTGTTCAAAACTAACAGATTTTGAATTGAGAGAACATGCTAAAACTCAAGGTTACATTTATATGAAAAACTTTTTAGATATTCCTGATAATATAAAAATGAAAAATACAATTCTAAAATATTGTGAAGAATATGGTTGCATTGAACCTGGTACAGAAAAATACATTAAAGGCACTTCAGTAGATGTCATAAAAGGTGGAGTAGGACCTGAAGAATATTTTAAAAAAATTATTCATGATGAAAGTTTTTATATTTATTGTCAAAATAAAAAAATAAAAAAACTAATAGAGATGATTGAGGGTGAAGAGATGTTTTTATTGCCAAACCATATCGTTAGAACTATACCTCCTATCGATTATTTGACAACTTTACCGCATCAAGATTATTGGTATTGGAAATCTACATTAAGAGGATGGACTTTTTGGATACCTCTCGGAGATGTGCCAATGGAGAAAGGTGCCTTGTTGATTTCTCCAGGGTCAAATTTGAAAGGTCCTGCTCATGACGATGAAAGATATTATGACAAAGAAGCAGGAATGTTAACATTTAATCCAGGAGATGTCGAATTTATAGGTAATGATTTTTCTTCAGGAGATTTTATTGCATTTCAATGCCAAACTATTCATAAGGTGACAAAAAATACGACAGAAGATATTAGATTATCCATTGACATTAGATATCAACCAAAGTCAGACCCAGTTAATAAATTTACTCTATTTCCTCATACTAGAATCTCAGAATGGAGTGACATATACAAAAATTTTGTTGAATATGACCAAAAATATTATTGGGAAAAAATGAATCTGACTATTGGTGAATATGATGGATACAATTTATTAAAAAACGCTACATCATTTGATTAGGAGATATATGAACGTGAGTAAAATACCTGGTTGTGGTAGTTTTGGTGTTTATGTTGATAATTTAGATTTAAATAAAATTAGCGATGAAGAATGGTATGAACTAGGTCAGGCACATTTAAAACAATTGGTTACAATCATTAGAGATGTTGATATATCAATAAACAGATTCGAAGAATTAGTGAAAAAATGGGGATTACCTAGAAGCGTTGATGGATATAATGTAAATAGAAAAAAAGAATTCACAGAAGAAGATAAAAGACATTTTGAAAATTGCAAGCATGTAGGAATTGATAATAGTTTAATTGTAAAAGTGACGGGAAAGAGAAATAAAGAAGGAAAAATACAAGGTATCTTTGCAAATGGGGAATTGAAATGGCATTCAAATGAGTCCGGTCAATTAGCGTTTACCCCTGGAGTTGCACTATTATGCGGTTCGAATTATAAAGAAACATCGACAGGATTTGTTACCACAACCGATTGGTATGAAAAACAAACACAAACTTTTCGGACTGAATTGGATGAAATGATTGTTGAGCATAAATTTGATTATGAAAAACTTAATCCAGGTTTTGATAAAGATGAAGAAACCATTATGAGAAGAAATTTTGGAGAAGATGGTGAATTGCCATTGATAATTCAATCTCCTGGGGGTGTGAGGGGTTTGCATTTGGGTATGAGTACATTTTATAAAATTAAAGATATGTCAATGGAAAAATCAAATATCTTTTTCGAAAAAATATGTAATGAAATTTTTACAGATGAATATATGTATGACCATATTTATTCAGATAAAAAAGATTTATGTTTTTTTGATAATTCTATTACTCTCCATCGTAGAACTAAATCAAAAACAGAAAGAGAAATGTATAGATTGCAATTTGACTATACTAATCTCATTTCAGAATATAATTTTTATTTTCAAGAACCTTATAAATCTGACTTTTCGGTTTTATATCAAGACATAAATCGAGTATGCGGATAGATAAATTTTTGTGCATTGATTATCACATTGATTTGAAAAATTTAAAATTTAAATCTACACGTAATTTAAAAAATTCTCATTGGAACATGTCCATGTATGATTGGACTCCGTTGGTTGACAAAGTTGAACCAATTTTAGAAAAATGGTCTTTAGATATGTATGATATAACTCTTGAGTTAATGAATGATGATAGATATGTAAACACAAAAAATTATAAATCATCAATCATGAAATATAAAAATGGATATATTAATGAGCATACGGATAGAGGTATGCTATCTTTTATTTACAATATAAGTGATAATTTAGAAATTTATGTTGATAATGCATGGAGTTTAGTCGAAAAAAATAAATTATTAATTTTTTATGGAGATTTAGGACCCCATCCAATGAAGCATCGAAGATTAAATGCGAACGGACTTTCGTTAAATTTCTTTGCAAGTCCAGATGATATAGAATATCCTTGGTTATTATGAAGCCTCTATGTGATTTACCGTTTAAATCTATTGTCATGGATGTGTGGAAAGATGAAAAATGTCTTCAATTTAATCCATGTCATCATATGGTTAAAAATGAAGATGATGACCACTGTCCTATTCACAAAATGCCTAATCCTTTAGAATGGGGTGATGATAGTCACACTCTGACCCCAAATCAAATAATATCACATCCCATTTATAGAAAATTGCAAGATGACATGAAAAATGGTGTTAGAAATAAAGCATGTCAGGTTTGTTGGGACATGGATGATAAAACTAAAGTGCATGAGGATGGACATAATTCAATAAAAAGCCATAGATTAAATTTAAAATCTATTGAAAAAGATACAATGGGTTTGATAATTCAGATGTATTGTGGTAATATGTGTAATATGGCTTGTAGAATGTGTACTCCTATAGCATCAAATGGATTCAAAAAAGATATCGAAGTATTAAACATTAAAGATTTAAAGTACGTAACTGATAATTTTTTTGATAATGAAAATTTGTCTACTCCATTATCGTCAATACAATGGGACTGGATAAAAAATAATTCAGAAAAAATGGGTGCATTATGCCTAATGGGCGGAGAACCGTTGTTTGATAAAAAAGTAATTGATTTGTTGAGTAATATTTCAAAAAATATTAATTTAGGTTTGACTACAAATGGTAGCCTGTTTACTCAAACCAATTGTGATTTATTGAGCAAATTTAAAGGATTATATATTACTCTATCAATTGATTCCGTTTATGAAAACTACAATTACATTAGATATCCTTTTAAATTTGAAAAATTAGAATTGTCATTGAGTAGATTTTTATCATTATGCAAAAATATAAAAAATTTGGAAATTAATGTTGTGGTGAGTTCGTTGAATTTATTGAATATGAAAAATTTTCTGAGTTGGTCTGAACGTTTTCACATAGATACCCATTTTTCTGAAGTTTTTCCTGTGAAACGAGGAATAGGAATTAGAAATTTGCCTATATCAATTTTAGAAAAGGCGTATTTTGATATTTGTAATGTAAAAGGAAGAAATGTTTATAAATTAATCGATTTATTAGATAAAACTATTTTAAAGTCAAAAGAAAATAAACAAAAAATGCTAAAAGAAATAGAATTATTTGATTTTTCTCGAAATCAAAATTATGAAAACTTTTTAAACCCATTATTAGTTAGGTGGTTGAATGAATAAAAATGCACTGATTAATTTTGGTCATCCCATATTATCCGAAAATAAAATTATTCAAAGAAATCAGATATTTTCAGATTATGACCATTTTTATATTTTTCCTACGTATTTAGCAGAAAAAAATCATGATACATTATATGTATTTGATGATAAAGATATTGTAAAACTCAAAAACAAATTTGAAAATCTCTATCTATTGGACATAATTGAATTAACATGTCTTTATGAAAAATATTTTCCGAAAGCCGTTCAATCAATTTTGAATAGATTTGAATCTACTATATTCGAATCTAATATCTTTCAAAAACTATTTTCTGTACAGGAAAGATTGAATGAATTAGTATTTTTTCATTATTTTTATGATAATGTAGTATGTCCTAATGGCAAGCATATTGAAAAATATGATAAATTTACTTTTATGTCAAATTCTTTTTATATACAAGATAAAAAGAATTTTGTATTTCATGTCAAAGATAAGGATAACTGGTTTATCATGGATTATGAAGGAGAAACTCCTACTAAAAAGGCAAAAGGTATTTGGTCTTGTGATTCGAAAACATTGAAAAATATGATACTGAATATGTCTTGGGATGTAGATGACTATTATACAAATTTAAAAGATGAAAAAAATGATGCAGAAAAATATAAGTATAATTTATTTACTAAATCTAACTTATCTTCTGAAAAAAATTATGGCTTTATAAAGAAACGAATTGACATGCCAAAAAACGGTATACCTCAAAAAATGGTCTCAGGATGTGCAAATTGGATTTCAACGTTGTTGATATAAAAAGAGAGCATAAAAAAAATCATAATTTTTTGAGATTAGATAAAAATGAAAATTTAATTTTTCATTCTGATTTTAACAGATATCCAGATATGATTTATTTTTATAATGAATTCGAAAAAATATTGGGACATAAAATATTTTTTACTGAAGGAGTGGGTGGTGCTATAAAGAATATATTCGAATGTCTTAGGCCAAGTTACGTTAATTATGATTTAAATGACTATGCCTTATTTCCAGTATTTGAGAAAATTTATTGTAAACCTTCTGGACCCACCATCAAATTCATTTTGCACCCTGATGAGAATGTTGTTTCATGCTCTAAAAATTATGACCACGTTGTTATAGATGATGCTTACAGATATTTTTGCCCAATGGACTGGGACCAATTTTTGCATATTGAAAATATTACTATTTGTAGGTCTTTTTCCAAAGCATATGGTTTAGCCGGATTGAGAATTGGATATGTCGTAGGAGAATTAAGAGAGTATTTGTCTAAATTTAGAGGAGCCTATGAGGCGAATACGTTTTCTATGGCGACTTCATTAGAAGCCTTAAAAAATAAAAATATTATGCTGGATTATGTCAGTCGTTGTAAAGAATCTTTAAATATTCTATTACAGGATAATTCCTTTAATTATGATGGGTTTTCAAATTCAGTCTATAGTCTAAAAATAAATGCTTATAATGACTTGATAGAATCAAAAATTATGGTAAAAAGATTCAACGATAGGTTGAGAATAACACTTGCGCCTTTTGAAATAATAAGACCATGTATAGATATATTGTCCAAACATTAATATCTTGTAAAAGAGATTTTGAAAATAAAAAAGAATTTAAAAAATGGATGGTGGATAATTATGTTCCTGAAGGGTCGGATGAATTGAGAAAATATAATTTTTCACGTATGAATTTGCATGGTCATGAATATTTTTTCTTAACATTTTTACCTCCCAATAGAGGTATTTTGACTCATATATATCAAACTGAAAAAGAATACTTTGATAGCATTCTTTTGAGAGAGGGGCAAAAAAATATGTTTGAGAAAAATAATATGGATTATGAGATATCAGATTTACTTGTTCAAGAGGTCAAATGATTTATAGAGTGAATGAAAAAACGTTTTTTACGGAATTTGATATGTTCAGTAAATTTTCAAATAAGTTAATACCTTTTTCCGTTTTAAAATTAATGTTAAAAAAAATGAATTGTACTCTCACAAAAGATTCAAACGTTGATTTAATGTTTTTGGAAAATGACCAAAAGAAATTTGAATTTCCAGATAATGCTAATATTCTTTATACTTTAGAAGACATAAACTTAGACTGTAATCGTAATGATATTTGGAAACCCGAAACATCTAAACTATCTTTAAAAGAAAAACAAAATATAAAAGTTAGGTTTAATAAACCAAAACGTTGGTTTAATGTCAAAAAATACAATGTGATTATCAGTCAGTTTTATGCTTATTGTCATGATAATTTTAATAAATTTTTCAATGATTCTTTGAATATCAATCTTATTGATACTAGAAGAGATAATATATTATGTTTTTGGGAAATTTATTATACAATTTTATTGAGTATACAACTCACTGTTGAAATAATAGATGATGAATACGAAAAATTACTTGAAATATAAGTCTTCATTACTTAAATTTAATGAAATTAATTTTGGACTTTCTTCAATTGAATTAAATCCGACCGAGTTATGCAATAGAATTTGTGGTTTTTGTCCTAGAAGCACTTTTTATCCCAATAAAAATTTGAATATGAAGGTAAATGATGCTTATATAATGAAAACTCGATTGAAAGAGTTTAATTTTAAAGGTTTATTGACAATATCAGGAAAAGGAGAGCCATTATTAAATAAAAACCTAGTTTACATAATCGATATTCTCTCTGATTTTAAGCCCGTGTTAATTACAAATGGAGATGTTATTTTAAAAAATAATAAAATAGTTAAGGAACTTTTTGATTCAGGATTGAATAAACTGATTATTAGTGAATATGATAATATGAATAAAGATTGGAATAATATATTAGGAGATTGTGATTTTTTGATTAAAGACTTGACAAAACCACCTAATTATTTTAATAATAGAGGAGGCTCATTTCAAACTATTGAAAAATCTATGCATAAAGCATGTTATTTTCCTTTTTATAAAACAGTCATAGATTACGATTTATCTGTTTTATTTTGTGGCAATGACTGGAAATTTAAAGAGTCTTTGGGTAATTTAAAAAACAAAACTTTAAAAGATATTTGGCTATCTTCCAAAATGAATGATTATCGTAGAAAATTAATTGAAGGTAAACGTAAAAATATAAAACCTTGTGAAACCTGTGATGTCAATGGCACTGAAATGGGAAAAGAAAACTTTGAATGGTTCAAAAATGCTACCTAGTATAATTGAAATAAATCCTACGGAATTATGCAATAGAAAATGTTCATTTTGTCCTAGGTCGAATAATTATCCTAATCAAAAATTGTATCTAGATTTAAGAGGTGCGTATGTAATAAAAAAGAGGCTCGATGAAATGAGTTGGCACGGTAGTTTACGTTTTATTGGACAAGGAGAACCGACATTAAATAAAAATATAATAAAATTAGCAAAAATTTTAAAATCTGATAAATTTGAATTGACAACTATTACAAATGGTGATTTTTTACATAAAGTTGATGCTGAGTTTTTTACTGTATTTGATAAAATAACCATATCATGCTATAATGAAGAAGAATATGAAAAATTTAAAAAATATAAAGTTGAAATAAGAAAGCAATGGTTGCCAGAGAATCATAATCTTTTTAATAATTGTGGAGGCGCATTTAAAAGCGAAAAAGTTCCAATGAAAAGAGAGTGTTACACTCCATTTTATAGAGCCTATATTGATTGGAATTTAGATGTGCGTTTATGTTGTCATGATTGGAAATATAAACACACATTCGGCAATTTAAAAGAGAAAACATTTAAAGAAATATGGTATGGTAAGGAATTTCAACATGTCAGGATGAATTTAAAAGATGGTAACCGTAAATATGCTTCATCAGCATGTTCAGAGTGTAATGTGAATGGAAAAATGAACGTTAGAACTAACGTTAATGACGGTTTAAATAATTTTCAAGGATGGGTTTATGACAATTTACAGTGAATTTCAACCTCTCAAAGAGTGTATTGTTGGTATTTCCTACAAAAATGTTAATATTAATGGTTTAGATAAAGTCGTTGATGAAACTAATGAAGATTTGCAAAATTTGCAATATATTTTAGAAGATTTAGATGTGACTGTTCATAGACCTAAACAACCAGATTTTTCACTGGAAATACATCATCCAATAATGCCAAGAGATATTTTTGGTTTTTATGGTAATAAAATGATACAAACTTATGGTGCGATATTCTCAAGACAAAAAGAATTGAGTTGTTATGATGACATAAAAAAACATTACGAATTTTTCTGGACCGTAAAAAACATAAAAATGAAACGGCCTGATATTCATGAGACGGAAGAATACGAATATACTGAAGCACATTCTAATAAAATAAAGCTTCAACAGAGATATGACAAATACAAAGATATGGTGTTATGGGAAACTGCAAATTTTGCGAAATGCGGAGATGTAATATTACATACACAATCGGCAGATAAAGACCCCAAGAGTGGTAAAGGAACTGAAAAAGGATTAGAATGGATGAAAGCCCAATTATCAGAATATCGATTTATTGAGGTTCCGGCAGGAGGACATATTGATGGTAAATTAGCATTATTGCGACCAGGCTTATTGATGACATGGAGAGAGGAATTTATTCCTGAAGAATTGAAATCGTGGGACAAAATAATTATAAAGGATAACGCAAAATATCCAGAAGAATTTAAAAATACAAGAAAAGAAAGATTTTATTCAGATTATGTGATGAAATATTTGAGTGATTGGGTCGGTTATTCACGAGAAACTTGGTTTGATGTGAATTGTCTTTCCGTTGATGAATCTACAATTATAACAACTGGTCATGATAAAGATAATATAAAGAAGCTGGAAAGTTTTGGGTTAGATGTTATTAAATGGAACTATAGGCATAGATATTTTTGGGACGGTGGAGCACATTGTTGCACACAAGATACGGTGAGAGATGGAAAAAAAGAAAATTACATTTAATCATTTAGATATTTACATAGGAATAAACTCTGATTATCCATTTGTCCATGATGTTTGTAGACATTCCATAGAAACAAGAACAAATCTAAATGTAGTTTTTCATGAAATCGGCGAGTCTGTTTTGCCCAATGATATATGGTGGAGAGAAAAAAATCAAATGGAAACTACGGATTTTTCAATGTGCCGATTTTTAGTGCCTTATTTAAATAACTATGAAGGTTTCGCTATTTTTATGGACGATGATTTTTTATGGGATTCTGATATATCAGAAATGTTGCAATTGGTCGACCCCGATAAAGCGGTTCATGTAGTAAAGCACGAATATGAACCAAAATCAAAATCTAAACAAAATGGTAATTTGCAAACAAATTATAAAATGAAAAATTGGAGTAGTTTAATGATATTTAATTGTGAACATCCTGATTTGAAAAAATTAAATCCTATGACGGTAAATAATACATCAGGTATGTATTTACATCAATTTAAATGGACTACTCCTTTCAATGTGGGCTCGCTTCCTGTTCATTTTAATTATCTGGTTGAAGAATATGATACGAAACCGTCTTTAGATATTAGAGCATATCATTTTACCTTAGGCGGTCCTTGGTTAAAAGAGTGTAAAAACACAAAGTATGGTGACTTATGGACACAAGAATATGATAGACATAGACCCAGATAATTTGCCCTCATCAACATTTTGTGCATTACCTTGGATGCACATATCTACTAGACCGAATGGGCATATGCGTGTATGTTGTACTGCAAACGCATCCGCCGTTCAAGACAAAGATTCAACTAACAAAACAGTTTCAGAAGCAGGTGTTCTTAGAAGAGATGACGGCAAACCTGCAAATCTAGCAACAACAAGTTTGCTCGATGCGTGGAACAACGAGTACATGAAGTCGGTTCGCAGAATGATGTTAAAAGGCGAACGGCCTGATTCCTGTATTAAATGTTTTAAGGAAGAAGATGCTGGACACCGGAGTAAAAGACAATGGGAAACGGCTAAGTGGGTACATGAACTTGGATTAGAAGATATTATAGGAGAAACAAATGAAGAT
>MDTA01068197.1_pt1 | contig 20619 bp, 20 predicted proteins | sample 811151 | NCBI WGS metagenome assembly MDTA01 (sample SAMN05326648, study PRJNA326480) | marine metagenome | isolation source: seawater | place: Indian Ocean: South | collected 2010 | reverse complement strand
GGATAGTTAAAATTATAATCATCATGGTGCATAATCATTGAGTCCAAAAAAACAGCATATTTTTTATTTATAATTTTGTTTTTAAGATTTTTTTGTCTTAATGCAACACAATAATCAAAAGAAGGTGATTTTATTTTTTTGATAATTTTTTTATTTTTAATTTTATCTAATTTTAAAGAATTATCACCCGCATAAAATAATATATCAGTATAAAGATTTTCTTTTTTTTTTAATGAGAAAAATATTTTTAATTTATTATAAATAAAATTTAATAAAATTTTTAAAATCTTAATAAAAAAAAAGTATTTAAACTCTATAAGTGCTTTTTTAATTCCTAAAACTTTATAATAATTTAATTCTTCCGGAACTGATCCATTAAAAAACTCTACTATTTTAGTATCTATTAAATTCCTAATAATTATATTGATTTTTCGTTTAAAATTTTCGCCTCCTTCAAGAACGATATAATCAGGTTTTAGTTTGAGTAAAACTTTTTCAAAATCTTTGATTTTACTAAAAACATAAAAATCTTTATTTTTAACATATCTCACTGCATTTTTTTTTTGATGTGGAGTAAAAATTTTACTTAAATCTATAATTTTAATATGGAATTTTTTTTGTAAAAATTCTATATTATGATTAATTTCAAATTTATAATTGTACTTAACCTCAAAAACATAAAATATAGTTTTTTTCATTTTAGTTTAAAAAGACGTTTTTTTGTTTTTTTGTCTTTGGATTAAGTAATGAAATACTTGTTGATCCGCTCTTGTTATTTGAGGCTACTCCAATCATCAAAATTTCTTTAATAGGCAATGTCTCCTCATCAAAAGTATATGTCCATTTTCTTTTAGGTACTTGAAAGTCTAAATTATCATAATGATATTCACCTTTTTTCGTTTTAAATGTAAAATATGGTTGAGGTCCAAATGTTTCGTCAGAAGTTTTTATTTCTAAAATATGTGCCTTTGAATTTATTTTCTTAAGGATTAGTTTAATTTTAAATCTTTTTTTCTTTTTAATTTGTAATGATCTTCTCATAGCATTTATTCCATTTGCATAACAAAATTTTACCTTTTTAAATTTTATATTTGCTTTTTTGAGCATGTCGTAAACTTGAAAAATATCTTTTTTAATGTCTCTAAAATCGTGGTTAGCAAAAGACAAAATTACAGGTTTTCCATCGTTAGCCTCTTTGAAAGCTTTATCTACCTCTTTTTGATTCAAATTATCAAATCTTGTTCCTATATTTAAGCATCTTGCAATCCATCTATTACAACTTCCTTTAATTTGATAATCGTCATGCGCAGGATGATAAGGTACCCAAGTTTTGGGAGCTCTTCTCCAATCTCCTGAGCGACCTGCAGAAACATCGAATTGCTCTGAGCTATTTTTTTCTTTATCGATAGCTAGGCTAGCATAATCAAAAGGTATAAATTGCTCCAAAAACCAATGGCTATCTGGTCTACAAACCTGAAATCCGGGCCTATTTACAGCAGGAAACCAAAGCCTATCTAAAATTCTTCTAGAAAGAATTTGAAAAATTTTGTCAGTGGGTCCTAACCACCTGGTTGCGCATAAATGGGCAAATTTTTGAATGGGATGTGGATGGTAATGGAAGTAAAAACCATCAGAACTTGATTTATATTTATCAATATAAGCTTTGTATTTGTCAAAAATTTTGTGATATCCCATTACTCTTTTTCTTGGATTTTTTTTAAAATCTACATGATCTACACAATGCCAATTAAAAATCCATCCTTTTCCTGCAGAGTCAGGAAATAGTTTTCTGAATTTTACCGACATACAATTTTTCAGCATATTATCAATTTTCTTCCAAGAATTATTATAATTTAAAATTTCTGGATTAAGAGTTTTTTTCACCGAGTCTTCTAATCCGTTTAAATTAATTTGACCCTTTTGTAACTTTTTCAGAGTAATTTTTGATGGCTTGAAATTCAGATGATAAATATGTTTCAATCTCTCAAAAGTCGCTTTTAAGCTTTCATTGAGTGGGCCTTCAGTATCAATACAATGAACTACGTAAACTATTTTTTCTTTATTAATTTTTTTCATTTTTTTCCTATAATAAGAAACTTCGTCGAAATCTGCTCTAATCCATTAATAGTGAGGATTTTATTTGACTTTAATTTAATGGTAAATGTTCTTCTCGGATCACTTTTTATTTCTTTAATCCTAAGTTTAAAGTTAAATTTTTTTATTTTTGTAAATAAAAAGTACTTATGAAAAATTTTTTTTGTAGTTGCTAAACTCGGTCTATTAAACCCTTTTTCCCATATTTGAGATTTATATTCTTTAACTCGTGAGATTACGTCAAATTTTGATGGATTAAATGAACCAAATAGAAATAAATACCCCTTTTTTTTGCATAAAGATCTAGCGTTTTTTACTAATGGCTCAATATCGTCGTAAATAGTATGTACTCCACTTAAAACTACTATGTCAAATTTATTTTTTAAATTACTTTTAATTTTTTTTGAAATATCAAGTCTTAAGAATTTTAAATTTTTATTTCTTTTTTTTGCAGAGATTAATAAATTATTATCTATATCGGCTCCAACTATATGTTTATTCTTGCATTTTTTATTTAAGAAATTTAAAAAAGATCCATTAGAACATCCAACATCAATTAGAGAATTAAAATTTTTTTTTTTAATCTCTTGAAATAAAAATTTAAAACTCTCTTTTACTTTAGTTTTTTCTTTTAAATAGATTTTATCATGTATCCTTATACTATTTATCATAATTTTCTACTCTTCTAATTTTTTGGCAGCGAGTCTATACTCATTCCACTGCCCAATATCGATCCAAGACTCATCAGAAATTGGGAAAAGACCTATTTTTTTTCTCTTTTTTTTTGAAATTTCAATTAAATCGTTGATATCAAATTTTCTATTTTTCGGTATCAAGTTTAACACAGATGATTTGAACAAATATAAGCCAGTGTTAATCAGAGCGCTGTAACTGGGTTTTTCTTCAATATTCTTGAATTTTCCATCGATAGAAGTTTGACATACTCCATACGGAATTAAAATATTTTTAGCCGCAGTAACTATAGTTATATCATTTTTTTTATTAGAATGAAAATTATATACATCTTCTAAACTAGAATTAACAAGAATATCACAATTAGAAACAAAAATTGATTTGTTAATTTGTTTTTTATTTTTTTTAATTAAACCCAATGAACCAATAGTTCCTAAAGGTTTCTTCTCAATTATAAAATTAATTTTATTCTCAAGTTTTAAAGCTTTAAAAAATGCTCTAATTGTATTATTTTTATACCCTAGTGAAATTTTTATATTCTTAATTCCTAGATCTGTAAATTTTGAAATTATGTGTTCTATGATTGATTTACCTTGAACAGGAATTAACGGTTTGGGTAAAATACTTGTAAATGGTTGTAATCTTTCTCCTTGACCACCGGCCATAATAACCACCTCGCAGTTTTTAATCTTAATATTATTTTTGAATTTCTTTTTAAAAGCCTGATCCCAAGTAATAACATCCACGACTTTTTTTGATTTATTTAAAACCGGGACTAATTCATATCTATTCTTAATAATCTCTTTTCTTAAATTATTAATACTAAATCTGTTTTCATACACAAAACGAGGTTTAGGATTATAAAGTTTATTAATTGTTTGATTGAGATTTTTTTTGGTAATGATAAGTGATCTTAAATCTCCATCAGTAAGTGTGCCGAGTAATCTTTTTTTTTTATCAACAACAATGATACATTTTTTCCCTGTTTTTTTGAGCAACATCAAAGCTTCTAATAAACTAATTTTAGAAGTAGTTAATAAATTTCTTTTTCCTGAAAGTAAATTACTCATCTTATTTTACTGCCTTAATTAATTGAAAGGCCTCAGCATATTTAAAACCAGACTGGGAGCCTCTTAAAATTCCTAAGCTTTTAATGGAGTCTATACTTCTTGGAAAAGGGTGAGTTTTTAATTCGGATTTATATATTTTCATAATTTTAAGTTTCTTGTTGAAAAAATTAGTAACATCTTCAAAAAAATTAGGAAAAAATGTTTCCCCATTGCTAAAATTAAAATTTGTTTCTGAGAGAGTTTCGTATGTAAGTACTGACTTTATAAAAGGATATCTAAACGATTTCGTAAAATTATGGCAAATTGAAAATACAACTTTATGGTCTGAGTGAATATCGGATCTAGAAGGTATAAAAATTTTTTCAGGCTTAATTTTATAAATATATCGATTAAATGAATCAATTAAATTACTCACAGGAATTTGGTCTAAAAACTTCGTTGGAAAATTAAGATTATGATAACCGTTAAATTTATACATATTGCAAACTTTTTTAATTTCTTGCTCCCTTTTTTTAATAAAATTTTTTGAATATCCAGAGTTCGGCCCTGTAGATGTTACATTTAACCAGAAAATTTTATTACCTTTGCTCTTATATTTAAGTAGAGTAGCTCCACAGCCTAGCGTTTCGTCATCTGGATGTGGGCTTATAACCATAATTTTCATGTTAAGTATTCCTTTTTTTTTAATGTCTTCTGCAATCTTATATTATAAAGTTGTAATGCATCAAAACCACATTTTATAGTCAAATTTCCTTTATTAGCTTTTAATATTTTGCCTGGTTCAATGTTTCTCTTATTATTTTTTATTACTTTAGAATTAAAAACTTTGTATTCTTTACCCTCATAAACAAAATGAGCTCCCTCATAAGGTTTTGATAATGCTCTAATTAAATTATGAATTGAATTTGCAGCCATTCTCCAGTCGATTTCACCATCTAAATATGTTCGTTTTCTCCAATAATTTTTTTCTTTATTAGTATCTCTCAATATCTTTACTTTTTTATTGTAAATATCATACGATAATTGTTTTAGTTGATGTTTTGCTACATTAAGTAGCTTAAAATATAATGAATTTGCACTATCATTTCTTAAAATTTTAACATGCTTTTTTGAAAGAATTTTGCCATCGTCAGCTTTTTCGTTAATTTTAAAAAAGCAAGAAGCTGTATTTTTCAATCCAAGAGACAAAGCCCATATAATCGGATGTCGACCTCTATTAGATGGTAAATTTGATGGATGATAAACTACTGCATATTTTTTTGCTGTTTTAATAATTCTCTTTTTTAAAATTTGGGACCATCCAAAGCAAAAAATATAGTCAAATTCTAAATTTTTTAAAATTTTATAACTCATATCGGAATTTATATCTTTTAAAATATATGCTTTAATTTTATTTTTCTTTGCGGTCTTTGATAAATCATAAAAATCTGATTTTTTTCTTTTTCTCTTTTTTGTAATAACTGCAACAATTTCAATAAATTTTAAACTCTTTAAAGTCTCAAGCAAGAATTTTGAAAATATTACAGAGCCAATAAAAACTATTCTAATTTTTTTTTTCATAAAATACTTTTTGAGTTCCCTTGCTAAAATCAATTTTTTTCATAATAGAAGTCATTTTTTTTGCAGTGTCTTTTTTAAAATATGGATTTTTAATTTTTTTAATATTTTTTCTAAATTTTTTTGATAAACTTTTATAAAGTTTTTTTTCAAAATTATCTTTTTTTAAATCAAAATCGATTACACTTTTAGGCTTTAATCTCCCCGATTGTCTATTGCCAATATTAATTGTGGGTATTTTAAAACTAGGAACTTCAATAATTCCACTAGAGGAATTTCCAATTACTAAGTCTGTAAATTTCAAAATAGAAAAATAAAGTTGTTGACCTAAAGATTTAACAATAATTGAGGTTGATTTATTTTTTTCAACAAAATTTTTAATAGTTTGGTGTATAACTTTATTTCCCATATCTATATTTGACATCGTAAAAATAATCTTTGTATTTTTTAATTTTTTTAGGCTATTAAGAATTCCATTTAAATATTTAGATAAGTTATTATTACCTATGGTTTCAGGATGAATAGTAAAAATTATATTTTTATCACCTAGCTTAAATTTAAGAGTTTTTTCAATATGACTCCTTGTGAAGAATTTAGTTTTTTTTAAATTATCTAAAGCTAAAGAACCAGTCACAAAAATATTTTTTGGATTTTCTCCCATTGAAATTAATCTTCTTCCATAAAATTTATTTGAAACAAAGTGTATATTAGCCATTTTAGTAATGGAGTGACGAATTGAGTCATCAATAAGCGCATAGGTGCTCTCACCGCCATGGATATGTATAATCGGAATTTTTAAAAACATAGCAGATACCGCAAAAGATAAAGCTTCAAATCTATCTCCTAAAATTACCACAAAATCTGGGCGGATTTTGACTAGTTCTCGTGTAAACTTTTCAATTCCATAGCCTGTTGCTTTTGAGATATGCAATACATTATCACCTTTTATGGGCAGCTTAATCTTTTTATAAATCTTAACTTTATCCTTAATAATTTCTTTATAGGTATTTCCATAATTTGGTATCAAATGCATGCAAGAAACTATAAGTTTTAAGCTGAAGTATTTCGAATTCTGCAAATCTTTAAGAAGATTTGATAAAATTCCATAATCTGCTCTTGAGCCTGTCATTATACAAACTTTTTTAATTTTAGTCATCTGTGCCATCTCTATTTACAGTATGCCTTAGCTTCCAAGTCCCTTTTGAAAATTTCCAAATATGTGGTGATCTAAATTTATTGCATGTTTGATGAAATTCCTTCTCACTTATTTCTAAATAATTCATAATTTCTCTAAAATATCTTTTTGGAAATTCACCATCAAATCTTTTCACAAGTAATTTTGCTTCCTCTCTACTTATATGGTTGTTTCTAATTTCTTGTGAACTATCGGTTGTAGCGCGTCCAATTCCAAATTTTATATATCTTGTGTAGTGATGTAGATCATCAATTTTATCGTCTATACTATTGTATTTACTATACGTTCCCTCGGTTCGAAAAGGTCTGGCTTTGTATCCTGTATTCTCCACTGAATAATAGTACGCCTCTTGAGGGATCCATTTTAAGTAATAACCTAAATAGTGAATTTGAACTTTACTTCTTTGGTAATCTTCAGATGATAAAGGAAGGTAATATTTAAGATCTGTCAGACTTAAATTATATTTTGTCATTAAATCTTTAATCCTTACTCCAGCAAGATAAGATTTATTAAGGTTTTTGATTGTAAAGTATGATTTGTCTCTCAAAGACTTTGTATTGTCAGCAAGTGGATTCCCATATTCAGCTTCGTTTTCACCATAAAAAACTAAACTTATTCCAAGTTTTTTTGCTAAATATGGAGCTAAATTTTTTTGTCCTAAAATAAAAGTTTGAAATGGATGAAGTAATTTTAAAATTGCTAATCTAGTCAAAATTTTTAATACTCTAGGGTTAGGTTTTACAGTTATATTATCTAAACCGCCTATTTCTAACCATTTATCAAAATTTTGTTTTCCATAATCAGTATAAATAATTGGTGGCCAAGTAATAGTTAATGGGTTCATGCCGTACTTATATTTCAAAATATGTGCAGCAAATGCGCTATCTTTTCCACCGCTTCCAGGAACTAAACAATCATGGTCGCCACTACTTTTTCTAAATCTTTTCAAAAGTTTTAATAATTGAGACTCTCTTTTTTTCCAATTAATTTTTTTTTTTATTTCAGCTTGCTTACATGCATCACACACTCCACCTTTATCAAAATTTATGTATTTTGCATTTTTTCTTGACGTTGTGTGCTTAAATTCTGGGATAGAAATAGGATATTGATTTGAGTTCACACATTTACTACAAAATATAATTTTTTTAGGTAAATTAAAAAGAGTTTTCATTTAATAAGCCCTTTAAAATTTTTATAAATTTTTAATCCTGCCTTTCCACTTTTTTCAGGATGAAATTGACAGGCACAAATATTATTTTTTATAATAATTGAAGGGAATTTATTTTGTCCATACTCTGAGACAGATTTGATATAATTTTTTTCTCTAGTTTTAACGTAAAAGGAGTGAACAAAATACATGAACTCTGAATTTTTTAATCCAGACAACATTTTAAATTTTCTTTTATTTCTAAGAAAATTAATTTTATTCCAACCTGTATGAGGTATTGAATACTTTTCATATTTACTCTCACTGTATTTTAAGCGATTAATTTCACCTTTTAAAATTTTCAAACCTTTACTTTTGCCAAATTCATTGCTACGAGAAAATAATAGCTGCATCCCAAGACAAATCCCTAAAAATGGTTTTTTTTGGTGAATGCTTTTTTTGATAATTTTTTCAAGTTTTAATAGATTTATTCTTTTCATGGCCTCTTTAAATGATCCAACACCTGGCAAAATCAATGCATTAGCTTTAGAAATAATTACAGGGTTTGACGTAACAACATTTTTTATACCTACTATTTCACAAGCAAGTTTAACATTATGTAAATTACTTAATCCAAGGTCAATAATTGCAGTATATTTTTTGGTTTTCATCTAATTGGTCTTGTTAGAATTTTATTGTTAATCAAAAATTTTTTTAAATCTTTTAAATTATATTTTCCAAAATTTTTAAAATCATTGTAATTTTTTATAAATTCAGTATTTCCCTCGACCGAGTTGGTATGATTATTCTTAATTTTTCTTAATGAGCCGTAATGAAGTAATGATGAGATTGCGGCTCCATCAGTTTTTGTTGTTTTAAGAATTTTTTCTATATCTTGATAATTTCCTGCACCGCCATGCGCAATAACTGGGATTTTTACTGCTCTACTTACTGCATTTATAAGTCGAATGTCAAAACCCTCCCCGGTACCCTCTTTATCAATTGACGTTAGCAGAATTTCTCCAGCACCTCTTTTTTCAATTTCTTTCGCCCAATCGACTACTTCTTTTTTTGTCTCTTCTCTTCCGTTATCAGTTAAAGCATAGTATTTATTATCTGGAAATTTTGAAGCTTCAATAGCTACTACAATCGTTGATGAACCAAATTTTTTTGAAGCTAAATCTATGAACCTAGGATTTTTTATAGTAATCGTATTTATAGAAACTTTATCAGCTCCTGAATTTAAAATTTCATAGATATCTTTAATTGATCTAATTCCACCGCCTACTGTCAGAGGTACAAGAGTTTGTTTTGCTGTTTTTTTTATTGTTTTGATTATACTATTTCTCTGAAATAGGCTGGCTACTACATCTTGATAGATAATTTCATCTATACCATTTTCATAATAATATTTTGCAAATAATTCCGGGTTACCTATTACTCTTAGACCCTCCATATGAATGCCTTTAACTAAATTAGGTCCTTTAATATCAAGCTTAGCTATTATTCTTTTATACTTCATTTCAAATTAGTTCGTCTTTCTTATAATTCCTTTTAGCTTTTTGGCCGATAAAAAAATCCCATAGCGAGGGAGATTTTCCATTTCCAGGTCTTTTACATGTTAAATTTTTTTCATTAAAGAATTCACCTTTTTTTATCGACGATTTGGCTACTAAAGATTTCCTAATAAAATTAACATTTTGTTTTTCGCTCGAAGTAATTTCCTTTTTTTCTTTTCCTAATAATTCTTCCACACATCTTATGCTAATTACCAAATTTCTGAATTCTTTAGGATCCAAACTTGCTTTATGGTCAGGACCTTTAAGTTTTTTATTTAATGTGAAGTGTTTTTCAATTATTTTGGCACCTAAGGATACTGCAACTATAGAGGCCTGGATCCCTGGCGTATGATCTGAATATCCAGTAACAATTTTAAATTTTTTTTCAAATAAACCTAAAACTCTTAAATTTGCATCTACAAAAGGTGACGGATATTCTGTGTTGCATTGAAGTAAATAAATTTTTTTTTTACTTAGACCGCCTTTTTTTAAAATATTCAGTGCAAAAGAAATTTCTTTTAAATTTGACATTCCTGTCGACAAAATAACTTTTTTATTTAACCCAGCTAAAAATCGTAAATAAGGCACATTGTTTATTTCACCTGAAGGAACTTTGAAAAAGTCTAAATTTAGTGAATTCAAAATTTTAAGACTTTCAATATCAAAAGCTGATGATAAAAAACCAATTTTATTACTTTTACAAATCTTTTTAAGTTTTAAAATATCTTTAATGTTAATTTCTAATTTCTTTATCATCTCGTGTTGAAATTTACTTTTATTACTTAAAGCATATTGTGGTTTTTTGGCGAATTTTGTTACTAACTTATCGGCTGAAAAAATTTGAAATTTTATATAATCAGCACCGAGCTTTGAAGCTTTTTCAATCATTTTTTTTGCAAGATTAAAATTTCCATTATGATTAACTCCTGCCTCAGCAATAATTATTGTTTTATTTTTCATTTACGTTCTCCCATTTTAATAAAGGATTTTTTTTTAATTTTAATATTGTTTCTAATGACTGAATTGCTTCCTAAAAAACTTTCTGCGCCAATTTCGGTATTTCCATTTATTACACAGCAAGTTGCAACGTGAGAATGATCACCTATTTTTACTCCATGTTCTATTAACGATTTACTATTAATAATACAATTTTTGCCAATTTTAGATAATGCATTTACAATTACACCGTGGTGTACGATCGATCCATCTTTAATTGTGGCGCTTTTAGAAATATAAGAAAGTGGTGATAAAATTTTTGGAATTTTAAAGCCTAGTCTGACTAATTTTAAGTAAATTTTTTTCCTAATTGAATTAACATTTACTTGTCCAACAGAAACAAAGGCGTAATTTGCTAGTTTTTTTAATTTTTGAAGATCTTTATCATTACCTAAAATTTTTAAACCCATAAATGACTCTCCGACATTTTTTTTATTATCTACTAATCCAACAATCTTAAATTTTTTCTCAAGTCTAATAACATCTATGCAAGACGCTGCGTGACCACCTGCTCCAACTAAAATTATTTTTTTCATATTTTTCTTATTAAATTTGGGCTACTAGGTAAATTAATTATTCTGGAATAAAGATCCTCGCAAACATCTAAGTTCATTTTTGGAAAATTTTTTAGATGTTTTAAATAATGTAAAGGTTTCCAGGCCGGTCTAGTCATAATTTTATTTTTGTTAAGTTTTTTTAATATAGGGTTTTTTAGGCTCTTGTTTTTACTATCAATTAATAATGTATTTAACCAATAATTACTTTTTGCATTTTTCGGTTCTTTCAAAATTTTCACATAATTTAAACCTCTAAAGTTTTTTTCATACTTTTTATAAAGAAGTCTTTTATTTCTAATTATTTTTTTTAATTTTTTTATTTGACTGATCCCTAAAGAAGCGTTTAAGGCTGGTAATTTATAATTATACCCCATTTGGTCGTGTATATATTCCCATTTATGTTTTATTTTCGATCCGCTAGATATATGCCTAGCTTTTCTTGCAAGAGAATTATTATCTGTGAGAATGACGCCTCCTCCCCCGGTAGTAATAGATTTATTGCCGTTGAAACTAATTACGCCAAGATTTCCAAAAGAGCCTAAATGTTTGTTTTTGAAGTAACTGCCAATACATTCTGCAGCGTCTTCTAAAAGAAAAATCTTAAAATCTTTACAAATCTTTTTTAATTTTATGATTTGAGCTGCGTGCCCAAAAACATGAACGACAATCAAAACTTTTATTTTTTTTCTTGTTTTTTTATTGAAACAACTATTTTTCTTTATATAAGTATTTCTTTCTAAGTAGTCTCTTAATTTTTCTGGATTTACACCCAAAGTTTCGTACTCGGAGTCTACAAAGTGAGGAGTAGCTGAACTTGCTAAAATTGCATTTACTGTACCAGCAAATGTTAAACTTGGTAGAAGAACTTCGTCATTTTTTTCTACACCCATTATTTTTAAACTTAAATGTAACCCACATGTTCCATTTACAACTGAAATAACATTTCTTGAATTAGTAATCTTTTTGATTTTATTTTCGAAATTTAAAACGTTTTTACCTGTGCTTGATACAAATGATGACTTTACGCATTTTTGAACAGATTTAATGTCTAATTTTGATATTGAGGGCTCATGTAAGGGAACAAATTTACCTCCTTTGCCAAGCGTTTTTTTTAATCTTTTAAGAATTTGATTAATTTTATTGTTCATTTTCATAATTAATTTTATAATTTCCATATTTCTCAAAATTCTTTTTAAAATCATTAAATTTTCCATTATTAAACTCTTCAATTATTTCTTTAATACCCGAGTCAATTGTTCTTGAGTTAAAATCAATTAAAGATTTTATTTTATTAAAATTTACTCTATAATTTCTCTTATCTGATCCATTGATTTGGATTTTTATTTTTGCTTTTGGAATATATTTTTTTATTACTTCTACTAAGCTTCTCTTTGTAAAATTATTTTTATCATCGCCTACATTAAAAACTTGCTTGTGAATTTGATCATTTTTCAAATTTAAAATTTTATAAACAACTTCAGCAAAATCCTCTGTATGAAAATAAGGACGCCAAGTATCTGGATCATAGACTAAGAGCTCGTTACCTAATAATAATTCATGGGTGAACTGATTTACTGTTAGATCAAACCTCATTCTATCGGATAAGCCAAATGCTGTTGCAAATCTTAAAATGACTGGTGAAAAATCAAAGTTATTTTTTTTATCTAAAATAAATTTTTCTACGTTAACTTTCGTCTTGGCATAAATTGACAATGGATTTAACTTAAAATTTTCATCTGCTAATTCATTATCTCCAATTACTCCATAATTAGAGCAAGTAGATGCAAATATTAATTTTTGGATTCCTTTCTTGTTAAAAAATTTTAGTATTTTTTTTACTCCTTCCTCGTTAATCTTTATTGCAATATCAGGATATTTTTTGGATAATGGATCACCAACAATGCAGGCTAAAACAATTACATCAGTAACTTCTTTCGAAGATGAAATTAAATCTGACTCATTTAATAAGTTTCCATTAATAAAAGTATAATTATTATCATTCTTAAACTCTGAAATTGCAAAATTATTATTAAATAAATGATTATCAAGATTTACTACTTGATTATTTTTACTCAGGAGATTTTTAGTAATCACAGTGCCTATATAACCAGATCCCCCAATTATCAAAATTTTTTTATTTTTCATATTTTTTCATACCCTCGTTGTTTAGAGAAAATATTTCATCACATTTTTCCAAAGTACTTTTTCTATGCGAGATAATGATCATTGTTTTGTCTTTCATGATTTCGTGTATGTCATTAATAATCTCCTTTTCTGTTTTAAGATCGAGAGCACTTGTTGATTCGTCTAAAATTAAAATTTCGGGATCTTTATAAAGGGCTCTTGCAATTCCCAATCTTTGTCTTTCACCTCCAGATATTTTCTCTCCTAACTCTCCTACATTTACTTCAAAGTCATTTTGGGATTTTTCAACTAAATTTGAAAGCTTAGTTAGCTTTATTAAAGATCTCACTTTTTTTTTATTTATTTTTTCATCATCCAAACCTAAAGCAATGTTTCTTATCAACGTGTCGTCCAAAAGAAAAATATTTTGTGGGACGTATCCTATAATATTTTGCCATTCACTTAATTTTGAAAATATATTTTTTTCATCTACTAAAATTTTTCCTTGAGAAGGTATAAGCAAACCAGTAATATTGTTAATCAAAGTTGTTTTACCAGTTCCACTTTCACCAATAATTCCAATTTTTTTTCCTGCTTTTATTTCACATGACACGTTGGTCAATATAGATTTTTTTTTACCGCTAAATTCAAACGAGATATTCTTTATTTTAATCTTATCTTTGAATAATATTTTTTCTTCGTTTCTGTTATTTTTAAAATTTTTATTGAAATTTAAGTCATCGAGATTCTTAGTTACTATATCAAGAGCTGGGCCAGAATATTTAATAAGCTGAAGACAATTCATGATTCTAGTAATTGAAGGCATAAATCTAAAAGCTGCTACTAAGAACAAACTTAAAATAGACAAGGCGTAATCTAATCCTTTGCCTTGACTTATAATAAAAAAAACTAATAAAACCACGCAAATTACCAATAACCACTCAAAAATTATTCTTGGTAAAGATAATACAAATGAATGATAAAATTCTGATTTAGCTGAATTTTCGTTGTGTTTTGAAAATTGATCTATAAAGAAATTTTCTTTTCCTAATAACTTTATATCTTTAATTGCACCAAACCCTTCATTAAGTTTAACCAACCTAAGCCCATCGTGGTATTGCCTCTGCTCACCCCATTTTTTTGCTTTATTCTGAACATTTTTATGAAAAAAATAACCTAATGAGGTTAAAAATAAAATTGCGAGAATAGTTACATAAGGGTCAAAGAAGAATAGAAAAAAAGTAATACCCAATACTATTAGCATTTCGCTTAATAAAACAATCCAGCTCCTAGTAATGGCTAATACATGACTGATATCATTTATATTTCTTATTAATATTGATGAATTATTTTTAAGATGAAAAAGAAAATCCTTCTTAATGTAATTTTTAAATACTTTTTCTGAGACTTTTGTTCTAAGATCATAAATAAAATTATATTTTCTATTTTCAAAAAAAATTAAAAATAAATTTTTAATTGTAAAAATAGACAAAAAAAGTAAAAGAAAAATAAAGATAGTTATTTCTGGTTTATAGTTAAAACTAAATAAAGGAATATCAGTATTTCCCTGAACAAATATGTTTATTAATGGCACAATAATACTTATACTTAGTATTTCAAATATCATTGCTAAAACAGAAAGAAATATAAAAAAATTAAATTTTCTATTTTGATCAAAGGATAAGAATTTTCTTAATTTGTAAAAATTATTTTGTAATTCCATTTTATTTCTCTAAATCCTTTTTGAGGTCTTCATACTCTTTCATTTTTTGTTTCATAAAATTCAAAGTTAGTTTAGATTTTTCAGCTATACCTTCAGGTGTCAGAATATACATGTACTTTAGTTTGTTTTTAGATTTTTTAAAATTCTTAATTTTAATAAAACCTTTTTCTTTCAATGCACTTAAACAATAATTTATTTTTCCAAGACTCAATCCTAGAGTATTTGAAAGTTCTCTTTGGGTAATATCAGATTTTTTATTAATCTTTCTTAAAACTTCAAATTGATCTTGGTCACTTTTTTTCATAATATTTCCTTTTAAATAAATTATTTAGTTTTTTTTCTTCTTTCCTATAAAAAATATATTCTTTTGTTTTTACGAACTTTTTTCCAGGATAAATTCTCGACTCCCAATTTTTAGGGTTTGTAGGATCATTCAACATCATATAATTTCCTTGATTATTCTTTTTAAAGTCACTAAATCTCTTTTTAAGAAATTTATCTTTCTTCAAAATTGAAAATCCTTTATCTAAAAGTTTTCTATCAATCTCAGTTTTATGTGTGTATCTTAAATTTTTTAAATATTTTTTGCATAAAAAATTAACCAATGCTAATTCCCAATCTTTTAAATTTTTTTCCCAGTTATAATTTCTTTTTTTTGAAAAACCATAAATTTTTTTTTTACTTCCATATGCTGATTGATTTACAAAATTAAATTCACCTTTTAAATATTCATTCCACTTTGAGGTAATAAGCATCCTGTTTTGAAACTTAATTTTTAAAAAGGAGCAAAGTATCTTAGTTTGTTTTTTTGGGGAATTATGAATGTCTTCAAAATGAATTAGTAGGTACCTATTTTTTGGATACTTTTTTTTTAATTCATTATAAGTAGTCACTGAATTGATCCAATTAAATATACAATTTAAATATTTGTAACCTTTTGAAAATGTAATTTTTTTCCAAGATGCCAGAACTGCTCTAGGATCTCTTATTACGTGGATCGCAACATTTTTTTTATTGAATTTTAAAAAGTTATCAATATTTTTCCACTCAAAATTGGCAAATTCAGCTATAATTTTTTTATTTTTAATTTTTTTTAAAAGATGATTAAAAATAACCGAATAAATTTTTCCATAAGAATTTACGTTATTTTGTAAACATTCTTGATATATTTTTTCTGAGTTTATTCTTATGTTATCCCTATATTTTAGCCTCAAACTCAGATCTCTACACACTTTAAAAATATTTGTATTTTTTTGAATAGGATCATACCTATTAAAAATATACCTAAAAAAATGAACTACATCGGTTAATACGATCAGGTCTTTATTAGTGCTAAGCAAATTAGCCACTAAACTCCCACCAGTTCTCATGGTTCCGGTACAAAATATATTATTTATTTTTGACATTTTGTAATATTTACATTATTGTTCAATTATTGAACGCTGTCAACTAAAAGTGTGCATTTATGTCAGTAAAATTATGAAATTAGGAACTAAAGGCTCTACTTTAAAAAACATTAAACTTAAAAAGTCTAAAATCCCTGTTACATATGTATTTAAGGTAAAAGATTTTAAAAAAAATCAACTAAAATATTGTTTTAAAATTTCAAAAAAATTTAACAACAAAATAGCTATAAGATCTTCAAATTTTTTTGAGGACAAATCCGAAAAAACTTTAGCAGGAAAATTTCGTTCAGAGCTAAATATTGACCCAAAAGAGGTTGAAAAAGTTAAATCTTCAATAAACTCTACAATTCACTCTTACAAAAAATATGAGCATGAGCAGAATGAAATTTTAATTCAAGAAATGGTAAAAGATGTAAAGTATTCTGGTGTAATTTTTACACATGATACTAAAAGTAATAGTCCTTATTTAAATATAAATTATACTAAATCCAAAGATACGACATTGGTGACTAGCGGTGTAGTTAATCCGGAAACATTTGTATATTTCAGGTTTGCTCAAATTAGACCTAAAGAAAAATATTTAAAAAAATTAATTCAATCTGCTGAGGAAATAATAAAAATTTTTAAAAAGAATAATTTGGACATTGAGTTTGCAATTAACAAAAAAAACCAAATCTTTATAATTCAAATTCGTGAATTAAAACAAGAAAAGCCAGTATTAAAAAAAAATAATTTACTCCATTTAAAAAAACTTGAGAAAAAAATTAGTAAGCTTCAAAACTCCCACGCTCATTTACTAGGAAAGACAACTTTTTTTGGAGTAATGCCTGATTGGAATCCTGCAGAAATTATCGGTTTTAGACCTAAACCTTTGGCACTTTCATTGTATAAAGAATTAATTACAGATCATGTTTGGGCTAGCAACAGAGTATTTTTTGGATATAGAGATGTTACATCAAGCCATTTGATGACGACTTTTTTTGGAATTCCTTATGTAGATCTGAGAGTTGATTTTAACTCCTGGCTGCCAGCATCTTTATCTGATCAAACTTCAAAAAAACTAATTGAATACTATCTTAAAAAATTTAAAAAAGATGTTCACTTACATGACAAGATAGAATTTGATATTTTGTTTACATGTCTTAATTTTAGCACCAAAAAGAAATTATCAAAACTTAAAATATTTGGATTTAAAGAAAAAGAAATTAAAGAAATATATCGAAGTTTATCAAAAATTTTAAATTTAACTATTCAGAATTTTTCAAATTTAAAATCTGATCTTAAAATTTTAAAAAAAAGATTTAGTTACATAAATGACTCAAAAATGTATTCAATCGATAAAATATATTGGCTTGTAGAAGATTGTAAAAGATACGGGACCTACCCTTTCGCAGGTTTTGCTAGATGCGGATTTGTTGCAATTGAATTGTTGAACTCTCTTGTTGAAAATAATATTATTTCTGACGATCAAAGAGATAGGTTTTTGCAAACAACTAATACAATAACTTCAGATATAAAGAATGAATCTAATAAACTATCAAAAAAAGATTTTTTAGAAAAATATGGTCACATAAGGCCTAATTCTTATGAAATAACATCATTAAATTACAAGGCAGCATACAGCTCTTATTTCTCTAAGAAAAAATTTGGTAAGGTAAACAAAATAGCTGAGTATAATTTCGATAGTAAAATTATTAATAAGATAAATTCTTTTCTTCAATCTCATAATATAAAAGTTAGAGGAAATAAATTTGTAGATTTTATTAGAGAAAGTATAAAGTTAAGAGAATATTCTAAGTTTTTATTTTCAAAAAATTTAGATAAGATTTTAGAGCTCATAAAGATAATTTCTGAAAGAAATGGTATAAAAATTCAGGACTCGTCATACTTGGAAATTGAGGATGTAATTAATCTTTATTACAATCTTGATGGAAGGGACTTATCTAAGATATTTAATGAGAAAATCAAAATGAATAAGCAAATCTATTTTGACAACTCAAAAATTACTTTACCTGAAGTAATTTTAAATAAAAAAGACATTTATTTTTTTAAACCTTTAAAAACAAGAATTAATTTTGTTGGGAGACAAATTATAAATGGTTCAATTTTTATTTTATCAAGTCAGAATAAAAAAAAGATAAATTTAGATAATAAAATTGTTTTTATTGAAAATGCTGATCCAGGATTTGATTTTATTTTCTCACATAAAATCAAGGGATTAGTTACAAAATTTGGAGGAATGAATTCACACATGGCTATAAGATGTTTAGAAAATAATGTGCAAGCCGCTATTGGTGTTGGAGAAAAGTTATTTAATAATCTCTCAGAAAATAAGAAAATAATGATAAACGGAGAAAATCAAATTATAAAATCAATCATATGAAAAATATTTTAATAGTTCCAAGAATAATTAACAAATATAATGAACAATATCTAAGCATTGATAATAATTTATTAATTTTTTTGAAAAAAGCTTATAATGTTAAAAATATTGAAATAGCTCCCTTTTTTAAAAAAAAACCAAATTTAATTATTCTTTCAGGTGGTAATGATTTAATTAAAAAAAACTCAAATCGTGAAGATATCTATCGAAATAATATTAATTCAAAAATTTTAAGTTACGGAATTAAAAATAAAATAAAAATTATTGGAATTTGTTTAGGAGCTCAATTCATCGCAAAAAAATTTTCTTCTAAAATTATTAAAATAAATAATCATGTTGGTTCTCATGATATTTTTTTTGAAAAGAAAATATTAAAAAACAAATTTCCATCAAATCATAGGGTAAATTCTTTTCATAAATTTGGAATAAAATTTCTTGGAAAAAATTTAATTCCTCTGGCAACAGCTAAAGATAAAACGGTTGAGCTTTTTATTCATAAGAAATTAAAAATAATTGGTTTAATGTGGCATCCAGAGAGGTTTAAAAAGTTTAAAAAAGTTGATTTTAAGATATTTAAAAGTAATTTATGGAATTAGTAATATTAGCATCAGGCAAAGGAAGAAGATTAAAAAATCTTAGTAGTAAGCCAAAGTGTTTAACAAAAGTTTTTAATAAATCTTTAATTGAACATCTATCAGTGAATTTCGAAAAATTTAATAAAATTTTTTTAATTGTAGGCTATAAGTCTTTTTTATTCAAAAGAATGAAATTTAAAAATTTAAGATTAGTTTTTAATAGAAATTATAAGACTACAAATATGGTTCAAAGTTTATATTGTGTAAGAAATCTAATAAAACAAGATATTATAATTACTTACTCTGATATTTTATTTGATCCAACAATAATAGATAAACTTAAAAGTTTTAATAGATCTTCATTAGCTTTAAAAAAAAACTGGCTTCCAATTTGGAAAAAGAGAATGAGTACAAAAAAAATACTCGAAGATGCTGAAGATATCAAACTTTCGGGAAAAAAAATTTTAAGTATTGGTGAAAAAATTAAAAATTTCCCAAAAGCACAGTTCATGGGATTAATAAAGTTTAAAAAAAAAGATTTTTATTTATCAATGAAATTTTATAAAAAAATAAAAAATTCAAATATAGATATGACTAGTTTTTTAAATTTATTGATTAAAAACAAAATAGCGAGTTTTGGTTATTTTTTAACAAAAAAATTTTGGTATGAAATTGATACACCACAAGACATAAAAACTTTAAAGAAACAAAAGGTAGATTTTTAAAATGGTTATTTGGATTATAGGTCTATCAAGGTCAGGTAAAACTACACTAGCTAAGGCTTTAATAAAAAATTTAAATAAAAAAAAAAGAAAATTTATTCATGTTGATGGAGATGTAATTAGGAAAATCTATCAAGACAAAATTGGTCATACCATGAAAGATAGAGAAATTAATGCCGAAAGAATTTCAAAATTAACAAAATTTCTCTCCGATGAAGGTATAAATGTAATAGGTTCAGTTCTATCAAATTTTCCAAAATGGCAAAGTTGGAATAAAAAAAATATTAAAAACTATAAGCAAATTTTTTTAAAAGTTGATTTTGACACGCTTTTAAAAAGAGATACAAATAATTTATACAAGAATGCTTTAAAAGGAAAAATTAAAAATGTGGTTGGTTTAGATTTAAAATTTAGGAAACCTATTAAATCCACAATTACAATTGATAATAATAAATATCTTAAAAATTTAGACTCTTTAGCTAATCAAGTGTTAAAAAAAATTAAATTTAAATAACGTGTTTCCATATTATATTTTAATATCATTCTTATTGTTTGAGTTTTTAGTTTTTATTTTTATAAAAGTTTACAAAAAAAAATTTCAGTGGCTATTAACTAATGAGGATGAATTGCCAAATTTTGAAGAGATAAAATTTCAAAAATTTAAAAAAGAAAGTCTTGACGAAAAATTAGGTTGGAAACAAAAACTTGAAAGTTCAGGTCTTCAAAAAAATAAAAAAAAATATTCTAAATTTAGAAATAATTTTAGAACTTTGATTAACAAAAAAAAGAAAAAATTAGTGTCGTCATTTGGTGACTCT
>MDTA01130623.1_pt1 | contig 20621 bp, 20 predicted proteins | sample 811151 | NCBI WGS metagenome assembly MDTA01 (sample SAMN05326648, study PRJNA326480) | marine metagenome | isolation source: seawater | place: Indian Ocean: South | collected 2010 | reverse complement strand
TTCTTTGATCTTCACTATCAAGAATAGCAAAAGTGAAATCTGCTCCATCTATTTGTGCTCCAGCAAAACTACTTCCTGAGGCAATCATATTAATCAAAACAGCATTTCTTAAATCGGTTTTTTGAAAATTAACCCTATCTGACAAGGTATCAGTTAAATCTATCCCATTGAGATTGGATCCCTTCAAATCTGACAAAGTAAGAGTAGTTCCATGCAGATCCACATCACTAAAATCGGCATCCCTTGCAACTGCTCCAGCAATTGATGATAAATGTAAATCTTCTCCATGAAAATCAAATCCAGTAATATTTGACCTCACATAACTTGGAACCTCATCGCCTTCACCTTTTACAGCCACATTAGCTCCTGCATATACTGGTGAAGCGATAACAACAAAAGAAAATATAAAAGTTAGAAGATACCTTAAAAAGCCGAAAAACCTCATTTCCAAAAATTTAATATTTCCTTTATATTAAGACAATTCATCAAATATTTGTGAGCAAATTTCAAATAAAACATAGTTTTAAATAGTATTCCAACAGTTAATTTAAAAAAATATTTATATTTTAATTTTTAAAAAATTTCAGATTAGATTAATTCCTAAATATGAGTAGAGAAATAGAAACTACTTTTAAATACTCAAAAACAAAATTTAGTAATAAATTAAATATAGTTGTTCTAAAACATCTTTAAAAATGCGCATTAAAGTTAAACACTATATTCATATTATTTTTTTATTCTATTCCACAACAATCATGAACATTAATTCTCATAATATTAAAAATGGAGGATGTGGGGAACATTGTGAATATCATTACCACAAAACAAAAAAGGGTGATAAAAGTCTTAAATTAAAGAAAGATAAGAACTTTATTGAAGAATCAAATTCTTGCTTAAATAATTACTTATGTCGCGGTTAATAAATTCTTTATTGGGTATGTACGATTTATCACTAAATTGAAAATTTCTTTTCTGCCTTTTATTTAAATTATTTAGAGAAGAAAATATAATTAAAATAAAGGGGAGGGAAAATGAAAATACTAATAATAAAGCTATAAACTGTTTAATGTTGACTATTGGCTTTTTAATTAAGTCTTCGCCACATAAACCACACACCAATTTTCCTTGATACTCTTTTGGAAATTGATATTTAGGATTGCAATATGGGCAATAATATTTATTCATTAATTAAATATTAAATAAAAACCAATCTCAGTCAACTAATAGAAACTTTTAGATAGATAATCAATTTCAGGCTAAAACACTTTAAAGTTAGAATTCGCGCTTTGAAAAATTATGAGAACTACTGTTATGTTAAATCTGCTATACATTAAATAAAAATTCCATCACATCACCTTCGCAGACAATATATTCTTTCCCCTCACTTCTTATTAATCCTTTATTTTTTGCATTAATAATTGATCCTGAATTTATTAATTTTTCATATGAAATTGTTTGAGCTCTTATGAATCCTCGCTCAAAATCAGAATGTATAACACCTGCAGCCTGAGGAGCAGTCATTCCATTTTTTATTGTCCATGCCTTTGTTTCTTTTTCTCCTGTAGTGAAGTATGTTTTCAACCCTAACAATTTATATGTAGCTTTGATTAATGATGATAGACCTCCCTCTTTTACTCCAAGATCTTGCAAATAATCCATTTTATCCTGAAAATCAAGATCTACTAATTCAGATTCAACTTGAGCAGAGATCTTTATGCATTCAGTCTTTTCCTTATAAGCAAATTGTATTACTTGCTCAGAGAACTTATTGCCTGCATTTAATTCATTCTCATTAAGGTTAATAGCATAAATTATTGGTTTTGAAGTTAACAAACCTAGGTTTTTTATTATTGAATTTTCTTCATCACTCAAAGTAATTGACCTTACTGAATTACCTTTTTCAAGACTTATTTCTATCTTTTCCAGTAATAAGTCTTCCATTGCTGCATCTTTACTAGTCCTTACTTGTTTTTTTATTCGTTCCCTTCTTTTTTGAACCTGACTAAAATCTGCCATAACAAGTTCTAAATTAATAATTTCTATATCTTCCAAAGGATCAACTTTTCCTGAAACATGTATAACTTCATCATCAACAAAACATCTAACCACATGAACAATTGCATCAACCTCTCTTATATTTGAAAGAAATTTATTTCCAAGGCCTTCTCCTTTACTAGCTCCTTTTACTAGCCCAGCTATATCAACAAATTCAATTCTGGTAGGAATAATACTTTCACTTGAGCTAAATCTACCAAGATTATCTAATCTTTCATCGGGCACTGACACAATACCTTTATTGGGTTCAATTGTACAAAAAGGAAAGTTGGCAGCTTGAGCTTTTGAATTCTCAACAAGCGCATTAAATAATGTAGATTTACCAACATTTGGCAATCCAACAATTCCAGCTTTTAACATTTAAAAATTTCCTGAAAATTATTCAAAGGGTATTTATAAGTAATATAATATTATTAATCTAATCTCAAACTAAAGAAGTAATATTTTGTTGATTAGTTTTCAAAGAATTCCCATCCCATAATAAATTTCAAAGAAACAATGTTTGAGTTAATAAAAAAGAATCTTAATTTTAAATCGGGTATAATTTTATTTATATTTGCTAGTTTTTTTATATTTCTAACTAATAATATTAAAAAAAATCAACCAAAAGATATTTCAAATTATACGGTAATAGTCGAGAAAGGATTACTCTCAGAAAGTATTAATAGCAGTGGTGAAATTAAAGCAATAAGATCTGTCAAAATAAGTCCACGTAAACAAGGATTTATAAAGTCTTTAAATGTTAAAGAAGGTGATTTTGTAAAAAAGGGCCAAATACTTGGGACTCTCGATGATAAAGAATTTATATTTAAATTAAAAGAATTAAAGTTAATAAATGAGAAGCAAAAATCTAATTTTATGAGAAGAGAATATCTATATAAAGAAGGTGCTATAAGTAAAGAAAATTTTGAAGAATTTAAGACTAAGTATAAAACAGCAAATGCCAAACTAAATGATGCAAGATCTGAAGAAAGTTTTTATCTAATAAAATCACCTTTTAAAGGAATTATTACTTCCAAGTATGCAGAGATTGGATCTTACGTAGCCCCTATTGCTACTGTTAGCTCAAATACATCAACAAAAAATTTTATTTTCGAATTATCAGATGGGATAGAAATAATAGCGAAGGTTCCTGAAAGTGATATTGGACGTATAAAAATAGGTCAAGAAGCTGCTGTAAGGATTGAATCTTATCCATCTAAAAAGTATCAAGCAGAAATTACAAAGATTGCTCCAAGGGCAATTAAAGATAACAATGTTACTTCCTTTGAGGTCACTTTAAATTTTAAACAAATCTCAGATGATATAAAAATTGGAATGACAGCCGACCTAGAATTTAAAGTAGAAAATGATATTGAAAAAATTTTAGTGCCTACGGTCTCTATCGTAACCGAAAAGGGTAAGAAGGGTATTTTAAAACTAGATAAAAATAATTTTCCAAAATTCGAAGAGGTTGAATTTGGAATAAGCAGTGGCAGTAAAACTTCAGTTATTAATGGGTTAAGACCCGGAGAAAAAATATTCATTGATATTCCCCCATGGTCCAAAGGAAGATAAATAAATGCCTGAGAATAATGTTTCTAAGCCAATATTACTTCTAGTAGATGGACATTCACTCGCATTTAGAAGTTTTTATGCATTTAGCAAAAGTAGGGATGGAGGTTTAACTACCAAAGAAGGATTCCCAACAAGTGTGACTTATGGTTTTCTTAAGAGTCTTCTTGATAACTGTAAAGCAATTAGTCCTGAAGGTGTTTGTATCGCCTTCGATACGGAAAAACCAACTTTCCGTCATAAACTTGATCCTAATTACAAAGCAAATAGAGATGTAGCTCCAGATGTTTTTTTTCAAGATATTGAACAATTAGAAATTATCTTAAAAGAAAGTCTTAACCTACCAATTTTTAAATCTCCAGGATACGAAGCCGATGATCTATTAGGTACAATTGCAAATGATGCATCATCAAAAGGATGGTGTGTGAATATTCTCTCTGGAGATCGAGATTTATTTCAATTAGTTGATGATAAAAAAGATATTTATGTTCTCTATATGGGAGGTGGCCCATATGCCAAAAGTGGTAATCCAAAATTAATAAAAGAAATTGGAGTAAAAGAAAAATTAGGTGTTCCACCTGAGAGAGTCGTGGATCTAAAAGCTCTAACAGGAGATAGTTCTGATAATATTCCTGGAATAAAAGGTGTTGGTCCAAAAACTGCAATTAATCTACTAAAAGAAAATGTCACACTTGATGGAATCTATAAAACTTTGGATAATATTCTCAAAAATAATGATAAAAAATATAATGGTTTTATAAAAGGCTCAGTCATAGAAAAACTTAAAAATGATAAATACAATGCCTTCCTTTCAAGAGATTTGGCAAAAATAAATACTGAAGTTCCCCTGATATTGAGTAATAGTTATGAATTAAATAATATAAATCAAGAATCTCTTTCAGAGGCACTTCAAAGATTAGAATTAACAACTTTACTAAGACAAATTGATATTTTTAATTCAACATTTAGTAAAGGTGGTTTTTACAAAAATAATGAGGTTAAAGTTCAAATAAAAGAATCAAATATCACAAATAAAGAAAGTTCAGAAAAAAGTGCACTTAAAATTCCAAAAATAAATGTAATTGTAATCAACAATATTGAATTATTAGATAATTTAATTACTAGATTAGAAAACACTAATAATGTTGTTGCTTTAGATACTGAGACGAATAGTTTAAATCCAATTGAAGCAGAACTCGTAGGAATAGGATTTTGTTTGGGCGAGGAAAATGATGATCTATTTTATATACCACTTGGTCATCAATCAAAAAATGAAAACTTAAAGCAATTATCAATTGAGGATGTATTGTCTAAACTGAGATCATGGATAGAAAATCCACAACGAGAAAAATCCTTACAAAATTCTAAATTCGATAGACAAATCTTTTATAGTCATGGTCTAGATCTTAAGGGAGTCTCATTCGATACTCTGCTCGCAGACTATGTTCTCAACAATCAGGAAAAACATGGATTAAGTGAAATAAGTTTTAGAGAGTTTGGATTTAAGCCTCCTTCTTTTAAAGAAATAGTTGGAAAGAATAAAGACTTCTCATTTACAGATATCAATAAAGCAAGTATTTACTGCGGGTATGACGTGTTTCTAACTTATAAGATTGTCAAGATTTTTAAAGAAAGATTTACTAAGAATAAAAAGGAATTAATAAATTTATTCAAAAAGGTTGAATTACCTTTAGAACAAGTATTATCCAAAATGGAGATGAACGGCATTACAATTGATGTCCCATACTTAGATGAACTTTCAACAGAGTTGAAAAGTAAACTAGAGAATATTGAACGAAAAGTCTTTGAACTAGCTAATGAAAATTTTAATTTATCTTCCCCAAAACAATTAGGAGAAATACTTTTTGAGAAATTAAATCTTGACAAAAAGAAATCAAGAAAAACAAAAACAGGATGGAGTACTGATTCTCTAGTACTTGAGAGATTAGTTGATGATCATGCGATCATTCCCTATTTAGTTAAATACAGAACACTTAGCAAACTACTAAGTACATATATCGATGCTCTTCCAAATCTAATTAATGAAAAGACAGGTAGAGTTCACACAAACTTTAATCAAGCTGCTACAGCTACTGGCAGACTTAGCAGTAGCAATCCTAATCTTCAAAATATACCTGTCAGAACTGAATTTAGTAGGAGAATAAGGAAAGCATTCTTGCCCGAAAAAGATTGGAAACTTATATCTGCAGATTATTCACAAATTGAGTTAAGAATTCTTGCTCACTTAGCAAATGAAGAAATACTTATAGATGCATTTCATCAAAATGATGATATTCATTCTTTAACCGCAAGATTAATTTTTGAGAAAGATGAAATAAATTCTGATGAAAGGAGAGTTGGTAAAACAATAAATTTTGGTGTTATTTATGGAATGGGAATTAAAAAGTTTGCAAGATCTACAGGAGTAAGTACTAATGAGGCAAAAGAATTTTTAATAAAGTATAAAGAGAGATATTCAAAGATTTTCAAATTCCTAGAACTTCAAGAAAAGCTTGCATTATCAAGAGGTTATGTAGAAACTATTTTTGGTAGAAGGAGAGAATTTAAATTTGATAAGAATGGACTTGGAAGATTAAAAGGGAAAGATCCTTATGAAATTGATCTACAGTCCGCAAGAAGAGCGGGAATGGAAGCCCAGTCACTAAGGGCAGCTGCTAATGCACCTATTCAAGGCTCAAGTGCAGATATAATAAAAGTGGCGATGATTCAACTGCATCAAAAATTTATCGAAATGAACATATCAGCGAAAATGCTATTGCAAGTGCATGATGAATTATTGTTCGAAGTTGAACCGGATTGCTTGGAATCAACAACGAAATTAATAAAAAATATAATGGAGGACTGTGTAAAATTAAAGGTGCCTCTCTTAGTTGATATCGGCATTGGAGAAAATTGGATGGAAACAAAATAAATCTTATGAAATACTCTTAAATATATGATTAAAATATTTAATACCTTAACTAAAAGCATTGAGGTTTTTAAACCTATTGATGATGTAGTAAAAATATATTGTTGTGGAGTAACAGTTTATGATTTATGTCACCTTGGTCATGCTAGAAGTTATATAGTCTGGGATGTCTTAAGAAGATTCTTAATTTACAGTGATTATAAAGTTAAGTATGTACAGAATTTCACGGATATAGATGACAAAATTTTAAAAAGAGCGAAAGAAGAGAATAGCTCTATGAAGGAAGTTTCTGAAAAGAATATAACTGAATTTCATAAAGATATGGATACTTTGGGAATTATGCGCCCTGATAGTATGCCAAGAGCTACAAATCATATTTGCAATATCTGTTCTTTCATTTCACTGCTTGAGGATAAAGGGTACGCATACTCTAGAGATGGAGACGTTTATTATTCTGTTTTAAAAAATAAAGACTATGGCAAACTAAGTAACCAAAAAATAAAAGAACAAAATATAAATCAGCAGGGCAGGATGACTAACGACGAAAATAGTAAAAAAATCAATCCGCAAGATTTTGCACTCTGGAAAAAAGCAAAAGATGATGAACCATATTTTGATTCTCCTTGGGGAAAAGGAAGACCAGGGTGGCATATCGAATGTTCTGCGATGGTCAAAGATGAACTAGGAGAAACTATTGATATCCATTTAGGGGGATCTGATCTGATTTTTCCCCATCATGAGAATGAAATTGCCCAATCAGAAGCAGCAAATGATAAGAAACTTGCAAATTACTGGCTTCATAATGGAATGGTCAATGTAAATGGACAGAAAATGAGTAAGTCACTGAAAAATTTTAAGACTATTAGAGAGCTTGTAAATTCAGGAATAAGTCCAATGACCTTGAGATATTTTGTTCTAACTGTCAACTATAGAAAACCATTGGATTTTACAGAGGAAGCTTTAAAAAGTGCTTGTGAGTCATGGAAAAATATTAATACAGCACTTGGTTTTGAAGATATTCAAAAAGATACTTTTAATTCATCTGAAATTAATAAACTTAATGAATTAATCGAAGAGAAATATAAAGAAAAAGTAAATTTAGAAATCAACCAGAAAAAGCAAAAGTTTATTGATGCATTAAATAATGACCTTAATACTGCAGGTGCTATTGCTATTATTTATGAATTAGCAAAACCACTTAAGAACTTTATCAATCAATTTCATAGAATAAAAAATTTTGAATTTAACTTAAATGATAAATTTTTACTCTATAAAAAATTAGAAATACTTAAAGAACTTACAGCAGTTCTTGGATTAAAAAAAGAGATTATAAGGAAAGAAAGTGATATAAAAGAAGATGAAATTAAAATTTATATTAGCGAAAGATTAAAAGCTAAAAAAGAAAAAAATTATAAAGAGGCTGATAAAATAAGAAGATTTCTAAAGGATAAAGGTATTGAGCTTATCGATCAATCTCCCGAATTAACAACTTGGATAAGAATTTAAATTTTAAGAAAAAAACCAATTTTAAAATTTAATTTTTTAAATCCACCTAAAGATGGGAAGATAATATAAACATATGAGAAAATTGAAATACATTACAGTACTTGGCTCAACTGGTTCAATAGGGACTCAAACTCTTGAAATAGTAAAAGAACTTCCTTCTGAATTTAGAGTTGTAGCTCTTTCAGCTGGAAAGAATATAAATTTATTAACTGAACAAGTACAACAGCATAAGCCAGAAGTTATTGCGTTAGAGGATGAGAATCTTTTAGAAGATTTAAAAAATAATATTTCAAATTTAGGATTGGATAAGCCTCCAATAATATTAAGTGGACTTAACGGCATTAAATCAGTAGCATCATGGGATAGCGCAGATACTGTAGTTACAGGAATAGTAGGATGCGCTGGGTTAATACCTACTATGTCAGCAATAAATTCAGGTAAAAATATTGCACTTGCAAATAAAGAGACATTAATTGCTGCAGGCTCTGTTGTTATTCCAGCACTAAGAAAAAATAAAAGTAACCTTTTACCTGCAGATTCAGAACACTCAGCTATCTTTCAATGTCTACAAGGATTGCCCAATTATGAAAATGCAGATTTTTTAACAGGTCAAAGTCCAGTTGGTTTAAAAGCTATACACCTAACTGCTTCGGGAGGAGCATTTAGAGATTGGCCAATAGAAGATTTAAAAAATGTAACTGTAAAAGATGCTACTTCACATCCAAACTGGGATATGGGTAAAAAAATTACTGTAGATTCTGCAACTCTTATGAATAAAGGCTTAGAAGTTATTGAGGCACATTATTTATTCGGCACATCATATGAAAATATACAAATTATCATTCATCCACAGAGTATTATCCATTCAATGATTGAATTAGATGATTCATCTGTATTAGCTCAGCTAGGTTGGCCTGATATGAAACTGCCAATTTTGTATGCGATGAGCTGGCCTAAAAGGTTGAAGACCAATTGGAAAAGACTAAATTTAACTGAGATTGGTAAGCTTACCTTTAAAAAACCTGATAATTTGAAGTATCCATGCATGGAACTTGCATATTCTGCGGGAAAACATTCAGGAACAATGCCTGCCGTATTAAATGCAGCTAATGAAATATCCGTAGAGCAGTTTCTTAATGAAAAAATCTCTTTTCAGGAAATTCCCAAATTTATAGAAAAAGCATGTGAAATGCATTTAAGAGAATGGAATAAATCTCCAAATCTAGAAGATATTTTAAACATAGATAAATGGACAAGGATTTTTGTACGGGAGGAAATTGGAAAAGGAGCAAAGTATATTAAATTAAATAATATTTGAGTGCAAAGTTTTTATCTTCGCTGCAATATCAAGAGAAATTGTTCACGAAATTTTAAATTGTGTATAAATTTTCGAAGTTGATTTAATCCACTTACTAACAATTTCATCAGACCAACAACCACTATATGAGTGAAAACCATTATGTCCGCCTCTTTCCGTAATTAGAATTAAAATCTTTTTTTGATGTATATTTAACGAATCTTTAAGTTCCAAAGTGGCTTTATAAGGAACCCATGGATCATCCTTAGATTGTACAAGAAGAATAGGAGGTAATTTATCAAACCTATTTTTAATATGAATTATGGGAGAGGCATTTAAATAATAATCTTCCACTGATTTATACCCCCAAGTTGGTGCAGTTAATTGCTTATCAAATTCTCGTATTGTTTTTATTAATTTTAGTTTTCTTTTAATAATATCTCTAGAAGCATAATCTTTATAAATTAATTCACTATTAAGTACCTGTTTTTTTAATCTTCTTATAAGCCAACTTTGATATAAGAAATTTCTTGGCTTATCGATACATTCGCTACAAGAAAGAAGATCCAGAGGACTACTTACGCATGCCAGTCCATCAAATAAAGTATTTCCGTTTTTAGTTTCATAATCAAGACATGCATTAAGAAAGATAGTACCTCCAAGAGATAATCCAATCCCGAATATAGGAAAATTTTTATTTTTAAATTTAAAATCATTTATATCAACAAAAAATTTATTTTTTAAAAATTGCACAACATCAAAAATATCTTTTGAACACTTTGCAGAATAATTACTATTAGTTAAATATCTCCCTGATCCAGCTCCCCTTAAGTTTAATTTAAAAATTACAAATCCATCATTTAAAAGCTTTTTTGCTATTCTTCTTAATCCAAATCTCTTGGTTGAGCCACCTAAGCCATGGGTTAGAATAACCAATCCCTTAAAACTTTTATTTTCAGGAAATTCTAAAAAACCTAAAAGATAATCTTTCTCATAACTATTTGAACATAAATTTCTTATTGGTATAAAAACCTTTTCAATATTTCTATTTAAATTAAAATCAAAACAAAAGGTATCTCTTATTGTTTGCAGATCTCCGCCTATCCAAGGAAATGATTGGTAAAATTTATCTATATCAGACAAATTAAATTCACTTGATTTATTTTTTTCTATTTTGCACCCACTCCTAATTCCTTTAGCTCAGTTAGTAAATCACTAAGAACCTTTTTAGCGTCTCCAAAGACCATTGAGGTATTAGGTAAATCAAAAAGATCGTTTTTTATTCCTGAATATCCAGCACTCATACCTCTTTTTATGACAAACACAGTTCTTGACTCTTGAACATCTAAAACAGGCATGCCATATAAAGGTGAATCTTTATCACTTTTTGCTTGAGGATTTACAACATCATTTGCTCCTAGAACTAGCACTACATCAGTTGCTGGGAAATCTGGATTTATAGTATCCATTTCTTTAAGTTGTTCATAAGGTACATCTGCTTCAGCAAGCAATACATTCATGTGACCTGGCATTCTTCCTGCGACAGGATGAATGGCATAAGAAACATCAATATCATTTTGCTCCAATAATTTTGCCACTTCCCTTAAAGTATGCTGAGCTTGCGCAACAGCCAATCCATACCCTGGTACGATGATAACTTTATTAGAGGCTTCCAGAGTAAGGGCACATTCTTCGACACTGCAAGAAGTAATATTTGTATATTCGCCTCCACTATTTAATTTTTTACTTTGGGAAGCTAAAGTTCCTCCAAAAAGAACAGATATTAATGATCGATTCATACCCTTACACATAACTTGTGTAAGGATTAAGCCTGCAGCACCAACCATAGCACCTGCCACAATAAGAAGTTGACTCCCAACAACAAAACCCGCTGCTGCTGCTGCAATTCCTGAATAACTATTAAGTAATGAAATAACCACTGGCATATCAGCACCACCAATAGGTAATGTTACTCCTATTCCCAATAATGTTGAGGAAATAACTAAAAGCCAAATACTTGAAGCATTTAAGGATTGAAGTATGTCAAAAAAAGCAATGAAAGAAATTATTGCGATAGATATATTGATTAAATGTCTAATTTTGCTTTGTGTCCAAGATGGAGTGGAAAGCCATCCTTGCAATTTTGCCATTGCAATAATTGAACCTGAGAAGGTAATTGCTCCGACAAATATAGAAATTGAAATTGAAATATCTTGTATAAACGTTTGATTTCTCTGATAAAAGATTACTCCAATTGCTACTAATAGGGAGGACATACCTCCGCATCCATTGAATAATGCAACAGTCTCAGGCATAGAAGTCATAGGTACTTTCTTTGCAAGAATTGCACCTAATAAACTGCCTATGAATATTCCTATTATTATCCAAATCAATGATTGTTCAGATATCCCAATTCCTGGTTTTCCTAAATAATATGAAAAAAGTCCAATAATTGATAAAAACATTGCAAAAGCAGCTAGCCTATTTGCTTCTCTAGCTGATCGAACTTTTGATAAACCCTTGATTCCTAATGCTAAAAGTAAAACAGCAATAAGATTAATAATAGACTGTATTAATGAAATATCCATTTTTTATTTTAATTTTGAATTCTTTGAAGATTTGCGATTAAACATTGCTAACATCCTATCCGTTACGACGAATCCCCCTACAACATTAAAGAGAGCGAATCCAAGCGATATTGAACCAATAATTAATAGAGGTAAGTTATTTTCTGAAGTAATTATCAGAGTTAATGCCGCTAACATGGTAATACCTGAAATAGCATTAGCACCACTCATTAAGGGAGTATGAAGAGTGGGAGGTACTTTGCCTATAAGTTCTAAACCTAAAAGACTTCCAAGCAATAAAACCCAAAATGCCTGAGCAAAATCCATTACTAATTACTTCCTCCCATTTCAAAAACTTTTTCTTGAAGGATAGCTCCTTTATCGCTGATTAAACAACCTAAAATAATTTCATCATCTTTATTAATATCTAAATTGCCTTTGTTAATAAAGGGAGTTATTAATGAAATTAAATTTTTGGAGTATAAACTACTTGCATGATATGGAACTGATCCTGGAAGTTCAGAGGCCCCTATTAGTTTTACTCCATTTTTAATAATAGTCTCATTTGGTTTGGTATGAACACAATTACCCCCTTGCGCGACAGCTAAATCAACCACTACCGCTCCAGCTCTCATATTCTCTAACATTTTTTCATTAATGAGAATTGGCGCTTTTTTACCTAAAACTTGAGCCGTACAAATAGCGACATCTGCTTCAGACAAATGCTTAGAAAGAATCTGTCTTTGTTCCTCCAGGAATTTAGAAGAAACAGCCTTTGCATATCCACCAGATTCAGCTGGTTTCTCTTCTATTTCGGGTAAATTAATAAACTTTGCTCCTAATGACTCTACCTGTTCTTTTACAGCAGGCCTAATATCAGAGACAAAAACTAAAGCACCAAGTCTCTTTGCTGTTGCGACAGCTTGCAACCCTGCTACTCCTCCACCGAGCACCACAACCTTGGCAGGTTGTACCGTTCCAGCCGCTGTCATAAGCATTGGAAAATATCTATCCAATTCACCTGCCGCTAATAGAACTGATTTATAACCAGCTATATTTGCCTGCGAAGAGAGCACATCACATGATTGAGCTCTACTTATCCTTGGAAGTAATTCAAGAGAGATTGCTGATAACTTAAGGTCTGATAAAAACTTTGCTAAATCCTTATTACCAAAAGGGTTGAGCATACCAATAATAAAACAACCCTCTTTAAGTTTCTTTAACTTTTCATTATCTGGAGTTTTTATACAAAAAACGATATCTGCTTTTGCCCATATATCAGCATCATCAAAAATTATTCCACCATTTTCTTCATACGAAAAGTCTTTGAATCCTGATAGTTCTCCAGCAGACTTCTCAATAAAAATTTCGCATCCTAGTTTCTTTAGTTTCTTTACAGTTTCAGGAGTGGCTGAGACTCTCCTTTCTCCAATTGATTTCTCGTTTGGGATTAAAATTTTTGTCAATTTGATATAGCTTATAACATACTAAGGATATATTGATTTCTATTAAAAGTCTTAGAAATTTATTAAACATATATTTTCTTTTTTTTTAAAATTAGCTATCAAGAAAATATGTAGAGAATTTTTAACAAATGAGCATAAAAGCTATTGAATGTCCTGATGGAGTATGCCATAGCCACCATGGGGGGCATGCCGTCCCAAGGCAAACGATGCAAAAAAATCTTCAAAATCATGGGAGAGAATGGTGTGAAAAACTAGCAGAGAGAATTTATGAAATGTCTGTAGACACTTATTCACAAACTGTAATGCCAAGTCTTCATTCATCTGGCTGGCAAAGACGACATTTAGATTGGGAATTTAAGTTAGCCGAAAATGATTCAGAGCCAGACGAAGCGCTTGTTGAAGGTATTATTAATGCTACTGAGAGCTTTCTAAGAAGCAGCGAAGTTCATAGACTTTTCATTCAAGAACTAGTTCAAGGTACATTTGAGGAAGCAAACGATAAAAAGATAATCTCAAAAGCAATCAAATCTATCATTGAAGATGAAATAATTATTTCATTAAGAAGTCGGAGACAAGAATTAATTGATAAATTATCCACAAAATTAATATCTGAAGAAAATGTTAGCCAAGAATTAGCAAAAAATTCTGCAAAAGAGGGATTTGATGAGGTAGAGAGGCTGCTAACCAACCATACTGAGGCCGTATAATCTTTATATTTTCTTTATATTCAGTCCATTTTAAAGCTCAAATATAAATAAAAACAAAAGTTTTTGTTTATAAGTACAAATTTGTACCTTATTTAACACTAATTTATCAAGAAAATATGCTTTCCTATATTTACTTGATTAATTATCATGGAAAATTTTCCTAGAAGAAGAATAGATATTGCCACGTGTTGGGCTTCCAATAGGATTACAGTAATGGATAGCCTAGAAAAGTATGAAGATAGTTATGCTATTGCAGAAGAATTTAGGGAATGGATAGTTAATATTGGTCAAGATAATCATGATCTTAAAAACTATGTTATGAATTTACCTAATAATTTGAATATATTGCTTGATAAAAAAATAAAAGAAAAAAATTAAATCTTATAATTTATAAATTTAATATCTAGAATAAATAAAAATTACAATGAATAATATGGAGAGAGATACTAACACTGAAAATGTTGTAATTATTGGTTCTGGTCCAGCAGGATATACTGCTGCTATTTATGCTGCTAGAGCAAACCTACAGCCATTACTTATAACTGGCTTTAATTCTGGGGGAATCCCTGGAGGTCAACTAATGACAACGACATTTGTTGAGAATTTCCCTGGTTTTCCTGATGGAGTGATGGGTCCAGAGTTAATGGATTTAATGAAAGCGCAAGCAATTAGATGGGGAACAAAATTAATTGAAAGTGATGTAACTTCAATAAATTTCAGCGATAGGCCAATAAAAATTCGAACACTCGAAGAAGAAATTTATTCCAATTCTATTATCATTGCAACTGGTGCAAGTGCTAACAGATTAGGAATAGAAAATGAAGATATATTTTGGAGTAAAGGCATTAGCGCATGTGCGATATGTGATGGGGCAACTCCTCAATTTAGAGATGCTGAACTTGCTGTAGTGGGAGGAGGTGATTCAGCATGTGAAGAGGCTGTATATCTAACCAAATATGGAAGTAAAGTAAATTTGATAGTTAGATCAAATAAGTTAAGAGCTAGTGCAGCAATGGCTGATAGGGTTTTAGCTAATTCAAAAATAACTATTCATTGGAATACATCTGTCAAAGCAGCAATTGGCAATGATTGGCTTGAGAAGATAAAAGTCATAACTTCAAATACAACAAATAATGAAATCAAAGTAAAAGGTCTTTTTTATGCAATAGGGCATACACCCAATACAAGTTTTTTAAATAAACAAATATCAATCGATGATAAAGGTTACATAAAATGTAACCCTGGGAGACCAGAAACTTCTTTAGAAGGAATATTTGCCGCTGGTGATGTAGCAGATTCAGAGTGGCGACAAGGAGTAACTGCAGCTGGAAGTGGATGCATGGCAGCACTAGCTGCAGAGAGATGGCTTACTGAAAAAGATTTATCTAAAACAATTAAAAGAGAGAAACCAGAACCAGAAAAATCAGAAACATCTATTAATGCAAAACATGAGGATACTAACGAAGAAACATTTGATTACAATTCACAATGGCAAAAGGGTAGTTATGCATTAAGAAAGCTTTATCATGAGAGTTCAAAACCAATTTTAGTTATCTTTAGTTCTCCCAGCTGCGGTCCTTGTCATGTTTTAAAGCCGCAATTAAAAAGAGTAATAGATGAGCTTAATGGTGCAGTTCAAGGTATTGAAATAGATATAGATAAAGACCAGGATATTGCCAAGCAAGCGGGTATAAATGGAACACCAACTGTTCAACTTTTTAAAGATAAACTCCTCAAAAAGCAATGGAAAGGAGTTAAACAAAGAAGTGAGTTTAAAGATGCTATTAAAAAACTTATTTAGTTTTAATTAAATATTTATCTTTTCTTAGTATTATTTTGTTTAGAACCAGAGGGTCTTGAATTCCCTCCACCAGCATTTCTCTCTCTGTAAGTGATCCTTCCTCGTGTTAGATCGTAAGGGCTAATTTCTACTAAAACTTTATCACCAGCCAAAAGTTTAATTCTAAATTTTGTTAACTTACCAGCAGCCCTGCATAAGCATTGATGACCTTCAGGTTGTTCAAGTGTTACTAAATAAAAGCCATTTCCTTGCTCCTTTTCAATTACACCTGAAGTCTCTATCATTAAAAAATTAATTACTTATAATATAATATCAGAAAAACAAAAACAAAAATTAATTAAATAAATAAAAATTTTTTAGTTCTATTTTTTATGAGTATGATCTAATTTCCTTGATAATCTGTAATTGCCCGTAATAAAAATTCGCCTTTGCTATCTTATCCTTATTATCCAACTGGTCAAAATAAACAAACCCTAAAGTTTCCCAAAGGGATGATCCGCATACTTTATTTAATTCTGAAATAGCTTCATTAGCAAGGATATTTAACCTCCTTTCTAGATTTTTGGTTTTAGATAGAGACAATTTTGACCTTAAATTCACTTAGTACAAATATACTATATTTTTTAGCTTTTGCAAGGTTAGAAAGGTAAGCGTTTTTTCTCTTCTATATCCAGGTCTATTTCCATTTCTTTTAATCTCTTAAGTATTTGGTCATAGTATTCTTTAATGTAATTTTCAAGAGAAGTCATGCTTGATTTATCTACTTCAAGTAATTGAAGAGTTTTAGACATATCTGCATTAAGCTCTTTACCACTGCTAGTAACTTCAGCGAAAGCAAGTCTTTCTGAGATATTTAATGAGTCTTCAAAAAATGAAACAGCTGACTGAGTAGCTTTGATGATAAAATCAGCAACTCTAAAAACTTTTGCCTTTTTTTTACTATATTTTTCACATAAAGAAATTATTTCATTGGCATTCCAAGCTTTTGGTCCCACCAGTGGAAGTGTTAATTTGAATGTATTAGGATTTTCAATAGAAGAGACTATTAATTTGGCCATATCTTGAGTATTAATATATGCAATTTTCGTTGGAGATCCACTCATCCATACAGCTTGACTATCAAGGATGGGAATAGCAAATTGTCCAATAACTCCTTGCATAAAAGCTGCACATTTAAAAATTGTGTAATTAAATTCTGATTTTTCTAGAAGCTTTTCCGTGCAAAATTTTACATCCATTAATGGAACATTTCTGAATTGTTCCGTTAAGAGGATAGATAAGAAAATAATTCTACTAATACCCTTTTCTTCACATTCATTAAAAAGATTTAATTTACCTTCCCAGTCAGTTTCATAAATGCTCTTACTATCATCAGGTCTGCTCGTCGCAGCATCTATAACTGCTTCTATGTCTTGAAGAGCGTAAGTAATATCATCTTTTCTAAGTAAATCACCCTTGGTTAATTCACAGCCCCATTCCTGTAAAAAGGAGGCTTTCCTGGGATTTCTAACGATACACCTAACCTCATGACCTTCTTCAACAGCTTTTTTAGCTATTTGTCTACCAAGGGTACCAGTTGCTCCAACTAACAAAATCTTCATATTTATGAATATACCTCATCTACAAACATTAACTCAATTTTAAATAAATTCGCGAGCTTTAATCACCTTGATATTTTAATAAAAGAGCACCACCTATTAAACCAATTGGTATTAGAACCCAAAACACAGCCGCAATACTAAAAATTTCCTTTGCCATCAAAAGCTTAACTAATATGATCTAATTATTGCATTTTTTTTATCAAAAGATAGATAATGTATATAAGTTTTAAATTTTTTAGATTTTAAAAGTCATAATATGAATTTTAAAATATCTTTTAATTGCAAAAATTGTAATTACTGGAACTGGAACGGTTTTAAAATTGCATGGTATGTCGAGAATGAAAGTAAAGGTATACCTATTATTCTTCTTCATGGTTTTGGTGCGAACAGCAAACATTGGAGGAAAAATATAAATATTTTTGTAGATAAGGGTTACGCTGTTTATGCAATAGATCTTTTAGGATTTGGGTTTTCAGATCAACCTGGAATAAAGCAAATAGGCGTTTTAGATAATGGTATATGGTGTGATCAAGTAACCGATTTTATAAAAGAAATAATAAGACCAATAAATCCAAACAAGGTTGTAATAATTGGGAATTCTCTTGGAGGACTGGTAGCTTTAACTTGTGCAGCATTTATACCAGAGGAAATATCTGGAATAATTGCATCACCATTACCTGATCCCATTACTATTAAGATGGGCAAAATCAATTTCAAATCAACATTTCAAGCTTTAAAAATTAATATTATTAATTTATTTGTAAGAATATTACCTATAAGATTGATTCTATTTGTAATAAATCGATCAGGATTAATACATACCTTTTTAAATTTTGCTTATTTTAAAAAGGACGCTATTGATAAAGATTTATTGGAAATAGTTAAAAACCCATCTAAGAGAGAGACTGCCGCCAGGTCACTAAGAGCTATGTGCCTAGGAATGGCAACAAGATCAGAAAAATTAAAATCATCTTTTCTTCTCAAAATAATTAATAAAGTTAAGAAGGTTCCATTTCTACTTATGTGGGGGGAAAAAGATAACTTTATTCCATTATTTTATGGCAAAAGGATTGCAAAACTCTATCCATGGGTAGAATTAAAAGTAATTCCAAATTCAGGTCATTGTGTTCACGATGAAGATCATCATATTTTTAATAAAATTTCCACTAGTTGGATCAAAGAACTAAATACTTTAAAAAACAAATGAAACACACCCTATCAGTTTTAGTAGAAGATGAATCAGGAGCCTTAAGTCGGATTTCAGGATTATTTGCAAGACGAGGCTTCAATATTGATAGTCTTGCTGTTGGGCCAACAGAAACTAAAGGGATGTCAAGATTAACAATGGTTGTTGAAGGAGACAATGAAACCCTCCAACAAATGACCAAACAGCTCAATAAACTTTTTAATGTACTTGGAGTAGCAGATCTATCTAATCTTGCTGCAGTAGAAAGAGAATTAATGTTATTAAAAGTATCTAGTAAAGAAGAAACAAGAGGACGCATTTTGGAACTTGTTCAAGTCTTCAGAGCTAAGGTAGTAGATGTATCAGATATTGCTCTTACACTTGAAGTTGTTGGGGACCCAGGTAAATTAGTTGCTTTAGAGAGACTGCTTGAGCCCTATGGGATTCTAGAGATTGCAAGAACTGGTAAAATTGCACTGAAAAGATCTTCAGGTGTTAATACAGAAATGCTAAAAATTAACAAATTTAGTTTTGGGATTTAGAAGTTAATTTTATATTTTTTATATAATCGTTCTTTTCTAAACTCTCTAATATTTCTAAACCCCTGATAACTTTTCCAAAAATAGAATATCTACCGTCAAATTCAGGAGAAGTATTTAGAGTAAAAAAGAATTCAGTGGAGGAAGAACTATTTTTGCCAGCATTAACCATTGCTATTGATCCTTTCTCAAATTTATTTTTTAAATTTTTTAAATCTTTAGGATCAAAAATTGGGATTCCATAAATTGGTTCTTTATTTTGCAGACTAATTTCTAAAGGGATTGTATTTTGATAGTTAGTATTAATCTTATCAATCTCATCAGAACTATTATCTAAATTAATACCATTATGAATTAATTTAGTATTCGAATAATTTATTATTTTGTAGAAGTATTGATTTGAATATAAATTTTTATTTACTTTAGAAATAAAATTAGCCACTGTAACAGGATTAGAATTTACAAATAATTGAACTTCAAAATTGCCTTTTGATGTTGAAAAAACAATTAAATTTTTTTCAATATTGCAATTAAGTATTAATTTATTACAGAAATATTGTGTATTTTTATTATTCTTATAACCACAGTTACTAAGAAAAAATAAAACGCAACACGAAAAAAAAATATTTGAAAACTTGAATTTTATATTTATTTTATTCCCTCCAAATTAACGCTAAGAAATTTAGCTAATCTTGCACCCTCCTCTTCTACTTCAAGTAAGGGCTTTAAATCTCCAGAACTGCTTAATGGGAGGATTTTTGTCCTACCTTTTAGAACTAAAGCAATTCTTCTTCTTGGATTAAAACCCTCACTAATATCAAGTTTTACAGATTTAATTTCATCAAAGCTTAGTTCTACATCTACATCTTTGAACAAACCTTTCCTTCTAATAACCACCCTTTTTGAGTTTCTATCAAAACTATTAAAGCCAGATCCAAAATTTATGTACACCATATACCACAAATATAAATTTAATAAATTTGCAATAACTCCATAAGCACCCATAATCAATCCTTGGGGAACAAACAATAAATTAGAGGGGTTACCTAAAGGTAATAAATCTTTACCTGTATAACTTGAAATTGAGGCAAGAATAAAACCTACACCACCAATAGTTAACATTGCACCTACTAAATAGTTGGAAATTTTTCTTGAACCATTAATTTGCTGTTCAATTTTTGATAATGATGAAAAGTTTGAATTCATTTGTATTAATTTTTACCAAATATTTATCAATCTAACAAATAATACCAAGTATTAATACTCAATTTTAACCAAAAAAGTTAGGAAAGCTTTACAAGGCGTTTCATATATAAAAATATTTCCCCACATTACCCATAATCTTTGTTAAAGTCTCAGCGTATCCCGAAGCTAAAAACGTTTTCTCATGACGATCGCCGTTGGAAGCGCACC
>MDTA01033234.1_pt1 | contig 20625 bp, 20 predicted proteins | sample 811151 | NCBI WGS metagenome assembly MDTA01 (sample SAMN05326648, study PRJNA326480) | marine metagenome | isolation source: seawater | place: Indian Ocean: South | collected 2010 | reverse complement strand
TCCAGCAGCACGTCCATGGCGGAGTTCAGCGCCTGAATGATGTTCATGGCCGGCATGGATTAAACCCCCAGATCCTGGCGTTGACGGCGCAGGCGCCAGTCAGGCTTGGCGTAGACGTCCTCGAAAATGCTTTCGGTGGGGCTGAGCGGGCCTTCATGCAGCGTGCCGTGGCTTTCCGCTTCCTTGTAGGATTTCACCACCAGCGCGGTCATCTGCTCTTCCAGCTTGGCGTGGCGGTCTTCATCCCACTCGCCCTTGCCGATCAGATGCTGCTTGAGGCGTTCGATGGGATCGCCCAGCGGCCAGCGGTCGAATTCGGTCTTCGGACGGTATTTGGTCGGGTCATCCGAGGTGGAGTGCGCATCGGCGCGATAGGTGAACAGCTCAAGCACCGTGGCACCCTTGCCCTGGCGCGCCCGCTCGGCGGCCCACTGGGTCGCGGCGTAGACGGCGAGGAAGTCATTGCCATCCACCCGGATCGACGCCAGGCCATAGCCCAGCCCCTTCGCCGCAAAGGTCGGCGCATCGCCGCGGGCGATGTTCTGGGTGGAGGAGATGGCCCACTGATTGTTCACGACGTTGAAGATCACCGGCGCGCGATAGGTGGACGCCAGGGTCAGACCCGCGTGGAAGTCGCCTTCCGCCGTCGTGCCGTCGCCAATCCAGCTCGCGGCGATCTGGTCCTCGCCCTTGTAGGCGCACGCCATGGCGTAACCGGCGGCCTGCGGGAACTGGGTGCCCAGATTGCCCGAGATCGTGAAGAAGCTGCCTTCCGCCCAGGTGTAGTGCACCGGCAACTGACGCCCCTTGAGATTGTCGCGGCTGTTGGAGATGCAATGGCACATCATGTCCACGATGTTGCGCCCGCGTGCGAACAGGATGCCCTGCTGGCGATAGCTGGGGAACACCATGTCATTGGGCTTGAGCGCCATGGCGGCGGCGACGGCGACCGCCTCCTCGCCCGTGGACTTCATGTAGAAGCTCATCTTGCCCTGGCGCTGCAGCTTCAGCATGCGCTCGTCATAGATGCGGGTGAGCACCATATGGCTCAGACCCTCGCGCAGGACTTCCGGGCTCAGCTCCGGGTTCCAGTCCCCGACCGCCTGGTGGTTATGGTCGAGCACGCCCACAAGGCCGGTGGCCAGGTCGCGGGTCTCTTCCCAGCCCGAAGACGGATCCGGGCGCGGCGCCTCGCCAGCCTTCTGCAGGTCAAGATGGGTGAAGTCGGGCTCGTCCCCCGGCCGATAGGGCGGGGTCGGAACATGGAAGCGGGATTGGCCGTTCGACATGCTTTGTCCGTACGTTTCTTCAAGCCATACAAGGCTTTTCGGGCTGCGAGGTAGCGATCTGGAGAGCGTTTGGCAAGCGACGCGCGGCGGACAAAGCCATGCTGCAGCGCGTCATAAATCGAGAAATTACGGCGGAAGGCATCGCACCGGAGCCGCAATTCACCTCGCCTGACAGACGCTGCAACGCTGCGCGCGCCACTTGATTTACCAATCAGAAGTTACACCCCGGACAATCATGACCACATGCCGAATGGGTGGACCTCATGCCTCGCGCGAATCTGGCGAACATGCTCATCTGCAACAGACCGCGGATCTGGTATCTCGCTGTGACGGGACAGGAGACGGTTCGCGGAGCCATGGGCAATCTGCAGGAATTGCAGCGGCGCATCGAGGTCGATCGCATACAGGGCGCCATCTTCGATTTCCGAAAGCTGGACGGCTATGACCCGATGCAGGACTGGATCGGCTTCCTGAAAGGACTGGCGATCAATGTGCCCCATGGCCTGCCCCTGGCCTGGCTGGCGCATTCTCATGGCGCCAACGCGGCTCAGAGACTGGCGCGGGCGGCCCAGAAGTCCGGCGCCCTGTCCCAGTTCTGCATGAACTGGGAGGCGGCGTTGATGACCGTCGGGCTTCCGCAGAGGTTCAAGGACCCGCTGCCCGGTCTTCTGACGCCCCCCGATGATGACGTCCTGTTCCTCGACTGACACGAAAAAGCCCCGACCAGCAGGCCGGGGCTTTCTCGATCAGCACTCGGCCGCCGACTAGTTCAGGCGCTCGATCGCGACTGCGGTGGCTTCGCCGCCGCCAATGCAGAGCGAGGCGACGCCCTTGGACTTGCCATGCTTTTCCAGCGCGGCGATCAGGGTGACCATGATGCGCGCGCCGGAGGCGCCGATCGGGTGACCCAGCGCACAGGCGCCGCCATTGACGTTCACCACGTCATGGCTGAGGCCCAGCTCTTTCATCGCGATCATCGGGACCACAGCGAAGGCTTCGTTGATTTCCCAGAGATCCACATCGTCCTTGGTCCAGCCCGCCTTCTCCAGAACCTTGCGCATGGCCGGAACCGGCGCGGTGGTGAAATAGGCCGGCTCGTGGGCGTGAGCGGCGGTGGCGACGATCTTCGCCAGCGGCTTGAGGCCGCGGCGTTCCGCTTCGCTCTGACGCATCATCACCAGCGCAGCTGCGCCATCGGAAATGGCGGAGGCGTTCGCCGCGGTCACGGTGCCATCCTTGCCAAAGGCCGGTTTCAGGCTCGGGATCTTTTCCGGGCGCGCCTTGCGGGGCAGCTCGTCGGTCTCGACCACCGTCTCGCCCTTGCGGTCCTTGATGGTGACCGGGGTGATCTCGCGCTTGAAATCGCCCTGTTCGGTGGCGCGGATGGCGCGGGCGAGGGTTTCCAGCGCATAGGCGTCCTGGTCCTCACGGGTGAACTGGTGCTCACGGGCGATCATGTCGGCGAACACGCCCATGGCGTTGCCTTCATAGGCGTCCTCGAGACCATCCTGGGCCATGTGATCCTTGATCACGTCATGGCCATACTTGAAGCCGGTGCGGTGGTTCGGCAGCAGGTGCGGCGCGTTAGTCATGGATTCCATGCCGCCCGCCACGATCACAGAGGCGTCGCCCGAGGCGATGGAGGCGCGGCCCATGATGGCGGCCTGCATGCCGGAGCCGCACATCTTGTTCAGCGTGGTCGCCTCGACCGATTTGGGCAGACCGCCCTTGATGGCCGCCTGGCGCGCCGGGGCCTGGCCCTGGCCAGCGCTGAGCACATTGCCCATGTAGATGAGGTCCACATCGTCGCCTGCGACGCCGGCTTCGGCGAGCGCGGCCTTGACCGCTTCGGCGCCCAGCTCATTGGCGGACAGGCCCGCCAGTTCACCCATCAGGCCGCCCATCGGGGTGCGAGCCATACCAACGATGACAATCGGATCTTCGGCACTCATGGTCCGTCTCCTATCATTATTGCGGCCGGCTCGGCGGCCGGTCATTGGGCAGGAGAAAAAGGCCTTGTTTCGCACCGCGTCAAGTCTGCTCGCATCCGCAGCAGCCCGGCTCAGGACGCTTCCGGGCCTGCAAGGCCTTGTTGAAGGAGCAGCTGCGCTGGGGCTTTTCGGGCTGACAGCCTTCGCAATTCACACACTTATGAGCCCCATTCACTTTTCTATGGGGCTGCCGGGCCTGCGCAATGATCCGGATGCATTTCTACGTCTGGCGGCAATCGCGCTCTTGATACCCGCTCTGGGTGAGGAGCTGGTGTTCCGGGGGATTCTCCAGCCTGCCCGCATGTCCACGACCAAAGACTTTGCGGTCAGCGCGCTGTCGCTCGCCGCCTTCGTGCTCTGGCACCCGGTTCAGGTCTGGCTTGGCCTGCCCATGGCGCAACCGGTCTTCACCGAACCGGCTTTCCTGACCCTCGTCGCGGTTCTCGGTGCGCTCTGCACCGCCCTCACCCATCGAACGGGCAGTCTGTGGCCCGCCATGGCGTTGCACTGGGTCGTGGTTGTGGGGTGGAAGGCGGGGACGGGTTAAGCCGTCGCCCGAATCCAGCCGCCGCCCAACACCCGGTCATGATCGGGATGAGAATAGAAGACGCAGGCCTGCCCCGGCGCAACGCCCTCTTCGCCCGTTTCCAGCAGCACGAAGACGCCGTCTCCGGTCACCTCCAGAATCGCCGGCTTGGGCGGACGGGTGGAGCGCACCTTGATGCCGACGGTCAGACCGTCCGCTTCGGAGAGGTCGCCATCCCCGATCCAGTTCACGTCCGTCAGGGTGATCCTGCTGACCTTCAGCGCCTCGCGCGGGCCGACAATGACCTGCGCGTTTTCCGCGTCCAGCCGCACCACATAGAGCGGCTCGCCCGTCGCAATGCCGAGCCCGCGACGCTGGCCCACGGTGTAGCGCAGCACGCCCTCATGCTCGCCCATCACCCGACCATCCAGATGCACGATCTCGCCGGGACGCGACGCGCCCGGACGCACCTTCTCCACCACCGCGGCGTAATCGCCGTCGGGCACGAAGCAGATGTCCTGGCTGTCGGGCTTGGCGGCCACGATGAGGCCCAGCGCGGCGGCAAGCTCGCGGGTCTGCTCCTTGTTCAGATGACCCAGCGGGAAGCGCAGATAATCAAGCTGCTCCTCTGTGGTCGCGAACAGGAAATAGGACTGGTCCTTGCCCGCATCGGCGGCGCGGCGCAGCTCGGGCCGGTTCCCGCTCATGGTGCGCTGGATGTAATGCCCCGTGACCAGGCAGTCCGCGCCCAATTGCTTGGAGGTGGCCAAGAGGTCCGCGAACTTCACGGACTGATTGCAGCGCACGCAGGGGATGGGGGTGAAGCCCGCCAGATACGTGTCGGCGAAATCCTCGATCACCGCCTCGCGGAACCGGGTTTCATAGTCGAGCACGTAATGGGCGAAGCCCATGGCCTCCGCCACGCGGCGGGCGTCATGAATGTCCTGGCCCGCGCAGCACGCGCCCTTTCGGTGCACGGCCTCGCCATGATCGTAGAGCTGCAGCGTCATGCCCACGACCTGATAGCCCGCGCGATGCAGCACTGCCGCCACGACGGAACTGTCCACCCCGCCGGACATGGCCGCGACCACGCGGTGGTCAGAGGGCTCGCCGCCCAGATTGAGGAATTCGCCCGTCAGCCCGTACTCGGCCATCAGCGCGTCCACGCGCGCTTCATCCAGAGCCGGTTTCGGCATGTCAGGCATTGACGCGCCCGCGTTCGAACGCGGCGCGTTGGAAATCAATGTCGTCATCATCCTCTCCCCCGCCGGGTCAAGATCGGCGGCGAACAGCAACAGGAGCGCGGCATATAAGGCCAAAACGGCTTCAAGGCCACACAACCAGATCACATTTTCTTTGTTAACGCCTTCGCCTCAGACTTCTTCAGCTTTTGTTAGGCACACTCATGAGTTCGTGGGTGAAGTCGATACATGGGGATTTCAATGTCCAACTCTCTAGTGACGCGGCTCGTGGCCCTGATCCTGGGTCTTGTGGCGATCGGGATCGCGCTGACCGCCATCTCGGCAGGCTGGGTGATCAACAATTCCATTTCGCGCTCCGCTTCCGAGGCGCAGGAGATGAACTTGCGGGTGGCGGCGGCCACGCTGCAGGCGACGCGATTGCCGGAACTGGAGATCAGCTATAATCGCGAAGGCGATATCACGCGGCTGGTGGCGCCCGCCCTGCCGGAGTTCAGCTCCCATGAGATGATCGACTCCATCGGCCAGCAAACGGGACAGACCGCAACGCTGTTCATCTGGTCTCCGGCCGAGAACGACTTCTTCCGCCGCACGACCAATATCGTCAAACCGGACGGCAATCGCGCCGTCGGCACGCCGCTGGGCCAGGGCGCGGTCTACAATTCCATGATGGCCGGGCAGGGCTTCCGCGGTCAGGCGACGATCCTGGGCAAGGACTATTTCACTGCCTACCAGCCGGTCTTCACCCCCGATGGCGAAACCATCGGCATTCTTTATGTGGGGGTCGAGAAAGCCGCCATCATCGCCACGCGCAATCATGTGCTCATGATCACCGGTCTGCTTGCGCTCATGGCGCTCGCCATTGCCGGCGGCGTCGGGTTCTGGGTCAGCCGTCGGGCTCTGTCCCCGCTGAACACGATGACCCAGACGATTGATGAGGTCGCGCATGGCAATTACGCGCCCAATCACCAGTTCCTGGACCGCAAGGACGAGATCGGACGCATCGCCAAGGCGGTGCAGGATCTGTGCGCAAAGCTGAAAGACGCCGAAGCCCTGCGTCAGTCCGAACTCGACAAGCAGACGGGGGAAGCCGAACGCGCCGAGCGACTGGCTGAAGAAATCTCGAAATTCGAGAATGCGGCTCAGAAAGTGCTGAGCGCCGTGATCGAGGCCGCCCGCGAAGTGCATGCCTCCGCTGAAGCGACCAAGTCCACCTCCATCGAAAGCCGCGACCGCCTCGTGAAGGTGAGCGAAGCGGCGCGCGCCGCGAGCGCCGGGGTGCAGACCATGGCCGCCTCCACCGAAGAGCTGAACGCCTCGATCGGCGAACTGCGCGGGTCAGCGGCCCGGGTGGCGGACCTCACCTCCGCCTCTGCGGGACAGACCCAGCAGAGCCGGGCGAAGATGGAGGATATCAGCGAATCCCTCAGCGACATGACCGAGATCATCGCCGGGATCGACGCCGTCGCCGAACAAACCAACCTGCTGGCGCTGAACGCCACGATCGAGGCCGCGCGCGCCGGCGAAGCGGGCAAGGGCTTCGCGGTGGTCGCGAGCGAGGTGAAGGCCCTCGCCGAGCAGACCACCAAGCTGACCGAAACCATCAACGCCCGGATCCAGAACTTCAAATCCCTGGTTCAGGACGCGGGCGAGGCGACCGAAAGCGTCGCAGAGGCCATGATCCAGATCGATCAGGCGTCTTCTGAAAGCGCGTCCGCCGTCGAACAGCAGACCGCCGCCGTGGCCGAGATCAGCCGCTCCGCCCAGACCGCCGCCGAACGGACGGGGCTTGTGGATGAGGAGACCAGCACGGTCATGCAGGGCGCGGAACAATCGGTCACCAATGCTGAGCAGATCGCCGCCCTGTGCGAGGAGCTCGAGACCAACGCCTCGTCCATGTCGCAGACCATCAACGATTTCCTCAAATCGGTCCGCGCCGCCTGAGCATAAGATTATTCGCCCCATTCCCCTCTGATGAGTGTGGTTTTGCACAGGCTCATTAGGGGGGGATTAACCGAACCGGCCGCATCAGAAATCCAGTCCCCAGCTGAGAGATGCGCCATGCCTGCCCTTCCGCTTTCCGTTCGCTTCATTCTGGTCTTTCTCGGACTGATGACCTTTGGAGTGATGCTCAAGACGGCGATCTACGCCGCTCTGGGCGCGGGCTGGGTCGGCTTCTTGCTGGCGACCGCCATCGCAGGCGGCATCACCGCTGTCGCCGCCTGGCCGGTCATCCAGCGCATGTTCAAGCCCATGCTGGATCTCGCTGCGCGCATGGACGCCGTCGCCGAGGGTGATCGCAGCACCGATGACAGCCTGGACGCTCGCGGCGACGAGATCGGCCGCATCTCGAAGGCGCTCAATCACATGACCGCTCAGCTGCGCGACGCGGAATCCGCGTCCGCCGGCGAGCTCTCGCGCAAGGCCACCGAGGCGGAACGCGCCCAGAAACTCCAGGCGGAGATCGAGACCTTCAAGACCGGCGCGGGCCAGACCCTGCGGGCGGTGGAAGCGCTGCTGGAGCAGGTCGTCAACGCCGCCGAGACATCCCGCCATGCCGCCGAGGACGGCCAGACGCGCGCGTCCTCCATGAACGAAGCCGCCCGGGAAGCCAGCAATGGCGTGCAGACCATGGCGGCCGCCACGGAAGAGCTGAATGTGTCCATCAACGAGGTGCGCGGCTCCGCCGAGCGGGTCTCCAACCTCACCCGCCGCACCGCCGAGCGCACCCAGGAAAGCCAGGCCAGCATGACCGAGATGGCCTCGGCCCTGGCGGACATGGTCGAGATCATATCCGGCATCAATGCGGTGGCGGAGCAGACCAATCTCCTGGCGCTGAACGCCACGATCGAGGCCGCGCGCGCCGGCGAAGCGGGCAAGGGCTTCGCCGTGGTCGCAAGCGAAGTGAAAGCGCTGTCCACCCAGACCACCAAGCTGACCGAAACCATCGGCGAACGGATTTCCCGTTTTGAAGCGAGCGTGCAGGACGCGTCCAAAACCGCTGCCGCCATCGTCGAAGAGATCAGCGAGATCGACGCCGCCTCCGCCGAGAGCGCATCCGCCGTCGAACAACAGACCGCCGCCGTCGCCGAGATTTCCGGCACCGCCCAGACCGCCGCCCAGAAGACCCAGGCCGTGGATGAGGACAGCGCCCAGGTCATGCAGGGCGCCCGCAACGCCGTGGCCGCCGCCAACCAGATCGCCGAAATGGCGAAAGAGCTGCGCACCAACTCCGATAATCTGTCCGACCGGATCGACGCTTTCCTGGAAGCCGTGAACGCCGCCTAGCGCCCGGCCGGGCGATCGGGCGTCTGTCCGCCCCCCTTCCCTCACTAGCGCATCCGGCCTATACGGCCCGCCAAAGCGAGCCGGTCGCGGCAAGGATGTTCAGGAGGCGTGCGCCATGGGTTTCAAATGCGGGATTGTCGGTCTGCCGAATGTGGGCAAGTCCACCCTGTTCAACGCGCTGACCCAGACGGCGGCGGCCCAGGCGGCGAACTATCCATTCTGCACCATTGAACCCAATGTGGGCGAGGTGGCGGTGCCCGAACCGCGCCTGATGAAGCTGGCCGAGATCGCCGGCTCCGCCAACATCATCCCGGCGCGCATGAACTTCGTGGACATTGCAGGCCTGGTGAAAGGCGCGTCCCAGGGCGAAGGTCTGGGCAACCAGTTCCTCGCCAACATCCGCGAGACGGACGCGATCCTTTATGTGCTGCGCTGCTTTGAAGACGACGACATCACCCACGTCGCCGGCAAGATCGATCCGCTGGCCGATTTCGAGACCGTCGAGACCGAGCTGATGCTCGCGGACATGGAAAGCCTCGAAAAGCGCCGCGCCAATCTCGAGAAGAAAGCCAAGTCCGGCGACAAGGAGGCGAAAGCCACCATCGAGCTCGTGGACCTGGCGCTGGCCGAATTGCGCGAAGGCCGTCCGGCCCGTAACGCCGATGTGCCAGTGGACATGGGCAAGGAGTGGAAAATGCTCCAGCTCCTCACCTCCAAACCCGTGATGTTCGTCGCCAATGTGGACGAAGACAGCGCCGGAACCGGCAATGAATTCTCCAAAATGGTGGAAGAGCGTGCGTCCAGGGAAGGCGCGGCCTGCGTCGTGATCTCCGCCAAGATCGAATCCGAGCTGGCGCTGCTGGAAGATGACGAGCGCGCCGAATACCTCTCAGAGATCGGCCTGGACGAGCCGGGCCTCGATCGTCTGATCCATGTGGGCTACACCCTCCTGGACCTGCAGACCTATTTCACCGCCGGCCCGAAAGAGGCTCGCGCCTGGACCATTCGCAAGGGCTGGACCGCGCCCAAGGCCGCGGGCGTCATCCATGGCGATTTCGAACGCGGCTTCATCCGCGCCGAAACCATCGCCTTTGACGACTATGTCGCCAATGGCGGAGAGAGCGGTGCGCGCGAAGCGGGCAAGCTGCGCCAGGAAGGCAAGGAATACGTCGTTCAGGATGGCGACGTCATGCTGTTCAAGTTCAACGTCTAGAGCCTCACACAACGGCTGACGGCTCAGCATTAAGCGCTTAAGCTCCCCGGAAAAACACATCCGGGGAGTGATATGAGCTATTCCACCATCCGCTATGAGGTGCAGGACGCAATCGCGCTCCTGACCCTGAACCGGCCTGACGCCATGAACGCCTTCACCACCCAGATGGGCGAGGAGATGGCGGACGCGTTCGACCGCTCGGACGCCGATCCAAAGGTGCGCGCCATGGTCGTCACGGGCGAAGGCCGGGCCTTCTGCGCCGGGGCGGACCTGTCGCTGGGCGCGGAGACCTTCAACGCCGTCGCAACAGCTCAGGCCGAGGGCGAGCTGGTGGACACCGATCCGAAATGGCGCGATTTCGGCGGACGCCTGAACCTGCGCATCTATGACAGCGAGAAGCCGGTCGTCGCCGCCATCAATGGCGCATCGGTCGGCATCGGCGCGACCATGATCCTGCCCATGGATGCGCGCGTGGCGCTGAAGGGGGCGAAGTTCGCCCTGCCCTTCACCAAGCGCGGCATCGCCTGGGACGGCTGCGCGAGCTGGTTCCTGCCCCGACTGGTCGGCGTGGAGGCCGCACTCGACTGGGGGCTGTCGGGCCGGACCTTCCTGGCGGAAGAGGCGCACGAGCGCGGGCTCGTCAGCGAACTGGCGGACACCCCCGAAGCCGTGCTTCAGCGCGCGCTGGAACGGGCGCATCTTTTTATTCGCGACACCGCCCCCGTTTCGGTCGCGATGAACCGGCGGCTGTTGTGGCGCATGCTGGGCGCGAGCCATCCCATGGAGGCGCATCGGTTGGAAAGCCGGGCGATTCTCCATCGCGGCATGTCGCCGGATGCGGCTGAGGGCGTGACAAGCTTCCTTGAGAAGCGTACCCCCGACTTTCCCGGCGCTGTTCCGGCGGATTATCCGCCCGGCTGGCCCTGGGACCAGGACCCCGAATACTGACGTCCCAGCCTGTAACGGGGTCGGGAGACGCTGAGGAGCCCCCGATGCAGCACCTGCAATCTCCCGATCCGCTTCGCCCCCAGATCGCTGTCCGGGAGCTGATCGCCATGGTCGGCTGCCTGATGGCGTTGAACGCGCTCTCGATCGACATCCTGCTGCCCGCCTTGGCTGAAATCGGCCATGCGCTTGGCGCGCCCGGCAATGACCGCCAGCTGGTGATCACCTCCTACGTGTTCGGCTTCGGTCTGGCGCAACTGGGCTTCGGACCCTTGTCGGACGCCATGGGGCGGCGCAAGACCCTGTTGATCGCGCTGGTCGCCTATCTGGCGGCGACGGTGCTGTGCCTGGTCTCCCAGGGATTGTGGGCGCTTGTGGCGGCCCGCGCGCTGCAGGGCGTCGCCGCGGCCGCCACACGAGTGATCGCCGTCGCGATCGTGCGCGATCTGGTCTCCGGACGGCGCATGGCGGAGATCATGTCCTTCGCCATGACCGTGTTCACCGTCGCGCCGATCCTCGCGCCCAGCATCGGACAGCTGATCCTGTTCGGCGGCGACTGGCGGGTGATCTTCATCTTCCTCTTCGTGATGGCGAGCGCGCTGGCGCTGTGGATGATGACGCGCCTGCCTGAAACCCTGCATCCGGAAAAGCGGATCGAACTGCGCCTCGGCTCAGCAATGAAGAATTACGCGCTCGCCGCATCCAACCGCATCACGCTGGGGTATCTGACGGCGTCCTGTTTCATCATGGGGGCGCTGTTCGCCTTCATCGCGACATCCGAGCAGGTGCTGGCGGAACTCTACGAGCTGGGCGCGATGTTTCCGATCGCCTTCGCGGTGATCGCGCTGGGCCTTGCGGGCGCCAATATCGTCAACGCCAAGATCGTGCGCCGTCTGGGCATGCGCCGCATCTCCCATTCCGCGCTCATCGCCTATCTGCTGGTCAATGGCGCGAACTTGACCCTCGCCTTCTTCGGAAAGCCGCCCTTCCTCGCCTATTTCCTGCTCCTGATGACGGCGCTGATGCTGTTCTCGATGATCGGGGCGAACTTTTCCGCGCTCGCCATGGAGCCCGCCGGCGACCGGGCGGGCACGACCGCGGCGCTCTACGGCTCCTCCACCGCCATGGCGGGCGCCGTGCTGGGCTCGGTGATCGGCCAGGGCTATGACGGTACGGTCCTGCCCATCACCCTGGGCTTCACGGTGCTGGGCGCCATCGCCTTTCTGATCGTGTTGTGGACCGAGAAGGGCAAGCTGTTCGGCGTCGGTGAAGCGAACGAGCCGGACGCCTAGGCCTTCATCGGGCCAGCGCTCCTAGAACTCATCCACCATCAGGCTGTCATCAGTGATGCAGCCATCGAGCCGCCAGCCCGCGCCGTCATCCTGCGCCAGCAGGTCCGTCAGCCAGGGCAGCAGCTTCAGCAGACGCTCCTCGAGCTGGAAGGGCGGGTTCACGACGACCACCCCGGCTCCGGCCAGCGGGCCCTCTTCGCTCAGCTCGCGCACCCACATGTCGGCGCGCAGCAGCTTCTCGCCCTCCAGCCCCTGATCGGCGATCAGCCATTCGGCGAGCCCCACGTCAAACCGCTCCTGCGCCCACAAATCCTTGAGCGGGCGCCAGAAGATGAAGGTGCCGGTCGGCCAGCGCTCCAGCGCGGATTTGGCGGCCTGGGCCATGAAGGCCATCTCGTCGCGATGCTCGAAGGGCGGATCGATGATGACCAGACCCCGTTTTTCGCGCGGCGGCACGAGGCCCGGCAGGGCGCGATAGCCGTCCATCGCCTGCACCTTCACCCGGGCATCGCGCGCATAGCGACGGTCGAGCGTGACGGAATCATCCTTGTGCAGCTCGCACAGATGGATGCGGTCGTCCTGGCGCGCGAGCCGCGCCGCGATTTCAGGCGAACCGGGATAGGCGGTCAGGGCGTCGCCGTCATTCATGGCGCGGATCACGTCGAGATAGGGGTTGAGCGCATCATCAAGCTCGGCCGGAGCCGTCGTCTTGAGCAGGCGCCCGACGCCCTCTTTCCATTCCGGGCTGCGGCGCGCCTCATCCCCGGTCAGGTCATAGACCCCGACGCCCGCATGCGTGTCGATCACCCGGTAGGGCTTGGCCTTTTTCCCAAGATGTTCAAGGCATTGCGCCAGAACCAGATGCTTGAGCACATCGGCGAAATTACCGGCATGGAAGGCGTGGCGGTAGTTCATGGGGTCTCGCTTGACGCTAGAGGCGGATCATTCGGGCCGGGCAAGGAACAAATGTGACGAAACTGTAAGAGATCACATCTTTGCTCTCACCGGCTCTCCAGCCTAGTTTGTCACACTTGTACGGCAATCAAGAGGGGAGGGCTTGGAGATGTCGCAGTTTCGCAGCCTGTGGTTTGCAGCGGCCATCGCAGCCATTTCAGCGGGTGCGCCCGCATTCGCCCAGGACGAGGGCGAAGACGAAACGGAAACCATCGAGAGCTTCACGGAAGAGTTTGAAGTCATCGACGGTCTGTTTCCGCTTTATCGCGATCCGGAGAATGGCGATCTCTACATGGAGATCGCAGCCGATCAGCTCGATGACGAGTTCGTCTATTTCACCTACGCCGAAGATGGCGCGCCGCGCACCGGTCTGTTCCGCGGTCAGTTCCGCGACAACCGCGTTCTGAGCTTCGCCAAGCACTATGGCGAGATCGAGATCAGCGCCGAGAACACCAACTTCTCCTTTGACGCGGACAACGCCCTGTCGCGCGCCTCGCACGCCAACATCACCCGCGCGCCGCTGGCCGTGCTGGAGATCGCCGCGGAAACCGAAGGCGACGACGATGGATCGGACCGCTATCTCGTCCAGATCGATTCGCTCCTGAGCGGTGAGGATCTGTCCCAGATCAAGCCGAACGCTCCGCGCGGCCCGGGCGCCGAGAACGCCTTCTCCATGGGCCGCCTGTCTGGCGACCGCACCCGCGTTCTGGACGTGCGCAACTATCCTGAAAACACGGATGTGGTCGTTGAATACGTCTACACCGAGGATTCCCCGCGCAATGGCGGCGGTGAGGAAATCACCGACGCGCGCGCCGTGGCGGTGACGGTTCAGCACAGCTTCCTGGCGCTGCCCGAAGGCGGCTATGAGCCGCGGGCGGATGATTTCCGCGTGGGCTATTTCGGCCAGCGGATCACCAATCTGACCGATACCAGCGTCACGCCCTATGACGACGTGATCAATCGCTGGCGTCTGGTAAAACAGGACCCGACCGCCGAGATCTCCGATCCGGTCGAGCCCATCGTGTGGTGGATCGAGAACACCACCCCGGTCGAACTGCGCGACACCATCCGTGACGCCGCCCTGACCTGGAACATCGCCTTTGAGGCCGCGGGCTTCTCCAATGCGGTCGAAGTGCGGGTGCAGCCTGACGACGCCGACTGGGACGCCGGCGATATCCGCTACAACGTGCTGCGGTGGACCTCCTCGCCGACCCCGCCCTTCGGCGGCTATGGCCCGAGCTTCACCAATCCGCGCACCGGCGAGATCATGGGCGCGGACATCATGCTGGAATACGTCTTCCTGACGAACCGCATCCGCTATTCCGAACTGTTTGACGTGGCGGGCCTGAGCCAGTGGCTGCCGGCCGAGCAACTGGCGGAAATGACCGGCGAGCCGGTGATCGAGCATGATCACGACTCCCACGGCGCCATGTGCAATTTCGCCGAGCACCTGCAAATGGAGACCATGGCGGGACTCGCCACGCTTCAGGCCCAGGGCGCCTCCACCGTCGAGATCGACGAGCTGATCCGTCAGTCCTTGCACTATCTCGTGATCCACGAGATCGGTCACACCATGGGCCTGATGCATAACATGCGCGCCAGCTCGACCGTCTCGCTAGAGGATCTCGCCAGCGGCGAGCGGGTGACCGGCTCGATCATGGATTATCCGGCGCTCAACCTGCCTCATAATGGCGAGGAGACCGTGCAGTATTCCCAGGAAACGCCCGGCCCCTACGACATCTGGGCGATCAGCTATGGCTACACGCCGGAAACGGACGCCCTGCCGGCCATCCTGGAGCGCTCCACCGATCCCGAACTGGCCTTCGGCAATGACGCCGACGACATGCGCAGCCCGGGCATCCATTCGGATCCGCGCGTGATGATCAACGACCTCTCCTCCGACCCCGTCACCTGGGCGGGCGAGCGCGTCGCCGTCATCAACGACACCCTGCGCACCCTCCCCGAGGAGTTCGAGATCGAGGGCGAAACCTACCAGCCGCTCCTGACGAGCTATCTGGTGCTGTCCGGCCAGCGCTTTGGCGCCGCCAACGTCGCCAGCCGGCATATCGGCGGGATCTACAACAACCGGTCCGTGGTGGGTCAGCCGGGCGCCGAGACGCCCTTCATTCCGGTGCCGCGCGAGAAACAGGAACAGGCGCTTGAAGTGCTCGACGCCGCCCTGTTCGGCCCGGACGCCTTCACGGCGGAAGAAGCCTATCTCGATCACCTGCAGCGCCAGCGCCGTTTCTTTGACCATTTCGGCTCTGACGAGGATCCGGCCCTGCATGATCGCGCGTTCAGCCAGCAACGGGCCGTGATGGCGCACCTGCTGCACCCGAACATGCTCGATCGCATGAATGACGCCCGTCAGTATGGCGGCGACTATCCGGTCGCCGACTATCTGCAGGACCTGACCCAGGTGGTCTACGCCGACGATATTCGCGGCGAGCCCAACACCTACCGTCAGAACCTGCAGGTGGAATATCTGCGGACGCTGATCGGCATCACCGGCAATGACGAGTATTCGCCGGTGGCCCGCTCGGCCGCACTCGCCTCCATCCAGGATGTGAAGGGCTGGGTCGGCCCCGACTGGATGCCGGATCTTACCGGCTCCCGCGAAGCCAAGGCGCACCGCGCCCACCTTCGTACGCTGATCGCCGCCTTCGAAGACTAGGTCGCGACGCTTCTGACCGCCCCCGTCTCCGGACGGGGGCGGTTTTCGTTTGGGGACAGGCATATGTCTGAACTTGACCAGCAACCGCCTGGGTCCTCACAACAGACCATCATGACACTCGCGCCCGGCCCGCTTCGGGACGTGAGGCGACAAGGGGAAAGGAGACGGACATGTTCCGTACCGCCGCAGCTGCGCTGAGCGCAGCGCTCATGCTTGCAACGCCCGTACTGGCCCAGAATGACGACACGCCCGAGATCCCGGAAGCGGGTCGCTGGGAATCGACCGGCCAGGTCAATGCGGGGGGCGAACGCGTTCGCTATCGCGCCATCGCCGCCGAGACCTATCTTGAGAATGAAGACGGCGAGCCGACCGGCTCGATCTTCTCCACCACCTATTTGCGTGACGGCGTGTCCGATCCGCGCACGCGTCCGGTGGCCTTCATCTTCAATGGCGGGCCGGGCTCGGCCTCGCTCTGGCTGCACATGGGCATGTTCGGCCCGCAGCGCGTGGTTCTGCCCAGCGAACCGCCGGGCGATGACGGCGCAGCGCCCTTCACCGTGCGCGAGAACCCCGAAAGCCTGATCGACGCGGCTGATCTGGTCTTCATCGACCCGGTGGGCACGGGCTGGAGCCGTCCGCTGGGCGACACCGATGCAGGCGAGGAATTCTGGGGCGTGGATGAGGACGCCCGGTCGGTGGCGGATTTCATTCGTCGCTGGCTGACCGAGAACCAGCGCTGGGCCTCGCCGAAATACATCATCGGCGAAAGCTATGGCACCACGCGCTCCGCCGCGCTGATGCGTCAGCTCGAGGCCGGTTGGAATGACGTGTCCATCAATGGCGTCATCCTGATTTCCTCGGTTCTGGACTTCTCGCTCGACGCCACGGATCCGGGCAATGAGGTCGCCTATGTCGGCCTGCTGCCCGGCTATGCGGCGGCAGCCTGGTATCACGAGAAGGTGGATCGCAGCGCCTGGAACAATGATTTCGACGCTTTCATCGAGGCGTCGCGCAGCTTCGCCACGGACGAATACCTGCCGGCCCTGGTGCGCGGTCAGAACATCGACCCGCAAACCCGCGCCGCCGTTATTGATCGTCTGGCGAGCTTCACCGGTCTGTCCCGCACCTTTATCGAGCGCGCCAACATGCGGGTGAACCTGTCGCGCTTCCGCACGGAGTTGCTGCGCGATCAGGGCGTGTCCGTTGGTCGGTTCGACGCCCGCTTCACCGGACCCGAGGAAGATGGCGTCTCTGAAAATCCCGAGGGCGATCCCTCCGGCTATGGCATTGACGGCGCCTACACCGCCTCGATGCTCGATTACTACACCCGCACCCTGGGCGTAGACATCACCCGCCCCTACACGCCGCTGGGCGGCGTGCGTCAGTGGAACTGGGACGCTGGCCCGGCGGGCGGCGAGAACAGCTATGTCAACGTCTCGCCCTGGCTGGAGCGCGCCATGCGTCAGAACAGCGATATGCGCGTGATGGTGGCCAATGGCTATTACGACCTCGCCACGCCGTTCTTCGCGACCGAGCTGACATTCAACCGCCCCGGTTATGACCAGAGCCGGATCGACATGCATTACTACCCGGCCGGTCACATGATGTATCTGCACCAGCCCTCGATCGAGCAGCTGGCTGAGGACGTGCGCAATTTCATCGAATAAGCGCGACAGCCTTCATTCAGAACGAGAAAGCCCCGGAGCGCTGCTCCGGGGCTTTTTCATTCGCGTTTGAAAAGGCCCTATTCGCCTTCGAACGCCACCAGGCTCGCCACCTTCACGCCATGGCTCTCGATCAGCTTGGCGCCGCCAATATCGGGCAGGTCGATGACGAAGGAGCAGCCGACCACCTCGCCGCCTGCCGCCCGGATCAGCTTGATCGCCGCTTCGGCGGTGCCGCCGGTGGCGATCAGGTCATCCACGATCAGCACGCTCTCGCCCGGCTTGATGGCGTCGGTATGGATCTCGACCTCGTCCGTGCCGTATTCGAGCTCATAGGACTGGCTGATCGTCTTGTGCGGCAGCTTGCCCTTCTTTCGGATCGGCACGAAGCCGACCGAAAGCTGGTGCGCAACCGCGCCTCCCAGGATGAAACCGCGCGCCTCGATCCCCGCGACCTTGTCGATCTTCTTGCCCGCATGGGGAAAGACCATCGCATCCACCGCAGCGCGAAATGCGCCCGGATCGCCCAGCAGCGTCGTCACATCCCGGAACATGATGCCGGGCTTGGGATAATCGGGAATGGTGCGAATGGCGGACTTGAGGTGGTCCATGGGGTGCTCCGGCTTGAAGGTGACAGGCAGGCGCACCCTGCCCTCTGGGGCCTGAGCATTGAAGAGGCTGGATACAGCGTCAAGACGCTTCGTCGTCAGTGGCGGGGCCGGCTCTGGCGCAATCGCATCACGCCAGAGCGTTCAGCCGCGATTGATCACGGCGCAATCGAACCGGTCGCCGTGTCGCAGTAATAGATGATGCTGGACGTGCTGTACGCTGTCTGCGTCCCCGAGACCGGGCCCGGCACAACGCCGCCCTGCAGGCACATTTCAATGCTCAGCCCGACGACTTCGGTTTTCGAGGCGTCACTGTAATAGACAGTGCTGTAGACCGGTTCGATGGATCGCGCATAAAGCGCGCCGGCCACGCCAGCCGTGAGGGTCAGGGCTGCGCAAACAGTAGCAAGCATTTTCATGGCGTTTCTCCTGTCTGGAGAATTCAGGCTACGCACTCGCCTTTTGAGAGTCAAATTATCGCGCAAACGCCTATGCCGGGTATAAACGGCCTGGACCAAAGCAAACGGCCCGCCAGCTGAACGCTGGCGGGCCGTCTTGAAACGCACGGGCGGACCCGTGACTGCGGAAGGTCGAGCCTAGCCGCGATCCGCCACGTAGCGGGCTTCACGGGTGCGCTCCACATGAAGGGAGCTCAACCCTTCATGAGACACGGCGCTGACCACATGCTCGACAACGTCGGCGCGGCAATACGCCTGTTCGTTGGCCTGCAGGGCGAGCGCCTCGCAATAGCGAGCGGCTTCCACGTTGAGACGCTGATAAGCCACGCGAACAGCCTGCTCGGAAGTCAACTCGGCGCGGTCCACGGCGAAGGTGAATTCCTGGGATTGCTGCGCGCTGGCGGCGAACAGGCCGGCCGAAGCCAGGACGGACGCAGCGGCGACGGTTTTGATGAGATGCTTCATTGGGTTCACTCCTCATTTTTGACGCGGCCCGCCGCGCCTCTCGGCATTGCGGTCCGCTATTAGGGCTTGAGCCGGTCCAGTCCTTCTCCAGGGGGGTGAAGCCTGCGCGCTGAAGTCTCGACTTTCGCCTTGGTTATTGTTCTGTCACCCAACAGTCATATAAATGTAATACATCTGGATACGGATGAAAAGTGGGGGTCGACGTTAAACTTCACGATTCCCTAAAATGTTTAATTGACTGATTTATATAAATAATTTTAAACGTTTGGAAAATTCCTCGCAGGACGCAGTCCGGTCGCATCGCTCAATTCTGCAAGTTTCAGAACAACTTATGCGACTTCAGATATTTTTGCAGTTTTATGTCACACTTTCTTACAGCTTGTGGAAAACTCATATTCTTGCATATATTCAATTACTAAGGGGTGTTTGACGCCAGAGCTTCGGGTAAAGACCGCCCCAAAGCACGCCCCCATTCAGGATGACGGGATCAATTGAGGAGACAACGGGCCGCGTCGGCGTGTCTGGGCATACGCGAGCCGCCTGGCCTGAAACAGCCCTCGCTCGTCAACGCGCCCTCGATTGCGCCGAGGGCGCATCAGCAAGCGCTGCGAGGAGCGGGCGCAGCCCGCCCCTCGCCCGCTCGTTCAATACAGATAGCCAGGGCACTGACCGATCAGTTCCGTGTCATAATAGGCCGTCACATAGCCGGCCACGGGGCCTGAGGTGATATAGCCATTGGTGCAGACATCCCGACGGAAGCCGACCATGTCGGTCTTGCTGGCGTCGGAATAGAAGAAATAGAAAAACATCGGTTCGGCGGATCCGGCCTGCGAGGTCAGTCCGCTCATGGCGCCGACGGCCAGGGCCGCAGCGCCCAGGACAGCTTTGTAGTTCAGCATGGGGGTCTCCAATTGAGTGGAATTTCAGAAAGGACTGGCGGCTAGTACAGATAGCCGGGGCACTGACCGATCACGTGACGGGTATAGTACGCGGTCGCCGTGCCATGCGCCTGGCCGGGCACGACGTGCCCGTTGATGCACTGATCGAACGAGAAACCGACCTGGGTCGTTTTGCTGGCGTCGCTGTAATAGGTGTACTCGTACATCCGGACGGAGTCGGGCCACATCGCCAGGGATGCTGCGCTGAGCACAACGCCGGCCGCCACGGCCGCTCCAACAATCCTGAAAGTCATGAGTTCGTCTCCTCCTCGCGCTAGCGCGCTGTCATGAACAGCCCGCAGCGGGTGAACGCCCCTCAGGGGCAGGGTTCGACGCAGTTTGAGTTCCCCGGCGACGGCATACAGTTGATTGCCTGTGCGACGCCGGTGACTGACCCACAAGGACAGAATACCCCTGTGGGTTGTTTCGTCAACAACCCGAAAATCAAAACCCCGCCGTTCAGAACGGCGGGGTTCGGAGTCATAGCGCTGGAAAACACGTTCAGATGACGGCGATGTCCTAGATCCAGATCAGGACGCCATCCTGGCAATAGCCAGCGAGGAAACGGTCTTCATAGGGACCATACTCACCGAAGGTCGGGCCATAGCCGACGCCCCAGCTGTCGCAGACCTGCTGAACATAGCCGACCGGCTGGGTCATCGCCGCATCCGCATAATAGGTGATGTAGTAGACAGGCTCAGGCTGCCCTGCAGAAACCGCAGAGGCCGGGAGGACAGCAAGCGCCGCAGCCGAAGCGAGAAGTGAAAGACCAAGAGTGAACGCTTTCATGTAAGTCTCCTTTGTTACGGGCTGACAAGCCCTTTGCTGTGCTCAGGATGACCCAACCTCGGCTTGCCGCGCGTCAAACCATGAATTGAATTTGCACACCGAACAGGAGAAATGAAATACGCCCATGATTGAACCGTCAACACATCTGGGGTTGCATTCCAAAACCGGAAAAACCCCGCAACAGTCATGCTGCGGGGCGCTTCCTCGGCCTTGGCGCAACCTAGACTTTAGATAGATCCTCGCCCGCCAACGCCCGCTCGATCAGCGCGATCGTGCCCGGCAAGCCATAGAGCGCGGCAAGACCGCCAAAGCGTGGCCCCTGGCTCTGCCCC
>MDTA01206596.1_pt1 | contig 20628 bp, 19 predicted proteins | sample 811151 | NCBI WGS metagenome assembly MDTA01 (sample SAMN05326648, study PRJNA326480) | marine metagenome | isolation source: seawater | place: Indian Ocean: South | collected 2010 | reverse complement strand
TTTGTTCAGGATGCAGAATACATGAAGAAAAAGATATTCTAAATTGGAATGAAAGATGGGAAAAATTAAAAAGTATTATTAAACCTTACAAAAGTAAAATGAAATATAATTATGATTGCATTATTCCAGTATCAGGATGCAATGACTCTTACTATATAGTTCATCTAGCAAAATATAAATTGGGTTTGAATCCCTTATTGGTCTCCTATAATAAATACTTCAATACACCATTAGGAATAAATAACCTATCAAATTTAAGAATAAAATTTAACTGCGATATAGTTATCCAAAACGTAAATCCTCTATCGGTAAAGAAAATCACCAAGGAGACCTTAAGAAGAATTGGCAATATTTATTGGCCATGCTTAGCTGGTCAAAGTGTTTTTCCAGTCCAAATTGCACTTAAATATAAAGTACCTCTTATTATCTGGGGAAGTCACCAAGGGGTTGAGCAAGTGGGAATGTTTTCTCATACTCATGAAGTAGAAATGACTCGACGTTATAGAAAAGATCATGATTTAATGGGAATTGAAGCAGACAATTTACTTAATATTGAAAATACCCTATCAGAAGAAGATATTTGGCAATATAGATATCCTTCAGACTATGAAATTAATAGTATTGGAATAAGAGGAATATATTTAGGAAACTACGTGCGTTGGGATCCAAAAGCGCAGCATGAAGAGATGATAAAGATTTACCAATATAAAACTTCAAGTTTTCAAAGAACCTTTGATTGTTATGACTATACTGATTGCTATAACTATATGGATATTCATGATTTATTAAAATTTTTCAAGCATGGATATTCGAAAGTTACTGACCATGCATGTAGAGAAATAAGATTTGGTCGAATAACTAGAAATCAAGCAATTCAGCTTGTAAATTATCACCAATTCAAAGGACTTAAATACAAAAAGCTATTTGCAGAATGGCTAAATATACCAGATGATTCCTTAACATTTTTATTGGATCAATTTAGAAATAAAATTTATTGGGAAGAGATTGAAATTGGCAAGTGGAAATTCAAAGATTCAAAAATTGAAGATGATACAAATCAAAATCAAAAAATGATTCTTAATGAAAAAGCAAAGTTTTTAGAAAATAATAATCTTGATATGGAAAAGAAATCAAAATATATAATTTTTGGCAAAGGATATCCTTGAATATAAATTATTTACAAAATTAATGTTAATATTAAAAAAAAAATTATGAACGAACAAGAGTTATTCTGGAAAAATATTTATGGTAAAAATTACATAACTAAAAACTATAATTTTGATGATGATAAAGGTTCTAAAGTTTGGAAAAAAATACTAGCAAATTGTAATACTGAGAATTTTAAAGTTCTTGAATGCGGTTGTAATATAGGAAGAAATATTAGACAAATTAAAAAAGCTTATCCCGATTTTTCCACTTCAGTAATAGAGATTAATAGAGAAGCATTGGAGATTTGTAAATCATCTAATCAAATTGACAAAGCATTCTGTGGATCAATATCAGAATGTGATTTCAAACCTAAACAATTTGATTTGGTTTTTACAATGGGTGTTTTAATTCATACTGCGCCAGAAAATCTTTTGGATGTAATGTCCAAGATGAGAAATTGGTCTAAAAGATATATACTTTTCGGAGAGTATTTCAACACAACGCCAGTTTCAATTGAATATCAAGGCAAGAAAAACCAACTATTTAAAAGAGATTTTGGTAAATATTTTTTAGAAAATTTTCAAGCAAAATGTATAGATTATGGTTTTCTTTGGAGATATGAATATGAAGATGCAGGTTTTGACGATTGTACCTGGTGGTTATTTGATATTCAATGATAAATAGTATTTCTATTAAATTATTTTATATCGAAAATTCTTCAAATATTCTTCTGACAGATTATTAATATTTAGAAATATACCGAAAATTATTTTGTTGATAAGCTAAATGAGTTAAATATATTCTTATTTAATTCAAATTTTAAAAACAAATTTTGCTAATAAATTAATAGAATTAAATGACCGTAAAAAATTATTTAAATATAATTCTTATATTTCTAGTTATATTTCAATAAAGAGAATTTTTATAGACATCTTCTAAATTTGAAAATTATGTATTTATTTATTAGGATATAAAAATTAATTTTTATTATAAATTAATGGAACATAATAAGATAAATACTTTATTAATAGGATTAGGACAAATTGGCTTTAATTATGATTTTTCAATAAAGTATGAAATAGACAAACCAGAATCTTCTGCAAAAATAATTACGCATGCTCGTTCAGTAGTTTGTCATCCTGACTTTAATTTAGTTGCTGGAATTGATAATAATAAAGATGCATGCAAAAAATTTAATTTCATATACGAGAATCCAACATATTGCGATATTGACTCTTTTCTAGTTAACGAAAAAAATAACATTGATTTGGTAATTATTGCTGTAAATCCTCAAAATCAACCAAAATTAATTGAAGAAGTAATTAATAAAATTAATTTGAAGGTTTTATTAATAGAAAAACCAATTGCAATATCAATGCAAGAATCAATAAAGGTAGAATTATTATGTAAGAGTAAGCCTAATCTAATTGTTTGTATTAATTATGGGAGAAGATATTCACCTTTAGTTCAAAATTGGTCAGAAATAATTTCTTCGGGTAAAATAGGAGAATTTTTATATGGAAATATAATCTATGGCAAAGGCATAATTTCTAATGGTTCACATTTTTTGAATCTTGCTCAAAGTTGGATACAAAATCTTGAATATTTTAAAACCTTTGACAAAGGTAAAAAAATAAACGATTTCGATAGAGAGATGAGCTTTCTTTTGAGATGTAAAAAAAATAACTCTTTTCTAGGCTTGCATTCAATAGGAAAAAATAAATTAAGAGCGGGAGAGATTGACCTTTGGTTTGAAGGAGGACGTTTATGCCTGATAAATAACGGCAAATCATTGTATTTTTGGCCAAGATTAAATACAAATTCACCGATGGAAACTTATGATTCATTAACAGAAATTCCTCAAATTTATTCAACTAAGAATGAAAAAAGTCAGTATTTTGTAATTGATTCTATAAAAAATATATTTATGAATAATGATAAAATTAATGTACCTTGCACATTAAATGATGGATTAGAGACTATGTCACTAATAAATAACGCTTTAAAATCACAAAATTAAAAATGATAAAAAAGGAAGAATTAGCAATAAACGGTGGTGATCCTGTAATCAAAAAAAATTTCCCTCCATACAACACAATAGGAGAAGAAGAAAAATCTGCTGCCCTTAAAGTTTTAGATTCTGGAGTTTTATCTGGGTTTGTAGGGGCTTCTGGAAATGGTTTTAATGGAGGGCAAGAAATACAAAATTTAGAAAAAGAAGTTTCTAATTATTTCAATGTTAAACATTGTATTGCGTTAAACTCATGGACCTCTGGATTGATTGCTGCTGTTGGGGCTATTGATATAGAACCAGGTGATGAAATAATAGTAACTCCATGGACGATGGTTGCAACGGCAACAGCAATTCTTCACTGGAATGCTATTCCTGTATTTGTAGACATTGATCAATTTACTTTTAATATAAATCCACAAAAAATAGAAAAAGCGATCACATCAAAAACCAAAGCTATTTTGTATGCTGATATTTTTGGGCAAAGTGGTGATATAGATAAGATTATGAATATAGCCCAGAAAAATAATCTTAAGGTTATTTCTGATACGGCTCAATCGCCCGGAGCTCTTTACAAAGGAAAATTTGCAGGAACACTAGCTGATATTGGAGGTTTCAGCTTAAATTATCACAAACATATTCATTGCGGTGAAGGAGGGCTTGTGGTTACTAATAGTGATTATTTAGCCTATAGGGTGAAATTAATAAGGAATCACGGAGAAGCTGTTATAAAAACTAATAAAGCTAAAGATCTAGCAAATATAATTGGACATAACTTTAGACTTGGAGAAATAGAAGCTGCAATTGCAAGACAACAATTAAAAAAACTCAAGCAATTTATTTCAACTAGACAAAAAGCAGCAGAAAGACTTAGAGAGGGATTAAAAGGTTTAAATGGTTTAAAATTACCATTCATACCAAATAATTACACTCATGTTTATTATGTTTTTGGGATAATACTCAGTAGTAAATCAATATCAAAAAGAAGGAACTTAATTGCTAATGCCCTTAAAGCTGAAGGTGTCCCAGCTTTAGGCATTGGTTATCAAAATATTCATTTGAATCCAATCTTTATTAATAGAATTGCTTATGGAACTAAATCATTCCCTTGGATAGGTCTGAATCGGGGGGATAGCGAAGTTAATTACCATAATGGATTATGCCCAGTTGCAGAGAAATTGCATAATGAAACTTTTTTAGGTATCGGTTTGTGTCACCACTCATATACAGATAAAGAAATTGATTTAATTATTGAATGCTTCCATAAAGTTTGGTCTGGTTTAAATTTATAGTTGTTAAATAATTAAACTCAATAAATTATTAGATACTTCTCAATAAATATAAAGTGGTATTTATATTTTAAAGTTGAATTTAAGTTTATTAAATTGTAAAATAATCAATAATAATTTTATTAAAAGCATTTAAAATAAAACTTTAGTTATATTATGAGTAATCTAGATCGATACAAGAAAGTATTTATTGAATCTTTTGAGATAGAAGAAGACATTCTAAATGACCTTAAATACCAAGATATTGAACAATGGGACTCACTTGGTCATATGTCTATGATTGCTGCACTAGAAGAGGAGTTTGATATTATGTTTGAAATGGATGATATTATTGACTTTAGTTCATTTACTAAAGGTATAGAAACATTAGCAAAATACGATATTAACCTTAATTAAAAAGTGCTAGATCTGATTTATAAAAAAGACCTACAAAAAGTTGCAGTTATTGAAAAAAATAAAATAAGAACATATGAAGATTTAAATAAAGATATCGGGGAAATAGATACTATTTTTAATTCCAGACAAATTGTTATTTTATTATGCAATAACTCTTACGAATGTTTATTGATTTATTTAGCTTGTCTTAAGAAAGGATCAATCCCTCTTTTATTGAGTGACAACATTTGCGAATCTCATTTAAACGAATATATAAAAAGATATTTACCAACATACGTCTTTTCTCCGAAAGAAATAAATATTTATGAAAATAAAAATATATCTTTTATTGAGAATTATTTTATTTATAAAAACCAAAAAGATAATTTTGTAGATAACAAATATCTCTCACTTTTATTAACAACCTCTGGAAGTACAGGAAATCCAAAAGTCGTAAAAGTAAGTAAGAAAAATTTGACGTCAAATACATTAGCAATTTGCAAGTATCTAAATTTATCAGAGAAAGAAAGACACATTACCATTCTTCCAATGAACTATACATATGGACTGTCATGCATAAATACTTTTTTATATTCAGGAGGATCGATAATTCTAAATTCTGACGCTATAACGACTAAGGCATTCTGGATTAATGTTGAAAAAAATGAACCAACATATTTTTCAGGTGTTCCATTTACTTATGAAATAATTTCAAAATATTTTCTTGAAAAATTAAAAAACTCATCAGTAAAAGTTTTTACTCAGGCGGGTGGCAAACTAGGGAATCAATTTCTTGAAAAATTTATAAAATTTTCAGAGGAAAATAATAAAAAATTTATTGTTATGTATGGACAAACGGAGGCAACAGCAAGAATGTCTTATCTACCATTCTCAAAATTAAAAGAAAAAATTGGAAGTATTGGAATAGCTATTCCTGGAGGTAAATTTAAGCTGAGAAATACTTATATAGAAAATAATGAAAGAAACAAAATAATGGGTGAGCTAGTATATCAGGGAGACAATGTAACCGAAGGATATGCTCATACATTTGAAGAACTAAGTGAGTTAAAGAAAAAGCCAAATTTCCTAAATACAGGAGACATAGCTTGGATAGATAAAGATAATTATGTTTTTTTAGTTGGCAGGATTAGTAAATTTGCAAAAATCAGCGGGATTAGAGTTTCTCTCGTCGACATAGAAGATTTTTTAAATAATCTAGGATACAAATCAGCAGTTTGTTCAGATGATATTTTTTTACGAATTTTCATAGAAAACAAAGAAAAAAACAAAATTAATATTGTTGAACTGAAAAAAAAGATTTCTAATAAAATTAATATTTCCTCGAATAGTATAAAATTCAAAGAAATATCAGAAATGCCAAGATTAGATTCTGGAAAAATAAATTATCAAAAATTGGAGTCAGATTATGATAAATGAAATAGTTTCTAAATATATAAAAACTTATGAAATTTTGAAGATAAAAGATTCAGATGATAAACAGTTTCTTGAACATCAGAAAAAATTATGTCTTTATCATTACCATAAGAACAAAATATATCAACAAATAATAGATAATATTTTTAGTTTTGAATCATTAAACAAAATAAATGAATCTATCTATAATATTCCCTATTTACCAGTAGATTTGTTCAAGAAGTATGATCTTTATTCAACAAATCTTGAATATATTTTCAAGGTACTGAGATCATCTGGAACTACAAGTAATACGCCCTCAAAGATTTTTCTTGATCGAGAAAATGCCAATTCACAAACTTTATCATTATCAAAGATATTCACTGAATTTACAGGATTAAATCGTCCTAATATGATTATCGCAGATTGTAAAGATACAATTCAAAACAAAAAATTATTATCCGCAAGGGGTGCAGGGATTATTGGCTTTAGTTATTTATGTAGAAAACCTATATTTGCTTTGAATTCCGAAATGAATTTAATTTTAAAGAGCATTGAGAATGTAGTTTCAGATGAAAAGAATAAGAATATTCTTTTATTTGGTTTTACTTTTATTATTTGGTTACATATGCTCAAAAATAAATTACCAAATGAACTTAAATCAGAGTTGAGTAAAAGAGCAGTTTTAGTACATGGCGGTGGTTGGAAAAAACTACAAACAAATAATATTACTAAAGAACAATTCAAAACAAAAGTTGAAGAATATTTAGGAATAGAAAAGATTATTAATTATTATGGAATGATCGAACAAACCGGAAGTATTTTCATGGAATGTGACAATGGTTGGCTTCATTCAAATCCCCTTTGTAACATCATTTCTAGAAACCCAAAAACCTTAAAGAAGTCAAGGCCAAGAGAGGTGGGAATTGCGCAAGTTATATCTAGTATTCCCACAAGTTATCCAGGAAATTCGCTTTTAACCGATGATTTAATATCTATTGAAGGAATAGATACTTGTAGTTGTGGCAGAAAAGGGGTTTATTTTGATATTCTTGGTAGGTTAAAAGCATCAGATCCAAGAGGTTGCAGTGACACATATAAACATAAATAACAATAAATTAAAATATAATATTTTGCTAGGAAATAAACCAGAGAAAGTTCTAAAAGAAAAACCTTTTGAGATTTTTAATAAAGATGTTATTAACTTTTTATCTAAATTATCTAAGAATTTAATTGATAAGGCGTTAAAAAATGAAGATTTTAGAGATTTTAGAGGTTTTGGTTTCTGGGTTAGAGAAGTAAATCTAATAAATCTGAGAAATTCAAGGAATGATATAAAGTACAGAGTTGGTAGAGGAGTCGTATTACATATTGCTCCAAGTAATATTGCCGCTAATAGTCTTTATACATTAGCTTTTGGATTGCTCTCAGGTTGTCCATCAATAATAAGGTTATCTAATACGAATATTTCTGAACTTAAAAGTATTATGAAACTAATTAATACTATTCTTGAAAATAATGCATTAAGTCAATTATCTAACAAAATTAGTCTTATAAATTATGAGCATGATGATAATATAAATAGCTATTTTTCTTCACTAGTAGATTCAAGAATAATATGGGGAGGAGATGAAACTATTCAAAACTTTAAATCTTATCAAACTTCATCACATTGTTTAGATATTGTTTTCCCAAATAAAGTGTCAAGCTCAATATTAAGCAGTGAATGGTTACTTTCTTCAGATAGTGATGAGATAGTAAATAAGGCTGATCTTTATGCCAGAGATATTGGGCTATTTTCTCAAATGGCTTGTTCTTCTCCGAAAAGCCTAATAATACTTAAGGATAATAAATCTTGTATCCAAAAATTACTATTAGATTTTTTTAATAAATGTGATTTATCTTTATCCAAGAAGAATTGGCTTGCTGATAATCATTCGCTAAACAATTTCAAGTCCTCTATCGATATTTTAATTAAATTACCTAACTTTAAGTGCATTTTTAAAGGTACTAATCTAAGTGTATTCTCATCTGATAAAAGAGATTTCAATAAAATAAATCAATTTCCAACCAAAGACTCTTGCATTTTTATTTCTGTGGTCGATTCAATTGAAGAGGCAATAAATTTATTACCCAAAAATAATCAAACAGTTGTTTGTATTGGATTAAAAAAAGAAGTAAAAGAAAAACTTGTAGAGGAAGCGATCCTAAACGGATCAAACAGATTTGTTAGCCCAGGGAATGCTTTGAGTATGAACCTTTACTGGGATGGTTATGATATTATTTCATTACTTTCAAAATTGATTAGTTTCAACTAAGTTTCATTTATTTGTACTTGGTAAGTTCATTAAATTTGGAGAAGCATAAGTAAATTCACCTTCACATATTTTCTCTTCATTGTATTTTCCGACTACTAAACCCTTAAATATACCTCTTCGATTATGAGTTAATTCAGCATAATAATTGATAAAAGATTGATTAAATACTTTGGAATGAAATTTTGTCTTTGCATCTACGATAAAGGATCTAGATGATTTATCTCCAGAGACATTATATATTAATAAAACTAAAGTTTGTAACATTCCTTCCATTTGAAGAGTGGCTGGCATTAAGGGTGATTTAGTCATGTGAGAAGCAAAAAACCACTCTTTCTTATTTAAAAATTTGGAAGATTGTGCTTTATTAACACTTATATCTATATTAATTTGATCAATCATTAAAAATGGATCTTTTATATCTAACTGTACTGATATTTCATCGCGATCTAAAAACATATTAATCAAAAACTCTAAGAAACTTTAACTACTAGCCTGCCGAAGTTTTTATCTTTTATATAATTATCCATATATTCTGGCAACTCATCTAAACTGATCAAATTAAATATCTTATTTAAATTTTTAGGCATCCAATCATTATTAACTTTTTGAATTAAATTCCTAAGATCATCTATTTTTTGCATCTCAGCGTTGATTCCATAAAGAGAAATACCTCTTAATATGAAAGGTAGCACGTTTGTGTTTAAAGCCGTAGATTTTACATTCCCAGTAACTGCAACACATCCTCTCGGTTTAATCGATTTTATTAATGATGAGAGAATATCCCCTCCAATAACATCGATACCTGCGTCCCATTGAGATAACGCTAAATTTTGTTTGGTTGCCTCAATAAAATCCTCATAATTAATTATTTCATCGACACCAAGAGATTCAAGTTGTTTCGTAAACTTTTTGCTTCTTGTTAAGGCAGTAACATTTATGCCCAAATGTTTAAGAATAGTAATAGAAACCAAGCCAACCCCTCCTGTTGCTCCTGTCACGATTACTCTTGATAGAGGAATTTTATTGCTATTTAGAATATTTTCAACTGCAAGAGCACCAGTTAGTCCTGCAGTTCCAATTGCCATTATATTTTTCTTTTCAATTTTTTCATCAATTTTAATTGCCCATGAAGATGGGATTCTTATAAAATCTGCAAAGCCACCTGAAGTGTTTAATCCCATGGGTTGACAAACTATTACAACATTATCACCAGGAATAAACTTTGAATCTTTACTAAAAACGACTACCCCACAAGCATCTATTCCAGGAGTATGAGGAAATTTTCTTGTAATTGAGGGATTTCCAAGACATGACATCATATCTTTGAAATTTATATTTGAATAATTAACCCGAATTAACAAATCACCTGGAGGTAGATCTTTTATCTTTCTTGTTTCAATCTGATATGAAAAAGAGGAATTTCTTTTTCTTATTACTAGTGCTTTAAAAATATTCTCATTCATAATAAATTTATAATTTTCTAAATTCCGAATAAATATCTTTCACAATTTCATTTGGAGTCAGATTATATCTTTGAAGAAGTTGCTCATAAGTACCTGATTTTAAAAATTTATTTGGTAAACCTAATTTTTTTACTTGAGTCTTTATATGAGGAGATGATGCAACTAATTCAGAAATAATAGTTCCAAGACCACCCGAAATGAAATGCTCCTCAACAGTAAATACTATTGAGAAACTATTTATTAAGTTATTTATATCTTCATCAAGAGGGCGCAAAGTATGAACATTAACCACAGATGCTCTAATAGAGTATTCTTCATCCAAAATTTTTGCTGCTTTTATGCAGTTTCCAAGAATCGTACCATGTGACAAAATCAGCAAATCATTTCCTTTAATTAATTCAATAGATTTGCCAATAATAAACTCATAGTCGCTACTATTAATTATTGGAGATGGAGCAGCACCAGTGAGGCGAAGGAATGCAGGACCTTTTAACTTACTCAAAGCTTCGACAGCTTTGTAAACTTCAAAACAATCACAGGGTGAGATAATTGGAATATTGGGTAATGATCTAATGATAGATATATCTTCAAGTCCAAAATGCGAATTCCCCAAGAAACCCATTGATATTCCGCTTCCAATGGCAACAATTTTTACATTTGATTGCATATAAGATAAATTCATTCGAACTTGTTCACCTGCACGCATAGTAATAAAAGGGGCAAAACTAGAAACGAAAACATTAAATCCTAATGTGGATAATCCAGATGAAAATCCAATCATGTTTTGCTCTGCTATACCAATATTAATAAAACGTTCATTAAACTTTCCTTTAAAACGATCTAGTCCAGAAGAATTTCCTAAATCTGCTGAAATCGCAAAAATATCTTTATTGGCTTCTGCAATAGATAATAGTGACTGTCCATAAATTCCTCTAGGACCGATACGACTCCATTGTCTGGCTAAATTTTTATTCAATGACAAATTCATAACTGTAAACTTTTAATTGCCTCTTGATATAGAGATTCAGTTAATCTTCCATGATGCCAATTATTATCATTTTCCATAAAATCCACACCCTTACCTTTTATAGTTCTTGCTAATATCAACTTCGGTTTATTAACTTGGTTAATAGTTGTGAAACTTTTATCAATCTCAGCAAAGGAATGACCATCAATTTGAAAAACCTGCCAACCAAAAGAGTTCCATCTATCTGCTAAATTTTCTTGGTTTATGATTTTACTAGTCATACCATCACTCTGAAAACCATTGAAATCAACAATACATGTTAAATTATTCAATTTCAGCGAACTTGCCGACATCGCGGCCTCCCAAATAGATCCCTCATTACATTCACCATCCCCAATAAGCACATAGACCTGAGCATTTATATTTTTCACTTTTAAAGCATATGCAATTCCTGCTCCATAAGATAATCCATGTCCTAAACTTCCATTCGAGGATTCGATACCATGATCAAGATTTCTTATAGGATGTGAAATAAGTTCTGATAATTCTTGCTTATAAGTTTGAAGAACTTCTGAGGAGATTAATCCATAATGATGAAGAACTGGATAAAAACCCAGTACTCCATGACCTTTGGAAAGAATAAATCTATTTCTATTATTCAATTTTTCCTTAACAGACTTCACATCAATCAGATAAGAATATAAATAACACATTATTTCTACCATGGATAAGCCACCGCCAAGATGCTGACCTCCACCTGATTCATAAGCTAACTTTAAAATTTTTAATCTTATTTTTAATGAATCTGATTTCAATTTTTCAATTGAGAGTGATTTTTTATTTGCCATCATTTCCCTCCATCTACTTTAATTATTTGACCAGTAATATGAGAAGAATCTTCAGAACATAAAAACATGATAACTGAGGCGATTTGATTAGGATTAGCTATCTTTTTAATAGAACTTGACTCTAGTTCTTTATCAATAGCACTAGGATCCATTTTTTTTAACATCGCAGTTTCAGTTATTCCAGGGGCTACAGCATTTACTCTTATTCCTTGACTAGCTAACTCTTTTGACAAAACTTTAGTTGCATAATTAAGCGCAGCTTTTGCAGAACCATAAGCAAGTGTACCAGCATCTGCGCTAAAAGAAGTAGAAGATGAAATATTTACAATAGACCCTTTTTTATTTCTGACCATTATTCTGGATACAAGTTGAGTTAGAGACAATAGTGAAAAATAATTTGTTTGAAAAACATTGCTTATTTCTGAACCTTTAGTTAGAAAGAATAAGTTTCCATATGGGATACCTGCAGAATTAACAAGTACATCTATTCTCCTATATCGCTTATAAATATCATCTATTAGTTGCTTTATAAATTTAATATCATTTATATCAAATCTCTTTACTTTTAGTCTATTTGTAATTTCTTCTTCAAAGTCTTTTCTTAAATTGTCCAAATTTGATGTGTTTGAAGCAGTACAAGCATAAACTATAAAATTCTTTTTTAACAATTTTTTTACTACAGAGAATCCGATACCAGAACCTCCTCCAGTAACAATTGCGATTGGGAAATCTGATCTTGATTTTGTTTTATTCATTTATTTGTTAATTTTAAAAACATAGAATTATCATCTTCGGGAGTTAGAATATTGTATTTTTGATTTGATGTAGGGAGAAGTTTATAAGCATTTAATACTTTTGTATTAGAGAAATATGCTTGCGCACAAAAAATATTTAAATCTTTATAAAAAGGAAAACATTTTTCTTTACCGTAAATAGAAATCAGTTGATCAACAATATCAGAATATGCAAATCCAATCACACCTTCATTTTCTTCAAGAATATTTTTTATTGCAATGAAAAAATCTTTATATTTAAAAAATAAGTCTTTTTTTAAAAGTTTAATTTCTGAGGATATGTTTTGAAGGAGCAAATCGCCCAAACCATTATTTAAGATATCGTTACTTGGTATTGCATAATTACATAAAGAAATAAAAGTGGGATCTAAATTTTTCATTATATTGATCATTTATTTAATAAATAAGTTTTTGTATTTATACCATATGTTTGAAGATATATATAAAGAAAGTGCCTGAATAGTTGCAGCAGGATTAACTGAGCTAGAAGTTGGAAAAATAGAGGCATCTACAATAAATAAATTATCAAAATCATGTGCTTTTCCATCTTTATTTACCACTGATTTATTGGGATTATTCCCCATTCTACAGGTTCCTAATGTATGCCAACCTGTATATCTTACAGGCCCAAAAGCAGACGTTTTTATAGCACCTGCTTCTTTTAAAATCTTTCTACCATTACTTAATCCATGAATAAGCATATTTTTTGTGTTTTCTGATAATTTATATTTAATTTTTACTCCAGGTAATCTTTTCTTCGTGTCGCTTAGATCTAGTAAAACTCTATTGTCTAACTCAGGAAGATCCTCTGTAATAATGGCGAGGTGTGCTGTATGGTTATATCTAGAAAAAAATTGTTTTACAAAATCATCCCCTAAATTTATTTGCCTACTATTTAGAAGATTTATTGCAGCCTCAATTGGTAAAGGTCCGCGAATAGCCTGAAATGTATAACCTCTTATGAAATTCCTTTGATTATCTGTCTTATTAAATTCTTGAGACAAAAGGCAACATCCTTGAGGTCCTATATTGGAATATAAATTTTCGGAAAATTGACCTTCCACATATCCAAGAGGATGTAACATTAAGTTTCTTCCAACTTGCGAGGAAGAGTTACAAATTCCATTTGGGAAATTAGAAGATTTTGAACCCAATAGAAGTCTTGGAGTTCCAATTCCACCAGCAGTAATAACAATAACTTTTGCTCCACAATTATGAACTTCTCCACAATGATCCTCATAAATTACTTTACTTATTGATTTCTTTGATTCATCCGGTATTAAACGAATAATTTGACATTTCTCTTTAACATGAAGTCCCCTCGAGATAGCCTTTGGAAGGTAAGTATTTTCTACAGAACCTCTTGAACCAGAAAAATCTCCCATATTAGAGGGTCTTTGAAAATTATCTATTGGGCGGCCCTGGTATTCTTTTGTATTTATTGCACTATAAGCCGGCCACCAATGCCAATTGAAGGCTTCAAAGCCTTTAGCTATTTTTCTGCCCATAGGCCCTAATGGAACCGGAGGCATGAATGGTTTAATATCGGGATATTTTGGATCTCCTGCTAACCCTGAAAGACCTGTATGATAATCGTTCAATTCATAAAAGGGTATTAAATCTCCATAATTTATAGGCCAATCTACAGCTACTCTATCTAAAGTAAATACCTTAAAATCTTCTGGATGAAATCTAGGATAATGAGCAGAGAATAAGATTGTAGATCCTCCAATTCCATTGAAATTCGCAATATCAATTGGGGAGTCAGAAGTATCAATTTTGTAGTCTGCAAATGAATCTCTAATATTTGGATTAGGATTTAAAAATTTAACTTTTTGAATTTCACCGCCTTCTTCTAAAGAGACTATTGAATTTGATTTCAACTTTTCTCCTTGCTCGAAAACGGCTACATTCAAACCTTTATCAGATAAATACCAAGCAGAGGCAAGTCCAGAAGCTCCAGCACCAACTATTAAGACATCAAAAAGCTCCATTATTTTGGCAGAAATGCGTTTAAAATCTCTGGGATTGTTATTTTCATATTTGCAGATGAGACTTCAATATTATCAACTGAACAGACTGCTTTACCTATAGCTATACCTCTCTTCCAAGAAATTACTTCAGAAGATATATCTAGTCTGTCACCAGGCACTACCTCCTTTTTGAATCTGACAGTATGTTCGAGAGCATGAGTTGCCTTTCCTTCCAGCCCATCAAGAGTAGTAATTGCCACAGTAAGCATTTGAGCCATTGCCTCCAGCTGAAGTGCACCAGGCATATTAGGATGACCCTCAAAATGTTTCGGAAAATACCATTCGTTGTTAGTTAAATTTTTATAACCTTTTGCAAATTTGCCTGGAGAAACACTTAATACCCTATCAATCATTAAGAAAGGATACCTGTTAGGTTGATATCTCTTTAATTCTTCAGCTGATAGACTAAAAGACATTTACTAAAAACTTAATAAATTTAATGTATCATAGCCAGTCATTTCGTAACAAAAATAGCTAATTAAGAATATATCCATTAAATAACTTTAATCCAAATTTTATTAAAAATAAATTTATTCTATAGAATCATCTATTAAGGACCATTCCATACGAGAACCAGGCTCTATGTCGAATAAAGCTCTTTTACCAATAATGGAGCTTAGATATCTTGGATGCATTCCAAAACATGGTCTAATAGAACGTACATTTTTATTGGTAAATTTATCTCCTTTGAAAATTTTATCTACCACATATAAAGATCTTCTACCTGAATAAGATACTTGTGCTGATTTAGATAATTCAAGAGTTGGAGTACCTATTGCAGAGTAAATAGATTTCAAGGAACTCTTTAAAATTGGCAGTTCAGACAATTCCATTGAGAAGCCAGCATCGACAGATGACTTATCTCCAGGAATTTTGAAGTGTTTTTCAATTAATGTTGCGCCCAAAGCAGTTGCAGCATATGCTGCATGACAACCAATTGTATGGTCAGAAAGTCCTACATTACATTGATATCTATTTTTCAAAAGATTCATTGTAGAAATATTAATCTCTGATAATTCCGTCGGGTAAGCTGATACACATTTTAATATTAAAAATTCTGCATTTTCTTCTTTAAGGACGGAAACTGCTTCATCAATATCATCTAAATTTGCTAGACCTGTTGATAAAATTACAGGCTTTCCAGTCTTTGCACATTGTCTTATTAAATTAATATCTGTTATCTCTGGTGAAGCTATTTTATAAATGGGGCAATTTAGTTCTTCCAGGAATTGAACTGCAGTAGCATCAAAAGGAGATGCGAAAGTATTAATTCCTATTTTTTTTGACTCTTTAAATATTTCCTCTATCCATTCCCAAGGAGTATATGCCTTAGAATATAAATCATATAAATTCTCATATTCTGACCATTCATTTAGTGCTTGTACCCTAAAGTCAGAATTTTTAGAATTAAAAGTAATAGTATCTGGAGTATAAACTTGTACTTTTAGGAAATCAGCTCCGCTTTTATGTGCAAGTTTCAAAAATTTTAATGCGCCATCTTTGTTACCTTGATGATTACCACTCATCTCCACGCATATCGATGGAGGGCCTTTTCTTCTCTCATCAAAAAGTTTATTAATAGTATTCATTATATTACAAAATTAAATTTTGGAATTTTAGAAACCCTCTTATAATAATAAAATATGCAGTACTAAAAAAGATAATTTTTTATAAATTATTTCTATCAACCTTATAAAATCAACATATTTTTATAACTTAAGTTCAAAAACTCTAAAATTACTATCAGTGCCAGGAAACAGTATTGGCAGAACATTATAAATATCATTACTAGCATCAACAAAGCCAACTCTTCGGTTAATAGCAATAGCAGCTTTATTATTCTTATTAACTGTTGCGACCCAAGTATGATCTTTACATCTTTTAGAGTAATATTTTATCTGCCAATCCAATATTTTAAGAATTGATGTAAATGAAGTTTTTTTGCCAGAGGGAAACCAACCAGCTGTTATATATCCTTTCTTAAAAATCTTCCATTTCTTAACCCAGAAGTATGCTTCAGGAAAATTCAATTCATCTATAAAAAGATATTTATCAATTTCGGAATTAAGCCACCATTTTAAATGTTCAGGCCAAGTAATAATATGCTCTGGATCAGTCGACATTTTTCTTACTTCTTTAGAATTTCTTGCCAAAAGAAAATATTGAGAATCTTCAATAGTACATTTTAAAATTCCTTTCTTAATAAATTTAGTATCTTTATTTAGAAATATATTATTTGAGTTAACTATTAATGATTCTATTGAATCAATTACTCTCTGAACACCATTCCCGTCTAGATCTTTTGATTGCTCTCGAAGTATATTTAAAAATTCACTATAGTTATTTATAGCCAGCTCAAAGATTAAATTTATGAAGTGTGAATTTTCTTTTTCTTCATTATTAATATGTAAACTATGCCCAAGAGATAGCCAATCATTTAAATCCGTACACTGAGTTTTTGAGATAGGAAAACTTATAGGGAGTGTTCCTTGAATAATAGCTTCATAAAGAGAGGTGCTTGCTGGGCCAACTACTATTTGATAGTTATGCCATAATTCACTTGAGTCATTTCTCCAAGTCAAAACCTGATCATTATCATTGAACTTAATCAATTTTTTAAGACTCTTTATACTAAAAGAGTTTGGGCACACCCAATCCACTGGAATTCCTATTTTATCTGCATTATCTGCTAAATTAATATAAATATTTCTTGCCTTAGAATAGTCTCCATTTCCTCCCGCATGAGCAATAATCCTTTTAGGGTAATCTTCTTTACTTTTAAAAAAAATACTATCTGTTAAAAAAAATTTCGGACCTCTTTTTTGTCTACAAGAGTTAGATAACCTACGAAATTTATTATAAGGTGTATAGTTTATAGATAAATCAGCTCCTAAATCTAGATTAAAATCATCTAAAAGAACTACTTTTAGACCATTTTGTTTGAGCCTTTCAACCCATTTTTTTGTAATTCTATATGAATCGCCAACTATAATTTTAACATCACTTAAATTTGCTAATCTTACAATAAAATCAGCATCATCTAATTCATTAAAGTTTTCAAAAGGAATTTCTTGAAAATCAACTTTTAAATTTATTTTATTATCTTTAGGAATATCATCAACTAAAACTATAGTTTTAAATCCTTTTTTTTTAATGCGTTTGACAAAATACTAGTTCTTTTTAAGTGCCCAATTCCTGAACCTTGAAAATAATCACATCTTAAAATAATTTTCATACTCATCAACTTTTTTAAGCAATTTTATATACAAAAAAAAATTTGTTATATTCCTATGATAAATTATATTATTATACCCTTTCTTATAAGACTAGAAATAATTGCAGGTAAAATAACCTTATTAAGGTTTAAATTTTAAAATCATCATCTTTCTTTATGAGATTAATAGTATGATTTCTGGAGCTAATATCTGATTTAAAATTATTAAAATATTAAATTTTCTAATAGCTATATTTACGTTATATTAAGATTCTTCTTTATAGCTAATTTACTCAAATATTTATAAAATTATTAGATTTAAAAAACTTAAAGGTAAATAAAAAACTCATTTAATAATTGACATATTTTAAAAGTTTATTAAATTTACAAACTAAATTTATCATGAGGTTTATTATTTGGGGGGATTTTTTGTGCTCCAAAATTATTTAATGTTTGCCTTTCTCCAGCTGAGTTGATTTTTTCTATTGGGTTATGAAAGAAAATTCTAAATCCAGCATTCTTCAAATATTCATAAATCTTTTCCCCCTCAATTCTGTCTCCTGGCCAATCTTTTGATTCGGGAGAATATGTTGCTCCAAATGAAAAAATTCCTGATGGACTTAAAACTTCAGCAACTTCTTTAATTGTTAGTTCAGTATTTTCAGAATAAGGTAGTGTATGTGCCATTACAACGACATCAAAAGAGCCTTTAGGAAATTTCATTTTATTCATATTCATTATTTGAATTTTTGGATGAGTATCATAAAGATCTATTGCTTTTATATTTTCCCATTTAAATCCATATAACCAAGCTATATATAATTCTTGAACGTTTCTAGGGCCAATAATTAAAACTTTCTTGTTATTTAGATCATCGCAGATTAATTCAAGTGTTTTATAGTATTTTTCAGCTCGCCTACTTTTTGTAATTATTTTTTTCAAAGTGACTGATGAATTATAGTCAATAACATTATTTATATATTGAGAACTATTTTTAATTTTCTGAAGATTACTCATTCTCCTTATATATCTTAATTGTATAAAGAATGATGTCAGATCAAAAAGTATAGGGAATTTAAGAATCTCTCTTAATGGATTTACCTTACCCATATCCCTAACTGGTTTAATAATAGAATAAATAAATAGAATTACTATTGTTTTCATAAACAAATTGATTTTTAATATATTAACATTTCCTATTTTTTAAAATTTTTAAGAATTTTAATTAATAATTTATAAATCTATAAAATTTGAAATTATTAAATAATATTAGGATGGGAGTCGATTTGGGCAAATATAGCATGAGATAGGAAGCGAAGGGAAAGGATACCTGCCAAACGAGCAATTATCCACCAACATATCCACAAACACTTTTTCTGCCTATTTTACTACCACTTAACTCCGACCAAATGAAGTCTCACCAATCAAATTCTACATGTCAAGTAAAGATCTCAATCAAGTTTTCCTTAGTAGTTTTCAATTAACAATTAATAAATCCTGATTAAGCCTAGAGTTTACTCAATAAGTACTTAAATAACTTACAAATTTCTCTTTGAGAAATATATAAATACTTTTAAAAAATTTAATTATTTGGCAGAAAAGTCCTTGTTTTTTGAAGTCGTTAATGTTGAGGTTGTGGGAATGAACTCCCCTTTAGATTTGCCTGCAAAACGTCTTATAAAAGCAACCCTTGGATTATCTTTTGTCGGGACCTCTTCAGTGCAATGTACACATTTATGATCAAAGATAATCATATCTCCTCGATTGATATTACATTTATATATTTCCAGATCTTTTAATTCACTATCTGCAACTTTTAATTGAGTCAATGCACCTTCTTTCGATATTTTTTTATAAGCGAAATGCTCGCCGTGAGATTTAACTTTTATTAACATAGGACCACCAGTTTCAGATATATCTTTGTATAAAGGTCCCCAGTAATGGATACCTAAGTCATGTTTTGGGAAGTATGATCTTTCTTGATGCCAGTCATATTGTAAACGCTTAACTCCTTTTATATTGTAAAAGATGCCTGAATGTGTGCAGGAGAATGGAATGGAAAGATCTTCAAATAATCTAAATTGGAATTCCTGAAATTCATCAGTAAATAATGGATTATTCAAGGATTGTATATCACCCAAAAGTAAACTAAATTGATAAAAGAGACCTTGAGATATTTTTTCTAATGCACAAAACTTATTAGGAATTGTTTCAATATCTTTTAAATCTATATTTCTTTCATTACAAAATTGATTTAGGACATATTCTATATCTTTTTCTATCTTATTAATTGATCTAATATCTATCGCATTTTCAAAAGAAATAAAACCATTTTTTTTGAAAATTTTTAATTCTTCCATTTTTCTTGCTATTTAACTATCTAACTATACCTTACGCCATTTTTAGGGATTTATATCATGCGCAAATATTTAATAATGCCGACTCAAGACATAAGTTCTATTCTCTTAATTCATTAAGAGAATGTAGTTTCTACTTATAGGCAGATAAGTGTAGTATTCATGTTTCTTTTTGCTTCGTATCAAAGTCATTTTTATCAAGATAAAACATATGCATTAGAGTTATAGATGTAGATACAACACTTTCTGACAATGAGGGCAGGTTATGTGAGGATTTCAAGTGAAGGAGAAGATCTTGAGGTGGAGTTAGATGCACTGAAGAAGTATAAATGCGAAAAGATATTCCAAGAGAAGGTTTTATGAAAATCCATACAAGGAAGAGTTGGGAAACGCAGGG
>MDTA01080075.1_pt1 | contig 20628 bp, 19 predicted proteins | sample 811151 | NCBI WGS metagenome assembly MDTA01 (sample SAMN05326648, study PRJNA326480) | marine metagenome | isolation source: seawater | place: Indian Ocean: South | collected 2010 | reverse complement strand
TTCCAACTTCAGGTACTGAAACTTGTGAACCAAGCTCAGGACTTTCCTGGCTCCAGCCTGCTTGGCCAATAAGCTAGAGAGGAGATTCGTCTCATCTCTGCCGGTCGCGGATACAAACCCGTCGACTCCTCCGACACCCTCCATCTCAAGCTGTTCCAGATCTGTAGCGTCGGCGTTTAGCACGAGGGCGTTCGGAAGCTGCTCTGCGAGTTTGATGCATCGCCGGCGGTTCTGCTCGAGGATTGTGCATTCGATGCCTTGTTGTCCGAGCAACTCAGCAATGTATTGGCCTTCTAGGCTGCCTCCGGCGATCATCACACGCTTGAGTTTGAAGCGATCATATCCCGCAAGTGGAGGGACTTGATCGATCTCGGTGGTCGGAGCCAACAGATAAAGGCGATCCCCCGCTTCGATCGTGGTTTCCGCCCGAGGGATGATAGTCTGACCATCTCTGACGATCGCTGCGGTCACATAGTGGTATCCGGTGGGGAGAAACTGAGAACGGAGCTGCCCTATACTTTTTCCGGCAACAGGTGCTCCATCGAGTACCTTGAGGCCTACAAGCTGAACCCGTCCGCCTGCAAATTCAGCAACTTCCGTGAATGCGATATTTTGAAGAAGCAGAAAAGCCTCACGGGCGCACTCCTTCTCAGGATTGACCATCAAGTCGATTCCCACCTGATCGCTCGAAAGTACTGAGCCCTCCTCGTAATAGTCTGGGTTCGAGATCCGTGCGACAGTGTATGGGACACCCATTCGTTTCGCCGCTAAGCATGCGGTAAGATTCACTTCATCGGCGCTTGTGACAGCAAGGAGCATTTGAGTTTCTCGGACCTTCGCCTGCTCAAGGATCGAGATCGATGCTCCGTTCCCGACGATTGTCTGTACATCGAGCTTTTTGTCAGCGGTCTCGGCTCTCTCAGGATCTGCCTCAATGACGACAACGTCCTGGTGCTCTTCCGAGAGCCGTTGAGCCAGATGAAATCCTACCTCACCGGCACCGACAACGAGGACTCTCATGGCTGTCGAGATTGCATTTGCAACGTTTCCTGCCCACAGTCTGAGACGGGGAACTTACCTACCATGAAAGTTAGCCCTCGCTGACCCGGTTCAATAGTCTGTCTTTGGAAGCCGGATTAAAGACAATGAAGTGCATGACGCTCAAGGGCTCAGTGCGCTATCTTGTTTCATTAGGGCCCGTAGCTCAGTTGGTTAGAGCAGCCGACTCATAATCGGTAGGTCCCAGGTTCAAGTCCTGGCGGGCCCACTTAAGATCATCTTGCTTAGTGTGAAGCCGAATAGTTGTCGAGAACGGTGACCTAGATTAGGTCACAAATCTGTCACTAGCGGCTTCTTGCGCGGGTTAGACCACACAGATAAAAGTGCTTCACCCAAAAGACGGACTTGCCGGGAAACAAGGGAGTGACCAATGAGTGAAATGAGAGAAGTGGCTGCGAAATTCTTCGATGCCTGTGAGACCGGAAAGGGATGGGCTGAGTGTCAGGCGTACTGCCATCCAAATGCTACATTTTCCGCTCAACACGTGGGTTCGCTTGAAGGGGTAGCTACGCTAGAGGACTATACGGAGTGGATGAAAGGCATGGTTGGTCCTCTCCCAGACGCAGCATACGAACTAAAGTCTTTCGGTGTCGATGAGGATCGTTCTACTGTTGCGGCCTGTGCGGTGTTCACTGCTACGCATACGGGGGAGGGCGGGCCAGTGCCTCCTACTGGAAAAGGGGTTGTCGCAGACTATGCTTACGTCATGGAATTCGATGGCGGTCAAATTCGTCATGCAACGAAGATCTGGAATGACGCTCATAGCTTAGCACAGCTAGGATGGGCTTAGAGTTCATCCGATTTAGTAGGTGGTAAGGAGGCTTCACTCTTCTGGGAGAGGAGGTCTTCGCAGTCGTTTCCTATGACTGCGGTACTTCTTTTCGTCGAGCCTTTTTTTCTTTTCGCGAGTCGGCACTCTTGTCGGTGTGCGTGGTGTCTCTTTCTGATTAAGAATCTGCAACCGCTCGCGAAGACGGCGGAGAGCGGCGCCTCGGTTGCGGAGTTGGCTACGCTCCTCACGGGCTGTCACGCGGAGACCCGTGGGGAGGTGTACCAGGCGAACCCCGGACTGGGTTCGATTCTGGTGCTGCCCGCCAGGGCCACCCGCGCTAAAGGTCTCGATGCGACATTCTAGCAATAGCTCGCGATCGCTCTCCGGTATTGGGACTAGCGGGGAATCGGGCATGGGGAGTACGTGCAGTATGAGATGACAGGTCAAGCTATGTTACTGAGGCAGGGAACGCGCTACTCTTGTGTGATCCCTCCGTCACTATAACCGCCTAGCATGAATCTAAACCGCACGGACGCTCCGGGAGCGCAGGTGTTGTTCAGTCTCGCATGCCTTGTGGTTGTAGTGTTCGGTTTGCGCGCTGCGGCACCGATTCTGCTCCCCTCCGCCCTAGCCCTGTTTCTGGCAGTACTCAGTCTTCCGGTGATGGTTTGGCTTCGAAGTCATGGGATTCCGAAGGCTTCAGCCATTGTTATTCCGGTTCTACTCAACGTTGCTGTGGTAGGGCTCCTTTTAACTTTCGCATCTCAATCCGTTGCCGAACTTCAGCGCGAACTCCCGAACTATCTGAACACTCTAGCGCAACTTCAGTCGGATTGGGTGAAAAACGTTGAAACCCGGATGGACGTTGTTCTGTCCGATTATATCACATTAGAGCTAATTGATCCGGGAGCTGTGATAGGCTTCGCCAGTGGCGCAGTAGGGCGGATCGCACAGCTCCTTTCGATGACGTTTTTGGTCTTTCTCATTATGGCTTTCATGCTCAGCGAAGCCACAGTTTTCCCAGATAAATTCCGATCCCTGAGTAGGAGCTCAGGTGAACAGGATGATCGGCTCGAGAAGATTGTTTCCGAGGTACAAACCTATCTGGTGATAAAGACGGTGATCTCACTCGCCACTGGTGCGATTCTAGGGCTGTGGGCGTATTTCTGGGGACTGGATTTCCCAGTTCTTCTGGGGCTCGCAGCCTTCCTATTGAATTACATCCCCACGGTCGGTTCGATGATAGCTGCCATCCCGGCAGTTTTACTAAGTATCATCCTCTACGGATCGATCGGACACGCACTGATTGTCATGTCAGGCTATGTGCTAGTGAACATGGTATTTGGTAATATCCTAGAGCCTAATCTGATGGGTCGGAGGTTGGGGCTTTCGACGCTCGTAGTCATGCTTTCACTCCTCTTCTGGGGCTGGGCTTGGGGCCCGCTTGGGGCCCTACTGTCTGTTCCGCTGACCGTCATGGTCAAGATATGGCTCGAAAACACAGTCGACCTTCGATGGGTAGCGATTCTTCTGGATAAGTCCGCACCAGTACCAGTAGAGGCCACGGAATAGCGGTGCCGTCGGTCGATTTCAGGTCACTCCCCGACCATGGCCGTTTGTGGGTTTTCCCTTCAAGTAGATCTCTAAACGCCCAAGAAAGTTCGGAGGTGCTAAAAGAGGTCGATCGCTTCCTGGAACAGTGGACCGCCCATGGACGAGAACTGAAGTCCGGTCGTGACTTGCGAGAAGGACGCTTTCTATTGATTGGAGTGGACGAAGCTGCTGAGGTAGCCTCTGGTTGTTCGATTGATGCTTTGGTTAAAAACCTTCGCGCCCTGGGTGGCGAACTGGGGCTTTCGTTTGTTGATCATGCTCCAGTTTGGTATCGAAGTAGCGACGGAGTCCAAAGCGTCTCACGAGCAGAATTCAAGAGAATGGCCGGGAAAGGTGAAGTGTCGCGTCAGACTTTAGTTTTTGACACTAGTCTCACAGAGGTCCGTGCTCTGAGGAACTTCGGCCTTGAGCGTGCTGCTGAAGAGACGTGGCACGGGAAAGCATTCTTTACGCATGCTGGCAACTCTTGAGCTCCTGGGCCAGGAAGCGGGCCGCTACCATTTCGCCCCAAAACTCGGGGGCCCACGGCGTTCCTCCAACGAATCCCACGTGACCGCCCGAAGGGGTTAACAAGAGCCTCAAGGCGGGGTTGCGGCCCACTTCCCGATGTGGGATCGCATCTGACGGCAGGAACGGGTCATCCTCCGAGTGCAACATTAGTGTTGGTACCCGTACTTCAGCGAGAAAAGTCGTGCTGGAGCACTGTGCATAATAGTCGCCCGCGCTTTTGAATCCGTTGAGTGGAGCAGTTACGACTTCGTCGAGGTCTTCGATTGATCGGACTTGGGCTATGTCGGCCATGTTCAATACCTTGGCTAGCTGATTTCTCTTCCATGCAACCTTGCGCCGCAGGGATCTCATGAAGTACTGAGTGTAGAACCGCCCCATGTGTGTCTTCTGGAGTAGCGCTGAACTCGCGGCAAGATCGTAAGGCACTGACATCACGGCAGCCGCATCGAAGAGTCCCTGCCCACCGTCGATACGTTCACCCATGGCCTTCAAAAGAACGTTACCGCCTAATGAGAAGCCCATGGCTCCGATGCTGGCGCGAGGGTGACGCTCTCTGAGAATGCACGCCATTAAAGCTAGGTCTCGAGTGTCTCCCGAGTGGTAATAGGCCAAGGCCCTATTGGGTTCTCCCGAGCATCCGCGGAAGTTCATTGCTAGGGTTCGAACCCCTAGAGTGTTCAGTTCCCGGCACACATTCCTCACGTACTTGCTGTGTGAAGAGCCTTCCAGCCCATGGAGTACGATGACGATAGGAGAATCCGATACGTCTAGGGTGCTCCAGTCTACGTCTACGAAGTCATCGTCAGGAGTCTCTATGCGTTCTCGCACCGACCTGATAGGCGGGTTGGGTCTTAGGGAGCGGGCTAAAATAGTTTGGTGGTGTGGCCCTCGTGCCCAAGTGGGTGCTTGGAATATCTCCGGGTTTCTCATTGCATCGACTTGGGATGGAGCGTTCTGATCGTTTCATGCACCGGGCAGGTGGGGTGGTGTGCTCCTGGGAGATAACCGGTGCTAATGAGGAACGAGCCCGTAATTTCACCGCCAGTATATCGGAATGTTTTCTTGAAGAGTCTCGTCCATTCAGTTGTGTCTAGAGGATGGTGTTGATCGAGCCATCTTTTGAAAGACCCATGACTGACTCTGATATCGAGTAGCTTACGTGCATTTGAAATGGCGGCTTCGATCTTTAGGTGATTGCGAATGATGCGTGAATCTTGCATGAGCCTCGCGCGGTCTTCGTCTCCGTATTCCGCGACTCGCTCAATGGCGAACTCATCATATGCGGAGCGGAGGCCAGCTCGCTTCCTGAGTATCGTCAGCCAGCTAAGGCCAGCTTGGTTGATTTCCAGCATCAGGCGCTCGAATAGGAGATTGTCACTTTCTACCGGAAAGCCGTATTCGTGATCGTGATAGGGGCCGTGGTATTCGTGACCCCGTGCGATGCTACAGTAGGTATTGTTTAGCAGTGTGCTCACTGGTGAGAGGTCGGCCCTTGATTGTTGGGGGATCTCTTTGTCTCGGTAATTAGCGTGCGCCTAGGCGCTACCCGGCATTGGTTAAGTGGATCCTAAGGCCGCCGGAACATTTACTTTAAAGAGTGGCCTTCGCAGTGACGCGTCGGCGAGATGGCTCATGAGACTCTTTAGGGTGGGCACGATGTCCGCGTTGCTTTTCAGTTTTCATGTTTTCTCTGCTTGTATTACGCCTTAAGGGGGTTTTATGAGGTTCGCCGTTCTAGCGGGAGTGATGGCACTCGTCCCTTGCAGTGCGGTGGGGCAAGCACTACCTCTGGATGTACCGTCTGATCCTTCCCGCATACTTTCTGGCGATTCCCTTAGGGTTAAGCTGCCGTTTTCTCCCGCGGTGAAGGGGGTGTTCCTGGGCTGGGAGGCGGATCGCCTGCAGCTTCAGGTTGATGGGATGACGCAGGTATGGCCCGTGTCGGTTTATGACTTGTCCCGCTTGGAAGTGAGGACGGAACGAACTCGTCGTGAGGGTTTGCGTCACTACGCGGTAATCGGTGCGGCCACAGGTTTGTTTGTCGGCGCCGCTATTGGCCTAGGGCTTCATGTCGCGGGTGTTACCGATCATGCGAGTGCCCCTCCCGAACAAATAGTTACCACAACACTGCAGTGGGCTGGGTTCGGGATTATTGGGGGCTTTCTCAGCGGTGGGTACCTGGGAGGACGGAGCCCCGGCACAGGTTGGGTCTCCCTGTCCCTCCCAACTCGTTAGTGACTGAAGTAGAGAGGCCTAGGGTTACGGTGGCCAAGTCGTTTGACCAGCTGTTGGCGGGATCGGGGAATGGGCAGCACTGATCCCACTTCAGTATCGACGCCTTAGGTGAGACCTCAGCGCATACAAGCACCATTAATAACTAAACATGGTTAGCATGAAAACATCTGTATTAGTAATCATTAGGTTGACTGAGGGTTTAGGTATGTTTACGCTGTTAACATGTCAAGCCAAAGAGTTCGCATACTAGAATGCGCCTGTGATCTGTACCTAAAGCAGGGTCTTGATGGTTTCTCGATGCGGAAACTGGCACGAAAGGTCGGTGTGACCGCTCCGGCGATTTACAGGCACTATGAAGGAAGGGAAGCAGTGCTCGCCGATGTGCTACGTGAGGCTCACCGGACCTTCTCTCGATATTTGTACGCGGCTTTAGCGAAGCCCAGTGAACTCGAGCGTTTTCGTGGGGCGGGTGAGGGCTTCTTGGACTTTGTCATAGATCATCCTCGCTGGTACGGGATGATGCACACCGCTCCGGAGCATTTCGGCATGGATGTTTTACCGGAGGACATCGAGGCTTTGATCTCGTCGGTACATCGATTCTGGGTCGATCGCGTTCGTGAATGTATGGACGCAGGGATCATACGGGAGGGAGATCCTGTGATGACGTCGATCACAATGTGGGCACACGCACACGGTCTGGTGCAGCTGTATCACGAGTCTGCGCTCCCAATGACGGAAGATGAATTCCGATGGTTCTTTAAGGCTTCCGGAGCGCGAGTGATGGCAGGCGTAGCAACAGAGGAATTCGCCAGAGAATTCAGTAACAGGGTTACGCCCCTAGATGGAGAAATAACCCTCATGCCCGAGAATCGAAGCGTAAAGATTGAGACAGAATGAATACGATATTTAGCCATCTTAGGCGGCCCATCCTCACCAACCTCATCACTATCACCGTTCTTTTAGCGACCGATGTAGTGACTGTTTCAGGGCAGGAAAACAGGAATGTTGGTCTGCCCACTTTAGTTCGTGATGCTCTCAGTTCGAACAGCCAGCTGGTAGCTGCAAGAGAGGGCTACAACTTGGCGTCAGAGCAGGTTTCCGAGGCTTGGGGTAACGTGATGCCTACCGTGGACCTCAACGCTTCATACCAGCGTAATCTATCTGTGCCGGTGAACTTCCTTCCGGCAGCGATATTTGATCCCTCTGCGGGGCCGGATGATTACCTGCCTGTCCAGTTTGGCGCAGATAACCAGTGGAATTCAACGATCTCGCTTGAGCAGCCATTGTTCAAGCCTGGTGTGATTGTTGCCTTGGGGGCTGCCCAGCGGTTTGAGAATTTGCAGGTAGAGGCGGTACGCGGTCAGGAACAGGCGGTGGTAACACAGGTGCGCAACGCCTATTACCAACTCCTGCTCGCTCAAGAACAGGCTAGGCTCACCGAGAGGTCTGTAACCCGAGTGCGTGAGTCCCTTGGGGAGACGAGGGCACTAAATCGGGTTGGGTTGGCTGACGATTACGCAGTCCTTCGGCTTGAAGTAGAGCTCGCGAATTTAGAGCCCAATATGCGTCGGGCACAGAACTCGGTGTCTCAAGCCAGGCGAACCTTGGCAGTTTTGGTCGACTACCCAGACCATGAGATACTTGAGGTTCAGGGCTCCTTAGCGGAGATGGATCTCGATGACCTAGAGGCCAACAGCCCACAGAATCGAGTGATCCTCGAATTCAATGGTGCAAGAATCAGAAGTGCTGAAGCCCAAAGCGTAGATCTGCAAACGGGTTTGGCTCGTGCAGCTGAGTTTCGCTCTGACTTGCGACAGTTCGCTCTGACGGAAGAGCTTCGAAGAACAGAGATGAGGTTGGAGCAAGCCGCCTATCTTCCTGAGATCTCAGTTTTTGGAAACTATATTGTAAGCGCTCAAGACAATGGCTCTCCGAGTTTTTTCGGACGAGGGGATGGTCAGAGTGCTACGTCCCGTGCTCTAGGGCTCCGTGTGAGTGTGCCCATTTTTCAGGGGCTGCGTCGGGATGCGCGTGTTGATCAAAAGCGTGCTTCTCTCCGAGAAGCTCAGGCGAACTCTCGACAAGCAGCGAGGGCTGCTCTTAGTCAGATTAGGACAATCTCCGAAGGTATAGAAGAGGCTTATTCTAGGGCGTCAGCCCAGGCTCTGGCGGTTAGACGTGCCGAAAGAGGCTTTGAGATTGCAAGTGCACAGTACACTGAAGGGCTGGTGAGCCAGCTTGAACTTACGGATGCGGAAGTAGCCCTCAGGCAAACTGAGTTCAACTACGCTCAGGCCGTGTTCGACTATCTGATCGCACGTGCTCAGTTCGACGAAGCAACAGGTCAGGTACCCCTTGTCGATGTGCTTCTTGAGCAGCGAGGCGAGGATTGATGGAGAGTACAACGGTGAACTTTACAGAGAAGTGGATAATGGGACACAAGTGCAAGATGTCTGCCTCGCTCTGCTTAGTCAGCGCTGCAACGGTGCTGTCTGCGTGCGGGTCACCGGAGGCCGAAAGCTTTGTAGACGCGGGTTTGAATACGGAGTTCACACGGGTAATCAACGTGGAGGTTTCACCGATTGTCACGGAGCCCTTCATTGAGGAAATCCGACTCACATCGGTCGCCACGGCGAATCAGGATGTGATGATTGAGGCCGAAGAAAGTGGTCGTGTCATAGAACTTTATGCTGATCGCGGGGACGAGGTCCGTCGGGGAGCTGCGATTGCAAAGATTGACGATACGATTTTACGATCCCAGGTAGACCAAGCACGCGCTGCATCAAACCTGGCGACCCAGACTTGGGAGCGACGTAAGCGACTGTTTGAGGAAGATCAGGTCGGTTCAGAAATCGCTTATCTAGAAGCTCGCGCGGCAGCTGAGCAGGCGTCGGCAACACTGGCGGGCTTACAGGAACGTTTAGATCGGACGCTGGTTCGCGCCCCGTTTTCGGGCGTCTTGGATGAACGTCACGTCGATGTGGGTACGATGGTCGGGCCGGGTAAGACAGTTGGAAGGATTGTAGATCTCAATCCAATCAAGGTCTTTGCGGGTGTGCCTGAGCGTTACGCAATGGATGTCCGTGTTGGAGCGGGTGCTCAGCTCAAGTTCGAAGCGCTTGGTGAGGGTGTGTACACATCATCGATTCGTTATGTCGGATCTACAATCAATCCTCGAAGTCGGACTTTCTCAATTGAAGTAGAAGTGCCGAATCCAAACGGTGCCATCAAGCCGGAGATGGTTTCGAACATGTCGATCACTCGACAGAAGGTGGAGGATGCCATCGTAGTACCTCAGGACGCGCTGATCCGGGTTGAAAGAGGCTATGTAGCTTTCGTTGCCGTGGATCGTGGCCAGGTCGAGGTAGCCGAACGGCGTGATTTAGTACTGGGCCCTACAAGACGAAACCTCGTTGTGGTGACTGATGGGCTAAGACCGGGGGAACGACTGATTGTCATGGGTCAAAAATCTGTAGCCGATGGCGACCGGGTTAACGTGGTCGGGAGTGGTAGGGGCTAAGATGACTGACAATCAAGACATTCAAACGGAGCTGCAGAGTCGAAGGATTGAAGGCTTTAAGGAGTTTGCTGCTACCAGTTTTGCGGTGGAGCATCGAACTTCGATCTTAGCGTTACTAGCGATCATTGCAATCATGGGCAGCATCGCCTACCGAACCACACCTAAGGAATCTTTCCCAGAGTTGGCGGTTCCAGTTCTTGCCATAAACACTGTGTATCCCGGTGTGTCTCCTGCCGATGTGGAAAGCCAAGTCACGAGGATCATAGAAGAAGATCTCTCGACCATCAGCGATATTAAGGAACTGACATCTACGTCAGTAGAAGGATACTCGAGTGTTGTTGCTGAATTCGATGCGTCGATTGACCTAAACGAAGCGCTTCAGAAGGTTCGAGAGAAAGTCGATCTGGCAAAGCCCGATCTTCCGCAGGATGCCGAAGAGCCGAGCATATTAGAATTCAATTTTTCCGAGATCCCTGTGCTTCAGGTCAACCTTTCCGGTGATTATGGATTGGTTCGGCTCAAGGAGATCGCAGAGGAACTCCAAGAAAGACTCGAGACGCTGCCCGCGGTGCTCCGAGCCGATCTCCGGGGTGGACTGGAACGTGAGGTGAAGGTCGAAGTTGACCTCTCAAGAATGAATTACTACGGGGTAGCTCTCCAAGACGTGATCGATGCGATCCGAACCGAGAATGTGAATATCCCCGGCGGAGCGATCGACGTCGGCTCCACCAAATACTTAGTCCGCATAGATGGTGAGTTTGATGATCCCATGTTGATAGAGGATCTCGTAGTCACCATTAAGGAGGGGCGACCAGTCTATGTGCGTGACGTTGCCACGGTCGATTTCGGTTTTGCCGAGCGTGAGAGCTTCGCTCGTATGGACGATAGATCGGTAGTGACGTTAGATGTGATCAAGCGGTCCGGTGAGAACATTATTGAGACAGCTCGGGCGATTCGTGCTGAAGTGGAGATGGTTTTTCCGTCGCTCCCTCCTACGACGGACATTCGTATCACGTCAGATCAGTCAGAGGAGATCGAGGCTATGGTTTCCAGCCTCGAAAACAACATCATATCAGGCCTGATCCTGATCGTGGGAGTGCTGTTCTTCTTCCTAGGTGCCGGAACCTCAGCATTCGTCGCAATTTCAATACCGGCATCGATGTTCCTTTCGTTTATGGTGCTGAAGGCCATGGGCGTCTCGATGAATATGATCGTCCTCTTCAGCCTTATCCTAGCATTGGGGATGCTGGTGGATAATGCGATAGTGGTCGTCGAGAACATATACAGGTACGTCGAAGAGGGTTGGGATCGCCTCACGGCCGCAAAAAAGGCGACCGGCGAGGTCGCGTTGCCGATTATCGCAGCCACGGCGACGACGCTGGCAGCATTCGCACCACTCCTCTTCTGGCCGGGAGAGGTGGGGGAATTTATGGGTTATCTCCCACGTACTTTGATCATCACTCTAACTAGCTCGCTATTTGTCGCTCTGGTGATCATTCCGACTCTGTGCGGAATGTTTATGCGGCTAGATGGAAGGCCAAGGTCACCACTCACACCTGCGGCTCGTAGGACTTTTCTAGGAGGTTTCGCACTCATACTGCTCGGAACAGCCAGTACGAACCCACTGACAGCAGTCATGTTTACAGCCACGGTCTTTGCGATCTGGTTCCTGCACCGTTTTGTATTACGTGCTGCCGGGCGCTCTTTTCAAGAGTCGCTTCTACCGAGGACGATGGACCGGTATGAGCGCGGCTTGCGTTGGTCACTCAATAACAGAGCAAGACTCATCGGATCGACGGTCGCACTGTTCGTCGCGACATTCGTGACGTACCTAGCGACTCCACTGGGATCAGGTCTAGAGTATTTCCCGGAGGATATGCCACCTCCGATGCTTCTGATAGACGTGGAAACCCCCGTTGGAACCAGAGCTTCTGTGACCGATGGCATCGTTCAGCGTCTCGAGAGTCAACTCAAGGCAATGTCGGGACGCACAGACTGGGAATCGGTCGTGGCGGTTTCGGGCGGCGGCGGCGGTGGTGGAAATCCTATGGGGGGTGGCCCATCGGGTCCTGAGGGTGGCCGAGTCTCCATTTCTCTGGTCGATTTTCAAGATCGTGAATCTGACGCCTTCGTAACACTTGCAGAGATGCAGGCGACGATAGGAATGGAAATAGCCGGAGCCACAATCACGGTGGACAAGGTCAGTGAGGGCCCGCCTCAAGGCGCTCCTGTGAGCATTGAAATTGTGGGTGAGGATCCGGAAGAACTAAAAAGGCTTTCTGATGAGATCATGGACATTATCCAGGACTCACCGGTATTTCCTAAGCTGACCGGTCTCGATAGCGATTTGGACGCCGCACGCCCAGAGTTATTGATCAGCGTAAATCGTGAAAAAGCCGCTCTCTATGATCTGAACACACAAAAGATCGGGATGGCTGTCCGAGGAGCGATTAACGGGATCGAAGCAGCTAAATACCGGACAGGTAACGACGAATACGACATTGTTGTTCGGTTAGCGCCAGAATACCGGGATGAACTTGAAGGTCTTCGGGAACTGACTGTGATGGCCGAAGGCGTTCAGGTCCCACTCCTAGAGGTTGCCACATGGGGCGTGGAGGATGGGGCGGGAGCGATCCGCCGAAAGGATCGGATGCGTATGGCCACGATTACTTCCAATGTGGCGTCTGGCTATTCAAACAATGCCATTCTTACTGAGGTTCAGTCAGAGCTGACTGAGTTCGATCAGACATTGCCGCCCGGATATACGATGCAATATTCCGGGCAGTCCCAAGAGCAAGACGAGGCTACCGAATTTCTCAGTGGTGCCTTCCTCACTGCTCTTATGTTGATCGGCTTCATACTGGTTAGCCAGTTCAACTCGGTCATCAAGCCGGTGATTATTCTAACGTCTGTGATAATGTCAACTGCAGGAGTCTTGATTGGACTCATGATCTTTCAGATGCCGTTTGGAATCATCAATACCGGAGTAGGGATCATCTCGCTCGCCGGGATAGTGGTGAACAACGCCATCATCTTGATCGATTATATTGACATCCTGCGAAACCGAGACGGTATGAATCGCCGGGAGGCTCTGGTTCAGGGGGGCAAGACGCGATTGCGGCCGGTGGTTCTAACCGCGCTGACGACTGCACTGGGTATGGTCCCTTTAGCAATTGGACTGAATTTCGATTTCTTCGGGCTCTATGGCTCACTAGCTCCTGAGCTGTATTGGGGTGGCATGCAGGCAGCATGGTGGGGACCAATGGCCGTGGCGATCATTGCAGGGATCTTGTTCGCCACGTTTCTGACACTCGTCCTGGTCCCCGTTTTATATTCGTTAGTGGATGATGCGACGGAGTTTTTCCGGAGGCACTACACCTCTTCGGGAGCGGGTGCCGTCGCTTCACAGGCTGAAAGCCAACCCTCTCAACTTGAGGTCGTCGGATCTGGTAGCCACCCATCCCCTGAGTTGGGGTGAAATGCTAAGCGAGGGCCTCCGTAGAGTTCTGATCGTTATGCTCGGTTACACGATGGCGGCCGGGATCGTACTTCTAATGGGTGGTTGGGTAGCTACTGTACTCGCCCTTCCAGTCCTGTTCGAGACGTTGCTGCGGTGGGGCCTCGGCTTAGGGTTGCCATGCGCGCTTCTGATTGCATGGAATTTGCCACGGGTTGGACAACACGGAGGCGTAGGGTCCGAGCGTGTTACTGATCAAAAGCGTTGAGGCGGTTTTGGGCCGCTTTTGCGTAAGTTTCGATGACCGCAGAGACAGGCAGAATTTCTTCGATCCCTGAAACTGAACGCCCTGCCTGCCAGTATTCGGTGGTACCGACCTCGTCGTAGGCGGTGCGTTTTAGTGTCCAAGCGGACTTTATGGAGTATATGTTCCGCATCCAATGCTTGGTTTTATGACCTTTCAGCATTCGTCGTGCTAGAGGGCCGGCCTTCAAGCCGAGTCTCTGCACGTAGGGTGTGTTGATCACTGCCACTGGGACACCCGTCAGACGTTCGGTCAACACGATGTCTCCTTCTTGGGCCCTGACAATGGCGCGTTTATACGCGAAGCTAGCTCGACACTCTTCCGTCGCGATGAAACGCGTCCCCATCTGGACGCCTTCATACCCCATGGACAACGCGTCTGCGAACTCTTCGGGTCGCCCGATGCCTCCTGCGCACGTGACCGGGAGGCCAAAGTTTCCAACTTCCTCTAGTAATTGATAGGCGGACCTGCCCCCGGCATGGCCTCCAGCGCGCCTGTTGACGGCGATCAGCCCGTGAACGCCTGAATCGACTGCTTTTTCGGCCCACTTCCGTTCTGTGACGTCGTGATACACGACTCCGCCAACTTTGGAAACCCGATCTACCACCCAGCGGGGCTTACCTAGTGAGGTTATAAAGAACCTTACGCCCTCTTCCAACGCGATTTCGATCCATGTTTCCATGCGTTTCCGGTATGCATTCGAAGAACCCTCAATAAGAACATTCATCCCAATGGGTCGGTCTGTGATCCTTCGGATGGCCTTAAGACCTTCACGAAAGTCCATTTTAAAGACGTATGTCAATGTTACTGGTTGCACGACACCCAACCCTCCGGCTTTTGAAGCCGCCGCGACGAGCTCAACGTTGGAGCACGGGTACATTGGTCCACAGATCAAGGGTACCGAGATACCTGCATCGTGAGTCAGGCTAGTTTCTAAATTGGGTTTCATGTTTGTTCTGGGGTGCGATCTAACAACCAGTGCGCTGTCACTACAGCAACCGTGTCTCCATAGCTGTCTCGTATAGTAGCTTCTATAGCGTGATCCACTTCAGAGAAGACTTCCGGGACCGTACATGTGGCCTCAGCCAGAAGCGGGCCGCGCGCCTTCTTTGTATAGCGCACGTCAAGACCAGTTAGGATTGCCCGGATATGGGGGCTGAGTCCACTGATGAGTGAAAGGCCGGTGGCTAGCTCGCCTAGGTTAGCCAGAGCTATAGCATGCACGGAGCGTAGGTGGTTTCTTACGCGCCATCTGTCTTGCAGTAGAACTTCCGCGTATCCGGGTTCGAATTGTACCACGGTACATTTGATTGATCCCGTGTAGGGAACCATCACGCCAAGAAGCTTGGAAAAAATCCATCGGCCAGCCGGGAATCTCGAGAGGAGACTCCACCACCGGTTCAGCTTAGTACTGGGACTTTCTTTCTTTTGAGACATCGGACTCGTCTGTTCATCATAGGCGGTATCAATCATCTTGATCTTGTTGATGTGAGGCAATGTCGAGCAGTAACTTTTCTCGTCGTATTAGGCACAGTCGCCTCATTTTATCGGGCCCAACGGGCTTTCATGAGCCATAGTAGCGATTGTCTAACTTGTCCTAGACTTTGTTTGGGTGGACAGAAGGTTGTTGAGAAGTCGATTGCCTTGTGCTGAGCGCCCGAGTTCACCTTGAGAGCCTTTTCCGGGAATCTCAAGGTCATGCTTCTCCGAGAGCCCAAATATGATCGTGTTCTCGAGACGACGGGTGGGGAAACTTCCTTAATGAAGTGTGATGATCTTGGTAGGTCGGAGTGACCGACGAATCCTCATCCGTTAAGCGAGAATCCTTCGGGGTTTGTGTTCAGGAGTTTCGCCCTCAACGCCCTGACCTACAGGCACTGATCGAGCTCGGGGCACCGGTGACGCTGGTCCAGCTCGGCTTGATGTCGATGGGCGCCGTCGACACCGTCATGGTCGGCCGTGTGTCGGCTGCGGGCTTAGCGGCGGTTGCTTTGGGGAATCTTTATTTCCTCATGATGGCGGTTTTTGGTCAGGGTGTATTATTCGCTTTAGATCCAGTTATCGCTCAGGCCATTGGGGCCCGCGACTCAGTAGGTGTGGCACACGGGGTACAGAGGGGCTTAATCCTTGGAGTGGTTCTAGCTGCACTGGCGATGCTCCTAATGATCCCGGTGGGCCCCTTGTTGACGCTTGCTGGTCAGCCGGAAGAGGTGGTGCCGATCGCCGTGCGATATGTCCACGGACTTATCCTCGGGGTGTTCCCGTTCTATGCGTTCGGAGTATTCCGGCAGAGTCTACAGGCCATGGGCCGGGTTCGCGCTATAGTGCTTACAGTGCTGTTGGCTAACGTCATCAACACCGGACTAAACTGGATTCTGATCTTTGGAAATTTCGGGATTCCACGACTGGGTGCTGTAGGTTCTGCGTGGGCCACTAGTTTAAGTCGCTGGTTCCTCTTGGCGCTCCTTGTTGCCTTAGCGTGGTCTCAGCTTCGACCCACTATTCGTCCTTGGAGGAAGGCCTCTTTCGGTCTCGAACCGATCACCCGATTCATACGGTTGGGGGCTCCGATAGGGGCTCAGCAGCTTTTGGAATTTGGAGTTTTCGGGGCGGCAGGATTGCTGATGGGATTATTGGGTACGGTTGCTATGGCTAGCCATCAGGTTGCCCTGCAACTCGCGGCTCTAACCTTCATGATTCCCGTAGGAGTGGCTCAGGCGACCAGCGTTGTAGTTGGTCAGGCTGTCGGTAGAGGAGAGCCAGAAGCTGCCCGCCGCGCAGTGGGCGCTGGGTTGGTTACCGTCACGGCATTCATGACGCTCACTGCAGTGTCGTTTATTGCACTCCCAGGACCGCTCGCTCGGATCTTCTCCAATGATCAGATGGTAGTCGCCGCGGCAGCCACGCTGCTCCCGATTGCCGGATTATTCCAGATCTTTGACGGTCTACAAGTGGCGTCGGCCGGGGCTCTTCGTGGCATTGCTGATACGCGGGTTCCAATGCTCATGAATCTTGTGGGTTTTTGGCTAATCGGACTTCCTGTATCTGCTTTGCTAGGGTTTAAGTTAGGCGCAGGGCCACAAGGAATCTGGTGGGGTCTTGCCGTTGGTATAGGAGTGGTTGCTGTATTGTTGCTGTGGCGGGTACGACGGCGGTTCCTTCGATCAATACAGCGTCTCGTCATAGACAGCGCCCAGACCTAGCTTTCCAATATGTCTTTCACTTTTGAGCGGCTCGACATCCCGGACGTGATTGTGGTGCGTCCTGGGAAGCATCGAGATGATCGCGGGTCTTTTACTGAGATCTACCGGCAAGAAGAGTTTGCCGCGGCTGGGATCGCGCCGACATTCGTGCAAGAAAATATTGTGCATTCGTCAGGCGGTGTTTTACGTGGCCTTCACTATCAGCTGCCACCAGCGGCTCAGGGTAAGTTGGTTGGAGTGGTTCAGGGTCGAATTTTTGACGTTGCCGTCGATATCCGACAAGGAGGACCCACGTTTGGACATTGGCTAGGTCGTGAGCTTGATGCGGAGAAAGGAGAAATGCTTTGGATCCCGCCTGGATTTGCTCATGGGTACTGTGTGCTCTCCGAAACCGCCGATGTGCTCTACAAGGTCACTGGTTACTACGAGCCAAAGCTCAACAGAGGTATTCGTTGGAACGATGACCTACTGGCCATCCGATGGCCTTTGGTAGCTCCTAAAATATCGAACATGGATCATAACCAACCGACTCTTGAGGAGTGTGAGAATCCGTTCCATATCTGAATCCTCACTTGCCCAGCCCGGGTGTATTTGTTGATGAAAAGAACCGATCCCAAGACCGGTGCGACAGAGCACCACCTCAGAGTCCAGCGGACTGCTCGGTATTGGACGCTGGGAACAGCGGAGCCTGCGGAAGAGCTATGGTTGGTTTTGCACGGATACAAACAACTCGCTCGTCGCTTCATTCGCCGATTCAAGCCAATCGACAACGGTCGCAGGATGATTGTCGCCCCGGAGGCACTGTCTCGATTTTATGTATCACAAGAGCAGGGAAGGCATGGTGTGGCATCGGTGGTTGGCGCGACATGGATGACTAGAGAGGATCGCCTAAATGAGATCCGGGATTACGTTGAATACCTAAATCAATTAGTAGGCGAGATTGAGAGGGAGATTGGTAAAGTTCCTTTGACGGTTGTTGGGTTCAGTCAGGGTGTCGCAACCGCAGCTCGGTGGGCGATAGGTGGGTCAAAGGCTCCATCGCGCTTGATTCTTTGGGGAGACTTCTCGCCGCCCGACATTGACTTGAAACTTGCTCGTCAGCGTCTAGAGAGCATGGAGCTGATTATGGTTCGCGGAACTGAAGATCGGGCTTTGTCTCCTATGTTGAGACAGCAAGAAGAGGAACGCCTTCGCCAGGGCGGAATTGATTACAGGATCATCAGCTATTCGGGTGGACACGACATCGACGAACAGACGCTTTTGACGTTGGCTGCCAGTGAGTCCAGTTGAAGGAGTGTCATACTGCGATACAGAACCGAGTTTGTCTGAGTGTTTTAGGGGCTTGTGACGAACAGGATCAACTGAAGTCTCCGACAAAAGAGATTTCGGTCATTAGTTGGTGGCCTGTCTCGCGAGCTACGGTATCCCGAGCTAAATCGATCAGTGCCCGAACCTCTGACGCTGTGGCCCCTCCGTGATTTACTATGATGTTCGCGTGGCGGTGGGAGATTCCCGCCGCTCCTTGGGAATGGCCCTTCAGTCCGCATTCGTCGATTAGACGTCCCGCACCGATACCGTCGATCTTCTTGAAAATCGAGCCAACACTGGGGTACAGCCAGAGATCTGGATGCCGATCATCTCGCCACTCGAGGTTGCTCCTGACCACCTTCCGCATTTCGTCGACTGGTTCCTCTACTAGCGCGAACGTCGCGGAAAGAACGATGTCGGATCGATGATGAAGCACACTGTGGTCGTATTCGAACTCAAAATAATCCACGTCCACAGTCTTCCTCTCACCCTCCTCGGTAAGGATCTCAGCGGATTCCAGTACCTCTTCTATAAATAAAGTTCGCTCACGATCCGGCGCCAGGAAGTGTAGATTTTGCCATAACGCTCCACCCACAGTGCTTGGTATCCCAACGAAGTGGTGTAGGCCCCCGAGCCCTCTTGTAAGCGTTTCGTTGATTAGATCGGGGTACATTTCAACACCGGCTCCCGCCCGAACTCTATCATGTTCGAGGAATTCGATACCGTTGATTTCACAGCGAATTACGAGTCCCCGGAAACCTGCATCACCCACGAGGATGTTGGCGCCATGGCCAAGAAGGAACCATGGGATTTGATTCGCGCGGGCTGTACTGACGGCGCGCTCTAGCTCGTCTGCAGTTCGAACCCGAACAAGGAAGTCAGCTGGCCCACCAATGCGAAACGTGGTCATCGGCGCGAGAGGGACGTTCTCTTCCAGAGCAAGTCCGCCGAGCCCGACCTCTAGTCGTCGCTTCTGGTCATTGGGTTTGGGCATGTCCAAAGATAGTCCGGGTGTTAGTGGCGTACTAGCTTCTTGACCTGTTACGAAAGGCTGAGAATCCGATCGTGTGGGTTTGTGAACACTCTCTTCGGGCTTCTGTCACGAAGATCTGTGAGATGTACACATACAAACTCTGTGCCAAGCTAGTTTCTTATGACAGCTAACTCATTTAGTTACGAAGTTCACACCTTATGGCACGTAGGATGGTATCTCGAGCAACTTTACTATCATCGTCTATGAGAGCTATGAGGTTAGGGCTTCTAGCGCTCTTGCTAGCAGTGTTTGGTGTGCTATGGGTCCCTGGGGAGCTAAAGGGACAGACAGAGGTCATGAGTCGGGACGCCACCTTAAGAGTTGGTGGGCAGTTGGATCTCCACTATATCAACGCCGCGGCCGACGCTGGTTCTCAGACGTTTCGGGTTCGACGCGGCTGGATAACTCTAAATGCGAGCTACAGCGATTTCTTAGAAGCGGTATTTGTTACGGATTTGGCCAATGACGCCGCTGTTCTCGACGCTCAGATCCGGCTTCGGTTTGACCCAGGATTGCGGATCACGTTCGGTCGCTTCAAGCGGTCCTTTGACGTGTTTGTATTGAACAGTATTTCAGATGTTCAGTTTCTAGAGCGGGCGGGGGGGATCCCTGGGTATGATGGATGTGATGGAGTGGGAGGGATTTGCTCATACGGACGACTTAGCGAAGGCCTGCTGTTTGCGAATAGAGACAGTGGTATCCGTATCGACGGACAAGTCGACCAGTTAAGGTATCAGGCAAGCTTAACCAACGGGACCAAGAATGGTGCCTTGGGCGATAACGGGTACCTGTCGTCCGCGGCGCGGCTGACCCTCGAGCTTGCGGAAGCACTGACTGTAGGAGTTAACGCCACGCTCAAGGACTATGACGTCCAGCAGCAGGTCAACCTAGTCGATTATGCCAAGGCATGGGGACTGGATATCCAGCACGGAAGATGGCGTGATGGCTTGCTTATACAGGCTGCGTATATGCGCGGGCAAAACTGGAGATTGGCTACTGGAAATCGGAAACCTGCTCCCTGGTTCGATGCGAAGCAGATCCAAGTTTCCTGGTATCTGTCGCACAATTCTGATCGGATAGTGGGAGTAGAGCCCATGGTCAGGGTAAGCATAGCTGATCCCAATAAGCGCTCATACAACGAGGGGGGCATGCTCTTTACACCGGGTTTCGCAGCATATTTCCAAGGTCGTAGTAGGGTTAGTGCAAATCTCGACATGTATCGGTCATCTCGCGACGGCACGTTCTGGGCACTGCGCGTTGGAACTCTGCTGTACTTCTGAGCGGATTCTGAGAACACTGCTGAATCTTGCCGCGATCAACGAGTGACCGAGTAGGGCATTCCGAAGATCCACTGGATTCCGTTGACATGCTAAAGGTCGCGGGACAGCTTTACGGGCTGTGTTTGTTGGTCTAAGTCATTGGCCTGAGCCCTATTCCGGGCTGTTTTTTCGTCGAACCCCTCGCGTCCATGTTCAAGTCTCTTCGGGGCCGCCTGATCACCATCGCACTCGTAGTGCTGATGACTGGCTGGCAGCTATACTCACACAAGTCGGAAACCGGCCAGTGGCTCAAGCTCGGGCTTGACCTCCAAGGCGGGATGCATTTGGTGCTGG
>MDTA01187119.1_pt1 | contig 20639 bp, 17 predicted proteins | sample 811151 | NCBI WGS metagenome assembly MDTA01 (sample SAMN05326648, study PRJNA326480) | marine metagenome | isolation source: seawater | place: Indian Ocean: South | collected 2010 | reverse complement strand
TGGAATACCAATCTGCGAGATGTTAGGCAGCGAGCCTCCTCACAAGATGGTATATGAGTGGATACAACTCAAGGGAATGGGGCCTATGTCTAGCTCTACGGGTTTGACTGTAGGGCCTATGGATGCTCTGGCACTAGTTCCGCCGGAGATAATGCGCTATGTGATTGCACGAAGTAAGGTAGGGCGGCATATTGACTTTGATACTGGCCCTGCCCTCTTCGAAACTGCTGATGAATACGAGCGATTGGTTGCCAATCCTCCGGGCGGCTCAGATGGGGATTTGTCTCGTCGCCAACAGATAGCTCGAGACACTCAGCTCGGTTCACTGAGACTTAGCCAGACGAAAAGAGGAGGAGATCCTGCGGATTCGGTTGCAGGAGTTTCCTTCCGCCACCTATCTATGTTAGCCCAGATAAAATCGAGTGATGAAGATGTGTGGAATTCGCTGAGAAAGTCTGGACACCTAGAAGGAAAACCTAGAGATTCACTATCGGGAAGATTGCGCAGAATGAGGAACTGGGTGGATGGAGCGCACTTCCCAGATGCTGCGAAGATAGAGATTCGTTCCAAGATATCTAACGAAGTCCGAGAGAATCTCACCGGCGACCAAGTCGTATTCCTATCTGCCTTGGGCGAAAGACTTGCTGATTGTGATTGGGAAGAGGATGAAATCAGCAGTAGTATCAAGTTGATTGCATCTAAAACTGGCATCGGAGGCAGAGATGCTTACATCGCACTATATTGGGTCATTCTAGGTAAAGGCCATGGACCCAAGGCGTCCTCTTTGATGGCCGAGATGGAAAGTGAGCATGTAATGTCCCTTATCGATGAATTATAGGGTAGCGTCTGATTTAGAGTGAGCCGATCTCTAGTAATCGCGGCTCCGGCATTCCATTCATTGCCTCTGCAATCGCCTCGACTTCCATATGAGCACCGGCCATTGTAGTAACGAATGGAATGTTCAACTCAACTGCGAGTCTGCGCATCATATTGCCATCGAGCACTGCTCCACCTGTCGAGCGTGGAGTGTTGATGATTAGGTGTATCTTGCCCTGTCTCATAAGGTCCAGAGCATCTGGGCTACGGCGTTCTGCGATTCTGTAACAGGTCTGGACATCAAGCCCTCCGACATCTCGCAGCACATGTGCTGTCCCACGAGTTGCATACAGTGTGAAACCCATCTCCTGTAGTCTGCGGGCCTCGTCAATGATGCCTAACTTATCTCCATCCTTGACGGTGATGTATACTCCTCCCTCAACTGGGACAGGAAGTTCAGTTGCTAGCCTAGCCTTCAGGTATGCAGCGGATGCTCTTGCGTGGGATCCCATAACCTCGCCAGTAGATTTCATCTCGGGACCAGGAGCGGGATCTAGCCCTCTCAATTTGATGAATGGGAAAACTGGTGCCTTGACACAGACTGCATCTGTCTGAGGAACCGGGATATCTAGGTCTGCTAGCTTGTCACCTATTGCTAGTCTGGCTGCTATTCTAGCCAGTGGAACTCCGGTGGCCTTGGCCACGAATGGGAATGTACGGGAGCCCCGAGGGTTTACTTCAAGCACATACAGAACTTCGTCACGGATTGCATACTGGATGTTGAAACAGCCTCTGATTCCCAACTCCACTCCAATGCGCTTAGTCCAATCCTCTACTTCTGCGAGTACATGCTCTGCGATGTTCTGAGGAGGAATAAAACAGGTCGAGTCTCCAGAGTGGATTCCAGCTTCTTCGAGGTGTTCCATTATTGCGCCGACCAGCACTTCGTCTCCATCGCACACTGCATCAACATCGAGTTCGATGGCATTCCCTAGGTACTCATCGATTAGCAGGGGCCTGTCAGGTGCAAGGTAGGCTTCACCCATGTAGGCATCCAGTTGCTTGTCATTCGAGAGAATCTCCATCCCACGCCCACCTAGGACATAGGATGGTCGGATCAAAACCGGGTATCCAATCTCATGCACTGCTCTTCTGACTTCTTCGGGAGTGGTAGCTGTGGAGCCGCGTGGCATCCTTAGTCCATTTCTGGCTGCGAAGGCCTCGAATCTCTCTCTATCACTCGCCTCATCCACTGCATCGGGCGAAGTTCCTTACATCACAAGATGCAGTCCCATTGAGGAAAGGTGAGGCATGTTTCCGGCCAGAGGTAGTGCAAGATTGATCGCGGTTTGACCGCCGAACTGTAGGAGTATTCCGTGTGCCCTCTCTCTGAGTAGGACCTCGGAGACGAATTCCAGAGTTAGCGGGTCAAAGTAGAGTCTGTCGCTGGTATCGAAGTCAGTTGAGACTGTCTCTGGATTGTTGTTTATGATGATAGCCTCGTGGCCTAAGTCGCGAATAGCGCCGACTGCATGAACACAACCGTAGTCAAACTCGATTCCTTGTCCAATTCGAATCGGGCCAGATCCAATCACCACAATTCTCTGTTTGAGAGACTCGTCTAATCCGGGAACATAGTCGACCCCAACGGGTGCGGCTCCACCCTCATATGTGGCATAGTAGTAAGGGGTGACTGCGGCGAACTCGGCTGCGCAGGAATCGACCATTCGGAATACCGGATGAATTCCTAGTTCGTGTCTTCTGTGAGTGACTGCAGCCTCATTCATTCCTTCGGGCAGCATCTTGTAGCCGGATTCGGGGAATCCTGCAAGCGCATCTGCTATGTGAAGATCAGTGAATCCAGCTCCCTTCCATAATCTCATCTCAGAATCTGGTATCTCTGAAATAGAGAGTCCGATTTCTCCAGCAGCCCTGATCTCGGTTTCGATTGCTGCCATATTCTCAAATCGGTGAAGGAACCATCTGGTCACACCGCCTGACATATCCCTGACATCCTCAATCGAGTAGCCTCTCCGGAAAGCCTCGAATAGCGCCCCCATACGTCTGTCTGAAGGAATTCTCAGCCAATCCTCAAGCAGTGCCTCGGGCAGTGGTTCGAAAGCTCGCTCATCCATTGATTCGCCGCCGGATGCATCGGCCATTGTCAGAGGCCTTGGGTGAGGTTGTCCGTACTCCAGACTAGCCCATGCCTTGAGGAAAGCTTCCTCGAAGCAGCGACCGATGGCCATCACTTCGCCGGTTGATTTCATTGAGGTCCCGATGGTTCGATCAGCGGTTCGGAACTTGTCAAAGGGCCAGCGTGGAATCTTGACTACGCAGTAATCCAATGTGGGCTCGAAGGCTGCTGTGGTACCTTCTCCTGTGATTGGATTTGGCAGTTCATCTAGAGTGTAGCCCACCGCAATCAGTGCGGCCATTCTAGCAATTGGATAACCAGTAGCCTTGGAGGCAAGGGCGGATGATCGCGATACTCTGGGGTTGACTTCAATGACCCTATACTCTCCTGTAGATTGTTCAACTGCAAACTGAACATTGCATCCGCCCTTGATGTTGAGTCTTCTGATTAGTTTCAGCGCGGCATCTCTAAGCATCTGATGGTCGCGATCGGACAAGGTCTGCTGAGGTGCAACGACAACTGATTCCCCAGTATGGACTCCCATCGGATCTAGATTTTCCATCGTACATACGATGATTGAATTGTCAGCGCCATCGCGCATAACCTCATACTCGTGCTCTTGCCAGCCTAGGATGCTTTCCTCAATCAAGACTTGTCCAATTGCAGAGTGGAGTATGCCCTGACTTGCAATCTCTACTAATTCGCCCGTGTTATGTGCAGTCCCTCCTCCTAAACCACCCAAAGTGAAAGCCGGTCTGATGAGAAGAGGAAATCCTCCCAACTTGTCTACCGAATCTAGAACTTGCTCTATAGAATCGCATGCAATAGCCTTGCAAACTGGTAGGTCAATTTCTTCGCAGACTTTCTTGAAAAGATCTCTGTCTTCTGCTTCATCAATCGCTGCTAGGTTGCATCCAATCAACTCGACGCCCAACTCATCTAGTGAGCCGTCATGAGCCAGAGCAGTGGCGATATTTAGTGCAGTCTGGCCTCCCATTCCTGCTAACAATGCATCTGGCTTCTCAACTTCCATTATTCGCTTGACCACATCTGGAAGAAGTGGTTCAATGTAGATTCTGTCTGCCATCTCAGGATCATTTTGAATAGTTGCAGGATTTGAGTTGATTAGCACGACTTCGTAGCCATCGGCCCTCAGTGCCCTACATGCCTGCGAACCCGAGAAATCGAATTCAGCGGCCTGACCGATTCTTATTGGGCCGCTACCAAGAATTACGACTTTATTGATATCGTCTCTTCTAGGCATAGCCATCACCTCTCCTAGCAACGGCCTTTGGCCCGTCAGTGAGATGATTCGCTACAATCTCTGAGAAGCGGTCGAACAATGGCGATGCATCGTGTGGACCTGGGCAGGCCTCAGGGTGAAACTGGATTGTAAATGCGGGCTTGCCAACCAAATCCAAGCCCTCTACAGTGCGGTCGTTGGCATTCACATGCCGCACTGTGAAGTCTGCCTGCAAAGTATTCTCCCCGGCTTCTGAACACGCCCCGGTAGGGTGTGGGGCAAGCATTCCCTTCTCTGGATCTTCGACTGCAAAACCGTGGTTCTGACTAGTGATGTGAACTCTACCCGTCTCCAAATCCACTACTGGTTGATTGGCGCCTCTGTGGCCATATCTCAGCTTGTAGGTTCGCAGCCCTGCTGCCAGTCCCATCAATTGATGGCCGAGACAAATCCCCATCACAGGCATATCAGCCCGAACTGCAGCAGCAAGAGATTCTCTAGCAATTGTTGCGTCACCGAGGTGAGCTGGGTCCCCCGGCCCATTGGAAGCAAATAGAGCGTCTGGCTCCCATTCGGACATAATTTGGTCAAATGGCATAGAGGCTGGGCACCAGACGACTTCGAAGCGTTGGCATAATTCTCTCAGAATGTTGTACTTGACACCACAATCGAGAGCTGCTAGTCGGGGAAGTGGATTACCTTGGTCATCGGTCGCGCCCGGATTGAGAAGGGTTGCATCTTCTCTTGAAACAGAAGCAACGAGATCGTCTGCATCTGGAGGAGTCATTTCGGAGAGAATCTTTCGCATTTCATCCGCGCTTTCTTCTGGACCGAAAACACACAGAACGGTTCCGTACTCTCTGACTCTTCTGGTCAGAGTCCTAGTGTCGACTCCCTGTATTCCAGGAACACCATGTGCTGCTAGGAAGTCATGTACACTGCCCACTGAATCTCTGTGGTCAGGGTTGGCCATCAACTGCTTACAGACGACCCCTCTTGGATGGACCTTGGATGACTCAGAAATACCTGGATGGATACCGTAGTTCCCTAATAGTGGCCATGTGAAAGTTAGTACTTGACCAGCGAAAGATGGGTCTGTAAGGCTCTCTTGATAGCCACACATTCCAGTAGTGAAAACTAGTTCGCCTTGTGCAATTCTCTCTGATCCAAACAGACTTCCACGATAGCTGGTTCCATCGGCCAACAGAAGTAATCCGGGCGAACCACTTGGCTGTTGGTGCTCCGAAATTTCGAGTAGCGGGTCGGCAGCATCTTGGAAGGATGGAGGGTTAGAAACACCCGGAACGCCAGCGCCGGGGATGAAGCCCCGAGGCTGTGTCGTACCCGACATCAGCAATCGTGTTTGAGTGCCCCTCTTAATCATTGAGAATCAGTTTTCGGATTAATAGTCCCGATTGCCTCATTCTTCCTCATGATTTACTACATTCTTCCCGCGCTCGCTGGGCACGACTTCTATCTGTCCTCCAGAGAATTTTGTGGATTCTTCAATGGGCCCTAACCAGGAGTCCATGAACACTCCAAGTGCTGCTACTTCTGAGTGTGGTTGATTACCGATTGAGACATTATGGTCTGCAATTGAGAAAACTTCTGCAGGAACCTTTGTGCCGCCTACAACAATGACTGCAGGCTTGTCTTTAGGGATACTTCCTGTCACATCCCTCCATGGCTCACCATACATTGTGAGATGAATTACTGTGGCCGATTTAGCAAATTCCCTCAACCAACTCATTGGCTTGGCCTCGAAACGGCATTCAAGCGCCCCTCCGAATCTTTCTGAGACCGAGTTCCATGTCTCTAGGGCTGAGTCATCTTCCTCGCCTGATAAGATTACTTCATCCGCACCAAATGCGCGAGCAGTCAGTCCCAGATGAGAAGTAATTCTCTTGTCACGCTCTCGGCGATGCCCGAGCCTGAGAACTGAGACTCTGAAATCGCCGGTCATCGCCCTCAGACGAGAGGAGGGGCTTCATCAGCATGACTCTCGATAGAGTTCTCTTGTTCTGGAGTTACATCGATGTCCATACTCATCATCGAACCTCGAACCCACTCCAATAGAATTGAGTCGACTTGCATCTTCGTGGCTAGATGAATTAGGATTGCTAGAATTGCTAGTCTTCCGGAGGCAACTAGAGAATCATCCGTATCGATGTCCCCCATCAACAACGCTCTACCGACCGGTTCTAGGACGAAGAAGGCAGCCAAAACGGCCAATACTCCGCCAGCGTTGGAGGGCAGAGACTGTCCCTTCTCTCTACCCATGGTCAATAGAATCGTTGCAACCAAGGTAAGACCGGGGACAATGAGGCTTAGTCGGTAGAAAGTGAAGTCGCCAATCATAGAGTTGGGTAAGTCGGTGTCTCCCAGCGTGTCGCCTCCATTGTGAATAGCCAGCCACCAAAACAGGATTGAGGCAATTGCGAGCGCTCCGGATGTCCTTCCTCGCTCAGAAATCATATCTCTAATTTGATGGCGATCTTCTGGTTTGAGTCTTTGAACAATAGACTCCATCATCTCCATGTTGTAGGCCGAAGTAGCGTTATCGGCTCCAGATACTGTGGCCGTATCAGCAGCCTGACTGGCCTCATCTAGAGAGTCATCTCCCAGAACCATCGAGGGATTGCCTCTCCGTCACATCATAAAGCATGCGTCGAATGGGGTGACTGAGATGGCCGACTGGCGACCTATGTTGATTCGCCGAAATGATGGATTTCCACGAATTATGGGCGTCCTCAACCTTACTCCAGACTCTTTTCATGAGAAATCTCGGCTCAATTCCATTGAATCTGCTGTTTCAAGGGCCATAGAGATGGTAGAGGAAGGAGCAGACTGGATTGATATCGGAGGAGAGTCTACTCGTCCAGGGGCTGCACCAGTTGATACCGAAGAAGAGATTGAAAGAGTAATTCCAGTAATCATTGCTATCCGCCAGGCTTTGCCTGATACTTGTATCTCGATTGACACTCGCAGGGCCTCGGTAGCCAAACAGGCTCTAGAAGCAGGTGCAGACATGGTTAACGATGTCTCGGCTCTTTCGGATTCTCAAATGGCTGAACTGATTGTGCAAAGTGGATGTCCCATCTGTTTAATGCACATGCAAGGGACTCCTGAGAACATGCAGAATAACCCGAGTTACCAAGATGTAGTCGATGATGTTAGAGATTCTCTTGGGAAAGCATCCTCTACACTCACAGACATGGGAGTGGACCCGAGCATGATTATCGCAGATCCAGGAATAGGTTTCGGCAAGACCCTGGAGCATAATCTATCTCTATTGGCCTCAGGAAGAGATGTTATCCCCAATGAAAAGATGTCTCTGCTTTGGGGAGTTAGTCGGAAGTCAATGTTTTCTCGATTACTTGGCCGTGAATCTACGGATGATAGGCTTGCAGGGAGCCTTGGAGTTGCTGCTAGAGCTAAGGACAAAGGAGTCGATATCATCAGGGTGCATGATGTCGCAGAGCATGCAGATCTATTCGCTGCAATGGGTGCTTTGAGGTGAAAAATGTCTGATTCGAGTAAGAATATCATCGACATTGATGAGAATCTAAGACTTGTGGGGACGGCGCATATCAGCTCGGCCTCTGTGGAACTGGTTCGCAATCAAATCAAGGAGTGGTCGCCCGATTTGGTGGCTGTGGAATTGTGCGAGTCTCGCAAGGCCTCGCTGCTTGAGCCGGATGCACTCGACAATGAGGATTTGCTGAAGATCCTCAATGATGGTAAGTCACACATGATACTACTACAATCTGCCCTGGCTGCAGAACAGCGCAGAATGGGGATTTCTTCTGGGGAGAAGCCCGGGGCAGAGTTGTTGGCAGCTATCGAGGCCGCAGATGAATCCAGTATCCCTGTAGAGTTGATTGACAGAGATGTTCTCATCACCCTGAGAAGGGCGTGGTCAAAAATGGGTTTCTTTGAGAAAGCCAGGGTTCTTGATGCCTTATTGTGGCAGGAAGATGATGAAGATGGGGCATCGGTAGAGGAGCTTCTGGAAGACTCTGATTTACTCCCCAAATTAATGGAGGAGGCAAGAGAGGTTGCACCTGCAGCCGGCTCGGTATTAATCGATGAAAGAGATGCTTTTCTAGCCGGCAGAATCCAACAGATAAGAGGGCGCGGAAAAATACTGGCAGTTGTGGGGGCGGGGCATCTGAAGGGAATTCAGGAAAACCTAGCTGAGCCAGCAATGGAAACTGCTTCTCGAATCGCTGAGTTGAATATTGAGCCACGTAAGTCGATTTGGCCTAAGGCACTGATGATTGCGATTCCTTTGTTGCTTTTTGGCGGAGTAGGGTGGATGTGGTACAATGGTGAAATTGAGGCGGTGAAACAGGCTGCTTTGGCTTGGCTAGCAATTAATGCTGGTCTGACTGGACTGGGAGTATTGTTAGCCCGAGGCCATCCCCTCTCAATTCTAGTCGGAGCACTTGCCTCACCCATCACATCCCTCAACCCCTTCCTTGCGGCGGGATGGTTCGCGGGCTATACACAACTGAAAGTCACTCCTCCGACAGGAGGTGATGCTCAGGCATTCCTACATTTGGACGATTTATCCTTGTTCTGGAAAAATCGAGTCGGTAAGGTGCTGATGGTGACTTTTGCAGGCAACATTGGATCGGTAGTTGGAACCTGGGTTGCCGCTGCAGGGATAGCAAGTCTTCTGTTGTGATATGGCGAAGGCTCATTTGCCAAGATGGCCTGTCCGCCCTCATAGAGGGCGGACCATGGTCAATTACGGCTTCGTTATAGACAACCGGAAGTGTATCGGTTGCCATGCTTGTACCGTCGCTTGCAAATCTGAGCACGATGTTCCGATTGGAGTCAACAGAACTCATGTGAAGTACATCGAGAAGGGGACTTATCCCGATGTTACTCGTGAATTCAGTGTCCACCGTTGCAATCATTGCGAGGATTCTCCTTGCACTACTATTTGCCCGACCACTGCTCTATTCACACGCTCCGATGGCATCGTTGACTTCGATGATGATCGTTGTATAGGCTGCAAGTCATGTATGCAGGCCTGCCCCTATGATGCATTATACATCGATCCAAACAAGGGTACTGCGGCAAAATGCAATTATTGCGCCCATAGAATCGAGCATTCCTATGAGCCATCCTGCGTCATCGTTTGTCCTGTAGAGGCGATAATTTCAGGTGATTTAGATGATCCTAATTCGTCAATCTCAGGCTATCTATCCGAGCATGAGACAACGGTGCGCAAACCCGAGTCTGGAGCTAAGCCAAATGTATTCTATGTCGAAACGAGTGAAGAGAGTCTGGACCCTCATTCTACTGAACGCTCAGGAGAATACCTGTGGACAGATCAAGCGGCCGGTGTTGGACACTTTGCGAAGTATGCCGAGAAGAGAGCGGGGGCGGCTGACACTCAATCTATGATTATCCAACTAGCACTTGAGAAGAAGGCCAGAGCAGCAGCTCCCAGAGACAGAGCGATTATTCGTGATGTTATGGATAAGCTCGACGATGAGGAGAATGTGAAGCGCAGTTACGACCAGCCCTCAAAGGGCGTATTGTGGGGCTGGGAGGTCTCGGCATATGTATTCACCAAGGCAGTAGCCAGTGGCGCCTACCTTGTTGCGATGTTGATGATGCTTGCAGGCTATCTTGAGATGACTGATGGTTTGTGGTGGAGGCTTCTGATAGTCAGTATCTCATTCCTTGGAATCACTGGAATTCTTTTGGTAATTGATCTAGATAGGCCGTTCAGATTCCTGTATGTGATGCTGCGGCCGAATTGGGATTCTTGGCTGGTCAAAGGGGCCTATCTATTGGGCGGTTTCGGTGGAATTCTCGGCTGTAGTTTCCTAATTCTGCTGCTTGATTTGGATCGCATGTATCTGGAGTACCTAGCATATGCCGGCATCCCTCTTGCGTTGTTTACGGGGATATACACCGCTTGGCTTTTGCAACAGGCAAAGGGTCGGTCTTGGTCAAAAGACCGTACTCTGACAGTGAAGATGACTGTCGAGGTTTTGGTTGCTGGTGCTGCTTGTGTTGCCTTGCTGTCCCCAACTAATCTGCTCCTATCGGCTCTAGCAATTCCGTGTCTTATCCTTGTCGCTTGGCATGGCCACAGGACGGTAATCGATCCGCAACTTGAGACTCTGCATTGAGGTGAAAAGATGGCCAGGACATTCATTGAGAAAATCGCTCAGAAAATGAGGATTATTCCTGATCTTGACCGCGAGCACTCTACAGGTAGCGAGGGAGATTTGCGTAAGTATCCAAGTCCAGATGACTGGCATGACCATGTCGAGTTAGATGCACAAGAGTGGCCAAAGATGGTCGAGAAGAGATATTCTCTGGTCCCCACTACTTGCTTCAACTGCGAATCTGCGTGTGGGATGTTGGCATATGTCGACAAAGGTACTGGCGAGGTGACCAAGTTTGAGGGCAACCCACATCACCCTGGGAGTAGAGGTAGGAATTGTGCCAAGGGGCCAGCCACAATCAATCAAATCAACGACACAGAGAGAATTCTTTACCCTCTAAAGCGAGTTGGTAAGCGTGGAGAGGGCAAGTGGCAGAGAATCTACTGGGACCAAGCTCTCGACGAGATTTCATCGAAGATTAGAGCCTCTCTCAAGACTGAGGCAAAGGACAGAGTAGTGTATCATGTCGGTAGACCTGGTAACGAGGGTTATGTAGAGAGGGTGCTGAAGGCGTGGGGCGTCGATGGGCACAACAGTCACACCAATATCTGTTCTTCAGGTGCCCGAACTGGATACAGCCTTTGGCACAAGCATGACCGTCCGTCCCCAGATCATTCCAATGCCAAGGTCATACTTCTGACCTCCTCGCATTTGGAAACTGGGCATTACTTCAATCCGCATGCGCAGAGAATCCTAGAGGGGATGATTGACGGAGCCAAGCTGATTGTAATTGATCCTCGACTCTCCAATACTGCTTCAATGGCCGACCACTGGCTGCCAACTTGGCCTGGATCAGAGACTGCCCTATTCCTCGCTTGGGCAAAGATGATTCTAGAGCGTGGGCTGTACGATCGAGACTTCCTTGAGAATTGGGTAAACTGGGAGGATTGGCTCAAAGCTGACCATCCCGATGAGCCGCGCACATTCGAGAGATTCATCGAACTACTTCTGGAGGAATATGCAGAGTATACGCCTGAGTTTGCAGCCTCGGAGTGCCGTATTCCTGTAGAGCAGGTAATCGAGGCAGGAGAGGCTGTGGCGAATGCTGGAAGTCGTTTGAGTACTCATGTTTGGAGGTCTGCTGCTATTGGCAATCTAGGTGGCTGGCAAGTCTCTCGGACTCTGCATCTGCTGAATGTACTGACTGGAAGTGTAGGAACAGAGGGTGGTACTTCGCCAAACTCATGGTCAAAGTTCAGCCCCCAATTGTTTGACGAACCTGGCGACCCGGACGGTTGGAACGAATTGCACTTCCCGCCTGAGTATACTCTTGCACATTACGAAATGAGTCATATTCTGCCGCACCTAATCAGAGATGGTCGGGGTGAGATTGATGTCTACTTCACACGGGTTTTCAATCCAGTCTGGACCTATCCGGATGGATTCTCATGGATGAGGATGCTAGAGGACGAGGATAGTATCGGCTGTCACATCGCCCTGACTCCTACCTGGAACGAGACGGCTTTCTTCGCGGACTATGTCCTTCCCATGGGTCATGCATCGGAACGGCATGATATCAACTCGTATGCAACTTCTGCTGGAAAGTGGGTGGCGTTCAGGCAACCAGTATTACGCGAATTCGCTCGAAGAGAGGGGAAGAATGTAGAGTTCACGAGCGAGGTTAATCCTGGAGAAGTTTGGGAGGAAGATGAGTTCTGGAATGAGTTGTCATGGAGGATTGACGATGGAACTATGGGTATCCGTGAGCACTTCATGAGTCCATATCGAGAGGGAGAGAAAATCACAATCGATGAGTACTACCAGTATACATTCGAGAGAGTTCCGGGGCTTAGTGAGGCAGCTGCCAAGGAAGGTCTTGATGCCCTAGGATATATGCGCAAGCATGGTGCCTTCCTAATTGAGGAATCGACTTACTCAAAGCATGAACAAGAGGGTTGGCCCACTCCGAGTGGGAAACAAGAGTTCTACTCTAAGACCATGGTCGAGTTCGGATATCCGGAGCATGCGATTCCTCACTATAGAATCCACAGTCATGTCCACCCAGACAACCTACAAGGAGAAGACGAATACTGCCTACTTCCTAACTTCCGACTTCCACAACACATTCATTCCAGATCTGCGAATGCAAAATGGCTAGTTGAGATTGGACATCGTAATCCAATATGGATTCATCCCAAAGATGCTGCCAAACTAGGAGTCTCAGAAGGTGATTTGCTAAAGATTGAGACTGAAATTGGTTGGTTCGTCGACAAGGTCTGGGTAACTGAAGGAATCAAGCCTGGAGTAATTGGATGCTCTCACCACATCGGTAGATGGAGGCGTTCTCAAGACCAAGGTAATCGATTCCTAAGTAATGAAGTTCAAATCGAAGATATCGGAGAAGGTAAGCAAAGGATGAGGACTGTCTCAGGAATTTCTCCGTGGGAATCAGACGATCCAGATACCAACCGAATTTGGTGGAGGGACGGAGGAGTCCATCAGAACATCACTCACGCAGTTCAGCCGGACCCAATTAGTGGGGCACACTGCTGGTTGCAGAAGGTCAGACTTAGTCGCCCTTCAAAGGATGAGAAATATGGTGATGTCGAGGTCGACACTGAGAAGTCATTCCAGTACTACAAGCGCTGGAATGAGATGGCAAAGGAGCGCGAGACTCATCCAAGAGGTGAGCGCAGACCTATGTGGATGAAACGCCCACTATCTCCAAAGAAGGAGCATTGGTATATCGAGGATTAGTCGGCTAGGACGCCCCAAGTGACAGCTTCCCATCCGCGCTCATGGAGGTAGTAGAAGACCATCTTGAGAGATGCATCGGCCGCTAGGAATGCCCCTCCATGTTCCATTTCTCCGGTTAGAACTACCACTATTGCCGCACCGGTAAAAGACGCAATTGCCCTCCAAGAAGCCGCCTTAATCAAACTCCGCTTCCGCGTCTGCCCCATGTTAACTGAGCGAGGGGCCTTTGCATCTGACAAATAATACCGACGGTCTTGAAAAGGGCCATCAAGCGATTTCCTAAGGAGGAAGTAAATGCCATCAATGCATGGGGCTCGTATCAGGAACATCAACATCCTCGAGGCCCCAATCAGACCAGCTCCATGCCCTCTCATGGAAGTAGTAAAGGAACATCTTGGTTATCACCTCGATGCTAGCTATTCCGAATCCCACGGTCCAACTGCCGGTGATGATTCTGGCGATAATAATCGTGTCAGTTGTAGCAATAAATCTCCAACTGAATGTCTTTACAATACTACGAGTTCTATTTGCGTGCCCTGTACCGGGTATGTGTTCTGCCATGTATGGCGCTAGAATCCATCATGGATAACCCCTCCTACGGCGCGATTATGAGTTAAAATCAGCAAGATTCGATGATTACAGCGATTCCTTGGCCACCGCCAATACATGCTGTCGCAACACCATATTTGCCACTACTGCGCCTGAGTTCATGGGCCAGAGTTAGGATTAGTCTGGTGCCTGTTGCGGCGAGTGGGTGACCTAGTCCAACTGCTCCTCCGTTGACATTTACCTTGTCCACATCTAGGCCTAATTCTTGGATGCAAGCAACCGCTTGACCTGAGAAAGCCTCGTTAATCTCCCATCTGTCAATGTCCTCGATACCGAGGCCTGCTCTTTCTAGGGCTAGCCTACTGCTAGGAACAGGACCATAGGCCATGATTGAAGGATCTAGTCCGACTATTCCCCAGTTCACAATTCTGGCCAAAGGTTCGTCGCCATCTGCTGCAGCCCTCTCAGCAGATTTCAGAACTACTGCTGCTGCGCCATCTACAACTCCTGAGGCATTGCCCGCAGTTACCAGAGAATTGGGGCCGAAATGTGGCCTTAAGCCCGAGAGTGATTCTACAGTAGTGCCCCTGACGAAGTGATCCTCATGTGCAGCGGTGATTGTACCGTCTTCGGTTTCTACATCTACAATCTCTGTCTCAAAGAGTCCTGATTCTATACTCTGCTCAGTCCGAGAGTGGCTGAGGGCAGCAAACTCGTCTGCCTGTTCACGGGTCACGCCAACCTTGTGACACAGTCTGTCACTGGTCTGGGCCATGAATGAGTCACAAGTATTGTCGAGAAGATTAGTGAACAGATAATCCTCCATATCCTTGTTCAGAGTATAGCCCTCTTGGGGCGGCCTGCCCAATTTGTGTGTTGAACGCTCGCCCCTCAGAACATGTGGAGCCTGGGAGAGATTTTCCATACCGCCGGCGACAACTATCTCTGCCTCTCCGAGCATAATCATTTGCGATCCGGTGACAATAGACTGAGCACCGCTTCCACAAAGTCGGTTCAATGTGAGCATCGGAGTTTCCTGAGGTATTCCTGCATTGAGACCAGCATGTCTAGCTCCGAAAATTGCCTGACCAGATGTCTGTAAGGCGTGGCCCATGACAACATGATCTACCGAATTTGGATCGGTTCCAGACTTCTCAAGCGCTCCTTGAATTGCAATCGCACCTAAATCTTCAGTGGATCTTGACGCTAGCCTACCGCCGGGTTGGCCGTCTCCACGCTTTCCGCCCAACCATTCGCAGAATGGAGTTCGGGCACCTCCGACAATTACCACATCGGTTTTCGACATGGCATGGCCAAGCAATCCCTCTTCATGAGGATGACTGTCCCTTAGGGACAGTCTACTCGCCGTCTTCTTGTGTGTCCTCTGCCATTGAGCCGAGATATTCAGGCAAGTCTACTCCTGCCATCTTAGCAACATCATGGATAGGTGGAAGACTCTGCACTAGGCTGCTAACGAAGTTGCTAGTCGCAGACGAACCGTCTGCACTGTTGCCTCCATCCCAGACCGTAACCTTGTCGATCTTGAGGTTGCGGATAGCCTCAACCTGTGCCGATACCATGCTCTCAATCTTCTCGACCATGAGCAGAGTAGCTGCAGCCTTAGGGTCGCCAGCAGCGCTGTTGACTAAGTTCTGGTAACCTTGTGCCTTGGCGTCCAGAACCTTCTGGATACCTTCGGCCTCAGCCTCATAGACTGCTAGTATAGCATCAGCCTCACCCCGGGCAACACGCCTCTGGCGCTCTGCTTCGGCCTCCGCAGCAATCTCAATCTGCTGCTTCTGGATGTTCTCACGAACAATCTCGCTAGCCTTCAACTTCTCTTCCTCTTCTGCATATCTTGCACGCTGAATCGCTGCTTCTGCGTTGGCTGCTGCAACATCCGATCTTTGCTTGGCTGCTGCTTCTGCCTCAGCTAGGTCTGCATTGGCATTGGCAATCTCTGCCTGAGCAACATTCTCTCCAGAAACTGCTAGGGCTTCCTGATTCTCGACATAGACACGTTGATCTGCCTCAGCGGCCTTACGACCCTTTGATGCCTCGGCCATGTTCTCAGCGACCTGGATTTCGCGGGTCTTGTCAGCCTGTGCGGCACCGATTGCACCATCTCTCTCTGCGTTTGCAACATCTACACGTGCGTTCTCAACTGCAGTGGCTGCTGCCTTCTTACCGATGCTCTCGATATAATCCGAGTCGTCAGTGATGTCGACAATGTTCACGTTGATTAGTCGAAGACCGACCTTCTCAAGTTCCTTCTCGACGTTGTTATTGATTCGCTCAAGGAAGTTGTCTCGATCTTGGTTGATTTGCTCGATAGTAAGGGAAGCGACAGTCAGACGTAGTTGACCAAGAATGATTTCCTCTGCCATCCTCTCGATGTCCTCCATCTTCAGACCAAGCAGTCTCTGAGCTGCATTCTGCATGATGTTATCCTCGATGCTGATGCCGATAGTGAAGGTGCTCGGGACATTGATTCTGATGTTCTGTAGAGATAGAGCGTTTCTGAGATCAATGTTGATTGTAATCGGAGTTAGGGGGAGGTACGCGTAGTCCTGAATCAATGGCCAGACTAATGCTGCACCACCGTGAATAGTCCTAGAAGGGCGGCCTTTGTCTGTACGCCCATAGATGACCATAACCTTGTCAGGAGGACACCTCTTGTAGCGCTGTGCAAAGAAAATTGTCACCGCCACAAGTACCAGTACAGTTGCAAATATCATCGTCGTCAATAGTGCTCCGCTTTCTGCCATATGCTTCGCCTCTGCCCCTAAGAGGAGATATCAGGTCATGAAGGCTTTCCCTGCGCACTGTAGAAAGTAAATTGAAATGTGAGCGTTACTTTCTCTTTACTATGAGTACATCGCCCATTGTATCGACAACTTCGATGAACTCGCCATTACCTATTTCGGCATCGTCGTGAGACTTTGCATTCATGGTCCTCAAGCTTCCTCCGAAGTTGACTTGTACTTGTCCTGCACCATCATGCGGGATTCTGAGATAGACTGTACCAGTAGCACCAATGGACTCAGAAATCTCTACTGTTCCATCCGATTGTAGAGTGATAAAGAGTTGGAACAACTTACCAGTGCCCCACATGGAGGCGAAGCCTGCAATACCTCCGATTCCAATTGCCAGAGTGGAAGTCTCGGTAGACTTCAGGGTGTACAGTCCGGCTAGTCCGAAGAACATTAGGAAAGCCATCAGTCCTTGGAAGGTGAGTGCCTTGAACGAAGCGTCTGCACCGAGATCGCCGACCCCTTCCATCCCCAGTAAGCCCTCAAACACATCTGCAGCAACGCCACCAATCATCATCAATGCAAACCAGAGCAGGAATAGTATGCCTCCTACTAGCGCGGAAGCGGCGAATAGTAACTCGAGTCCAGTTGCGTCTCCGAAGCCAAGTAGCTCAAAGATATCGAAGTCATCTAGTATGCTCATTGTACCTCCAACTTAGGCATCCCCACTTTACCCATTCGGCGGCAAAGAAGTGAGAAATGGCTCATTTCCCATACCATCTTTCTGCGAAGTAACGTTCTATGCCGAAAATGGGACCCACAGATAGTCCAGTGATTAATGCTGATAGAATTAATGTCATATCTTCAGATAGGACCTTCGAGAGTAGATCGTACACCATCATGAAAACTAGAATTAGAAGTATTGGGATAGTTACTCTCCTCAGGAAGATATGATATCCTCCAAACATATCATAAGCAGGATTGTCGATTACACGGTCGACCATTTCATCAAGACCCTGCTTGGGCTTGCTCATGTCTCACCTACTAGTTGGTCAGCCATGCCATGGCTGCAATGAATGCCAAAATACCAGGAATTACAACATTGGTCATTCTTCTTTTTACTGGTAGAGGATCTATACGCTTCAGCCTTCCAGAATCGCCCCTTGCCATTGTAGCCTTCTCGAGTTTATTGTAAGATTCTTGGAACTCCTTATGATGTCTAGCAACGAAAATCAGCAAGTAAATTCCAACTAGTACAGAACTACCTCCTGTGACTTCTAAGATCATACCAAGGATTGCTAGAGTGGGGTCCATAGCGGCCAACTCTGAGCCAACTAGCAATTGAGTGAAACCGGCTAAGAAGAATAGGACAGAGTCGGACCTTGCCATGTTTATCGCGAACATGAGGTAGCGGATTAATCTGTTCCCGGCAGACCTTCACCGATTCTGGCTACTGGGTCTTGTCTCCCAGATGGCCCATGTCCCCTTGGCGGTTGCAATTTTGGTTCCCTCAGAAGTAACCAACTTACCCTCCAAATGGGCCAGATGCCTTCCTCTACGAGATACCTCGCCTGAAGCGATTAGTCTCTCGCCGACGCCCGCTGCATTGAGGTATGAGATATCGATTTGTGCTGTGGCGCACCACTCTTCTTTAGCGAGAGTCGAAACTAATGTGCCACCCATCGCTGAGTCGAGCAGTGTTGCATGAATGCCTCCGTGGGCCACTCCTCCCATATTCAGGTGATCTTCACGAATTGTGCACTCAACAATACAACTTCCTTCCTCAAACTTAGTTACTTCAAAGCCGATAGTTTTGGCTAAATCTGTTAATCTGGGCAAACCTCTCTCGTCGCTCATTGTGAGACCTCTCCGGTCTGGACGGCCCAGAGCCTGGGATATAGTCCGTTGCCACTGAGTAATTCCTCATGAGTTCCTGTCTCCGAAATTGAACCATTTCCTAGAACTGCAATAGTGTCTGCATTCCTGACTGTGGAAAGTCGGTGAGCGATGATTAGAGTCGTCCTGCCAACAGAGATTTTCTCGATTGAACGCTTCAACGCAGCCTCCGTCTCATTGTCCACATTACTAGTAGCCTCATCCAACACCAGTACGGGCGCGTCCTTGAGTACGGCTCTAGCGATTGCAATCCTCTGGCGTTGCCCTCCAGAAAGCCTATGTCCGCCCTCTCCGATATCGGTATCCCATCCCCGGGGGAGGCTCTCGATGAATGGAAGTGCTTCTGCGACTCTAGCGGCTTCCACTACTGCCTCGTCATCAGCTGAAGGGTTTCCATACAGAATGTTGTCACGAACACTTCCTGGAAATAGAGTGGTTGTCTGACTGACTAGAGAAACTGACCCTCTTAGAGATTCTAGAGTAAGATCCCTGACATCGTGACCATCTAGAGAGACTGATCCCGAATTGGGGTCGTGGAATCTAAGTAGCAATCTGACCAGTGTGGTCTTGCCTGATCCTGTAGAGCCAACGAGACCCACAGTTTCTCCAGCGGGAATCGTCAGGTTAACTCCCTCCAGCACAGTTTCCCTATCTGGATAGGAGAATCCCAAGTCATTGAAGCTGATTTCTCCTTTGACTTGCTCGAGCTTAGTATCTCCTTCAACTATGCCAATCTCAGTATCTAGTAGATCAAGGACTCTGGAGGTGGATGCCATTGCGCGCTGATACAAATCAAAGGTCTCCCCCAGTCTCGTGAGTGGCCATAACAATCTCTGAGTGATGAAGACGATGACAGAGTATGCTCCGAGACTGATTTTACCTTCTAGGGCGAACCAACCTCCAACGAGCATGTTGGCCGTGAAAGCGAATAGAATAGCCATTCTAATTATTGGAACGAAGGATGCAGAGAGGCGGATTGCCTCTCTGTTGGCTTCCCTGTAGGAAGTTGAAGCTTCCTCGACCCTGTCAACTTCGCGCTTCTCTGCAGTAAACGACTTAATTGTCGTAATTCCGTGTAGGTTGTTGTTCAGTAGGGAGTTTAGATCGGCCACCTTTCCTCTGACCTTGCTATACCTGACTCCAATCCTACGCTGGTAGATGAACGATCCAGTAACGATAATTGGAACAGGTAGAATTGCCAGTAAGGCGACCTCGTGGGCAACAGAGACCATTATTGCGCCCACGACAATAATCGTGGTCGCGACATGTAGCAAATCTGTTGCACCCTGGTCAAGAAACCGTTCGAGTTGATTCACATCGTCATTCATTATCGCCATCAGACTACCAGTTGGCTGCTCAGAGAACCATTGCATCTCGAGATCTTGGATGTGCGAATAGGCAGACATTCTAAGTTCGTGCTGAGCAGTCTGGGCTAGATTCCTCCATAACACGGCGTAGAGGTACTGGAACAGAGACTCGAGAACCCATATCACTACGGTTATTGCAGTAAGGATGTACAATTGCTGGTAAACATCAGTATATCCAAACTGAGCTAGAAATGAGTCTTCTTGCGCCGCAACCACATCGATAGCCATTCCAATGAGTACAGGAGGAGCTAGGTCCCACACCTTGTTGATGATTGAACAAAACGAAGCGATTAGTACAGTAGTCCTGTGCTCTTTGAGATGCTCTAGGAGTCTCATCAGAGGATGTCTGCTTCCTCCCATGGCTTAGCGTCATGACAGGAGTGTTTGAAGATACTCATGCATTCATTCAGCCAAAGGACCGCCGGACCACTGCTGGGCCCAGGAATCAAAGATAGCGACATAAATCTCCCCAGTTGAGTTGGTCTTGATTTGGAACAAGTCGCCGGCTGAGAAATACCCAGGCATTGGGAAGTCTATCCAATTAAATTCCCACCATGTACCATCATCGAGAGTCATATTGGAGGATTCTTGATTTACAGTCATCATAGCAACTGAAGATGTGGTTCCATTTTCGGACACCAGGCCATGGAACTCTAACTGAGAGGGATCTATTTCTGTCGACATTTCCAGGGGGATTTCTCCATACCAGACTGTGGAGTCTCCGACTATTATTGGTTGGTCATCAATACTAAATCCAACAGGAATACGAGGTAAATCCTCCTGCAAATCAATCGATACCGAGTTGCCGATTGCAACAGTTAGTATGAATGTATTTTCATCCCCCGAGTAGGTCTCGATTCCAGTAACTTTTGGAGGGGTTCCCATTAGTTCGATGATGATAGTATGCGTATCGTTACTGGCTGATGCTATCTGCTGTGTTGATGATGGATATCCAGAGATAGTCCAAGTCAGATCTGCCACAGCAGA
>MDTA01040497.1_pt1 | contig 20640 bp, 18 predicted proteins | sample 811151 | NCBI WGS metagenome assembly MDTA01 (sample SAMN05326648, study PRJNA326480) | marine metagenome | isolation source: seawater | place: Indian Ocean: South | collected 2010 | reverse complement strand
CTTGAGCTGCGCGCATCGGCAGCATGTGCGTCTCATGCCGCCATTGACACGCAGGCCGTGGACACAGACGTCAGACGACCGGGCAAGCATGCTCGGCAAAACAATGGAATGCACCACGTGCGAACGTCTCGAGCTGCGCGATCATGAGACCACGGTTGGTGTGTGGGGGCGTATCCGGGTTCTGGAAGGCGCGCTCCACTACCATGTGTCCGCGCCATTTGTTCACCACCAGCGCGTGGTGGCGGGGGGACACGCTATCATTGCACCAGAAACGCCGCACTCAGTGGCGCCGATTGGAACCGTCTCCTTCTGCGTCGAGTTCCTGCGGGACAACCAGTTGCGCGCGTTGTAGGTTAACCATTGCCGCCTGTTATTTTCTTAGGGAGAACATCGCATGTCTGAAGAGTTTCGCGTCATTGGAAAACGTCCCTGGCGCCCGGACGGCGTAGAAAAAGTCACTGGGCGAGCCGCCTACGGCGCAGATTTTGCGCTGCCAGGTATGTTGTTTGGCGCGGTGACGCGCTCCCCGCACGCGCACGCACGTATTCTCGGCATCGATACCAGCAAGGCCGAGGCCGCGCCGGGGGTCAAGGCCGTGATTACCAGCGCCGATTTTCCGGAGATTTCTGCAGCTGATGCGACCAAAGGCACCGCGCCGGCAAACTTTCAACACTTGTCCGACAATCTGATGGCACGGGAAAAAGTCCTGTACGACGGGCATACGGTGGCCGCCGTCGCGGCAACCTCGGTGGCTGCCGCAAGGCGCGCCGCAGCCATGATCGAGGTGCAATACGAGGTACTGCCACACGTTCTCGACGTTGATGACGCAATGGCAGACGGTGCACCTGTATTGCACGAGGATATGCGCACTGCCGGGGTTGATCCCAAGCCGGAGACTGCGTCCAACGTCGCCAAACGCGTGCAGTTCGCAGTGGGTGACTGTGCGGCCGGCTTCGAGGCCGCCGATGTGGTGTTGGAGCGAGACTACAAGACGCAACCCGTACACCAGGGTTATATCGAGCCGCATGCCGCTGTTGCGGACGCGACTGAAACCGGGCAGACCACGATCTGGAGCAGTAGCCAGGGGCACTTCATGGTGCGTCAGTTCTGCGCGGGGTTGCTGGAGATGAACGTCGCGGATATTCGCGTCACGCCCGCGGAGATCGGCGGCGGCTTCGGCGCGAAGACAACGGTCTGGCTGGAACCGTATGCGGTGCTGCTGTCCCGCAAGGCTCAGCGCCCGGTCAAAATGACCATGAACCGTGACGAAGTGTTTCGCGGAACTGGCCCGACTTCAGGCTCGTCGATGCGCGTTCGCATTGGCGCGACCCGTGACGGTCGTATTACCGCCGCCGAAGGTGAGTTTCGCTTCCAGGCTGGCGCCTATCCGGGCTCGCCCGTGCATCTTGCCTGTATGTGCGCGTTCACCCCGTACAACATCGAGAATGTCGATCTGGTGGGTTACGACGTTGTAACCAACCGCCCCAAAGCGGCGGCATACCGGGCGCCTGGCGCACCGATTGGCGCGTTTGCCGTCGAAAGTGCATTAGACGAATTGGCGACAGAACTGGGGCTCGATCCATTGGAATTGCGTTCACGTAACGCGGCCAAACAAGGCACCCGCACGCCCTACGGCCCCACGCTGGGGGTAGTAGGTTACGAAGAGACCGTGGCCGCCGCACGCGCCCATCCACATCTGCAGGCTCCTCTGGGCCCTAATCAGGGACGCGGCATCGCCTCAGGTTTCTGGTTCAACGTTGGCGGCGAAACCAGCTGTGCCGTGTCGGTACTCGAAGACGGTACTGTCATGGTGAACTCCGGCACCCCGGATATTGGCGGCTCCCGCGCATCTCTGTGCATGATGGCGGCCGAGGTCCTGGAAATCGACGTTGATCAGGTGCGCGCTGCGATCCCGGACACCAGCTCACTGGGCTTCAACCGTCACACCGGCGGTTCCAGGGTGACTTTTGCCGCGGGCATGATGGTGGTTGACTCCACCAATGATGTGGTGCGGCAACTCCGCGAGCGCGCCGCACTGTTGTGGGATATTGATGTCGAAGCCGTCGAATGGCGAGACGGCGCCGCCCACCCGGCCGGTGAGAATGCCGGCACCTTTGAGCCATTGACTCTCAAGGACATCGCCGCCAAAACCCCCGACACCGGAGGCCCCATTAACGCGCGCAAGTCCGCCAATGTGCAGGCACCCGGAGCGGCTTTCGCAACGCACATCGTGGATGTGGAGGTTGATGCGCAGACGGGTGCTGTGAAGATATTGCGCTATACCGCGATCCAGGACGCGGGCCGGGCCATCCATCCAAGTTACGTGGAGGGTCAGATGCAAGGCGGCGTTGCGCAAGGTATTGGTTGGGCGCTCAACGAAGAGTACATCTACGACGTCAATGGTCGTCTGGAGAATCCTTCGTTCCTCGATTACCGCATGCCGGTAGCCTCCGACCTGCCGATGATCGACACCGTCATCATCGAGGTACCCAACCCAACGCACCCGTTTGGCGTCCGTGGGGTTGGAGAGGTACCCATCGTTCCGCCAATGGCGGCTATCGCAAACGCGATTGAAAACGCGATAGGTATTCGCCTGAACGAACTACCGATGTCTCCGCCACGCGTATTGGCCGCGCTGGACGCACAACGCTCCGCCGCCTGACCCTACCCTCACCCGGGCGGCTTCGTCGCCCGGGTGTTGTCCATCAATCCAGGGTAAGCGTGCCGTGCATCATCGGCACGCACGGGCCACTCAGGTAAATCGCCTCCACGGCACCGCCTTGCACAACAATTCTGACGCTGATCGAGCTTGGCCGGCCCATTTCGATACCCTGCTCAATCTTCAGCTGATGCTCGCCGTCCCGTCCACGCTCCAGAGCCAGCAAGGCGCCTAATACGCAGGCTGCGCTGCCGGTAGCGGCATCCTCAACCACACCCATCTCGGGTGCGAACATTCGAGCGCGACAGTCAAAGCCTTCGCTATGCCCGCTGCGCGTGAACACATAGGCACCCGTCCCTACGTCACTGGTCAACGTCTGTGCCAGAGCGACTGCATCAGCTTGCGTACGCGAAAGGGTCTCGGTATTGGCGACCTCGGCAACAACGTAGCCTACTCCGGACTCTGCATAAACAGGCTCGAGACCACATAGATCGGAGGCGCCGAGTCCAACCGTGCGCGCCGCATTTTCTGCAGGTAGAGACTCAACCTTATCCAATCCGCGAGGTGCACGAATGGTAGAGATGCGCCGTCCGTCCTCTATAACAGACTGCACCTCCACAAGGCCCGCTGCTTCCTCAAATATCCCGTTGCAGCCACCATGGTCAGCGTGCAGCCGATTGAGTTCAGCCAGTACGAAAGTTGTGCCGATGTTCGGATGCCCCGCAAACGGCATCTCTCCAGCAGGAGTGAAGATTCGGATACGCGCTGTGTGGTTATCATCTTCGGGTGGCAAAACAAAGGTCGATTCAGCGTAATTGAACTCTGTGGCAATGCGTTGCATCTGCATGTCGTCGAGTCCGCTTGCATTGGGCAACACCGCGAGCTGATTACCCCCGAACTGCTGGTCAGTGAACACATCAACGGTGAAAAATTCGTAGTCCATCTGGTCTCCGTTCAACGAGTTGACTGGCGCTCGCAACTTGCGAGCAGACGATGTGCACGCAAAGCCAACGCCGCGATCCAGTGTCGGCGTCGTCCGCGACGCACGGCCGATCGGAATGCCAGTAGCTGTCGGTCCAGCGGATATCGTTCAGCGGCAATGGCGCTCTCCGCCGATGGCGCAAGCGCATTGGCGGGCGGCGTCGCGGCCAATCACAATACCAGTTCGAGTGTGTCACTGGCACACAACCGACAGGTCGTGCGAGATTCACAAACAACGTTTTGCATCGGAAGAACGCGAATTGACCTGGAGCGCCTGGGGTATCACGCGTCAATCAGTTTGACGCGTACGAGATCCTCTTCATAGGAAGCCTGATCACGTTGGCGGTTGGCAAAGTTGATGAACACCGAATCTTCGAGAAATTGCATCGCATGCTCTTCCATGGCCGGCGTAAAGATCATGTCGCCAGCGGTGACGCGGATGCACGTAGGTTCTGCGCCCGAACCTACTTCTCGCCAGTAGTAGTTCATTACGCCAGAGACCATGTAGCAGTAATGCCAGTCTTCTTTGTGGTAACGGTTCGCCCTGACACTGCCGGCCACTGAACTTATCAGTTGGGCGCTGGCAAACCTGCCTTCCAACAACGGCTGAATCGCTCCGCGGGCGTCCGCAAATGGGAGGGGCAAAGCGACCATCTCCGAGTGCGCTGGCCTGGACACTTCTGCCATCATGTATTCCTTATCAGCGTGGTCACCCAGACCTCGCCTGCGCGGCCACCAAATCCACGAACAGAGCGTCGATTCTACTTTTAAGCTCCGCGCGGCGCTCGACGTTTTGGCGTCCGAGCCTTTCGGTCTTGACCAGGTACGCCGTATCAATCTCAGCCAAGGGACGTTTGCATACCTCGTGCCTGCGTGTATCCCAGATACAGATCCGACGATTGACCCGACATAGTTCGCAGTACAAATCCACCAGCGCAACGATCTGTGGGCGGAGCCGTGCTTCGGCCGCGCTCATTTGAATGTGCGACCTTCTGCGAGAACCTCGTAGCGACCGTGCTCAAATGCGTCAAACATCAAGTCGATGGTGTCGTGTTTCAAGACACTGACCATGTCACGCTGTGTTTCAGCTTTGCGTGCATATTCCACAGTGGTTGTCTCGTCGAGGTTGTCGTGTTCGAGCGCATTCTCGAAATAGCCAAGTTTGATATTTTCGCTCGCAAGCCGGTCAAGCAACGAGGAAAGCGCGTTTTAGTTCGGCACTTTGGCGGTCATCGATAACTTCCTCACCAGGTTCAGGTGGACTCCGGTACGGCTTTGGCATCGCGTGTACGTACTTCCACAACACCTGCACAGATAATCAACACAACGCCAGCCCACTCCACGATGGATAGTGTCTCTTGAGGCAAGAACAAGGCGGCACTGACAACCGCGACAACCACTTCCGACATCATCAGCAAACCCAAGCGGCCGGGTGCAATACGTTGAGCACACCACATCAGCGCGTACAGGGTTGGCAGTATCACCAGACAACCGAAGCCGGCCGAGACCCAGGCTGCCTTGGTCCAATCGACGGTTTCTCCGCCAGGCAACGGCTCCAGCCACAACGCAAGCGTTACGCCTAGTACAACTGCAAGGCTGTATTGGGCACCTAGCGATAGGTGCAATGGAAGCTCACGGTATCGTTTCAGCGAGGCGGAACCTATCGCCCACAACACACCGGAAGCGAGTCCGAATGCGTCGCCGATGTTGAGGGGTACAGCCAACTGCGCGCCCGGATTCAATAGTGCTACCAGTCCGATGAGACCAAGCGCAATAGCAACCCAACGCTTTACGCCAATGAACTCCTGCAACCACAGCCAGCCGATAAACGTGCCCCAGATGGGTGTCAGATAAAACAGCAGTGTCGCGCGGATGACGGACGAGTAGACCAGGCCAAACGCATACAGCAGCATGCCGCCGCCGACACAGAAGCCAACAATCAGTATCTGCTTTGGATCGACCTGAGTCCCTGCGCGCTTGTACCAGGCGAACCATGCGATGAGTGGGAGTGGAACTGCCGTAATAAAGACGGCCGCCCAAGCGGGACCAAGCCCCGCGGCGTCGAGCTGGCGAAGCGGTACCCAGTACAACCCCCAGACCGCAGCCGCAACCGCGACCATCACGCTGATTGTGCCGACACCCCACTGTTCGGGCGCCATTGCTGAGCTGGTACGTGGGTGCGACATAAGAAGTTGGGGTCCGGATTGGCACCGAGCGGTGCGCGCGACAGCGTGGATCATACCAGCGCATCGCGCTTTGCCATGACGAACCCACCGCCCTCATTGGTATCATGAGCATCATTCTTTGCCAGCCAGTCAGAAGTGAGTAAACAACCGGTGAATGATGTAGTAGTCAGCGACACGATGAGGGTACTTGATGAGCGTGTCAGCGTGCGGCAGTACAGCGAACAATCTGTTACCGAGGCGCAGGTGGACGCTGTGCTGCGTTCGGCCTTCCGGGCACCAACCTCGTCCAATATCCAGTCTTACAGCGTGGTTGTCGTTCGCGATCCCGAAACCAAGGCGGGCGTCGCAAAGGCTGCTGGAAATCAGCAACACGTCATCGACTGCCCGGTGTTCCTGGCGTTTTGCGCGGATTTGACGCGCATTGAACTCGCGATGGCGCGCGACGGACACACGCTTGAGAACAACAATCTCGAGTTGGGTCTGGTGGCAAGTCTGGACGCCGCGTTGGTTGGCATGGCTGCCAGCCTGGCCGCGGAATCCGTCGGGTTACGCGGGGTCATGATCGGAGGTGCCAGGAACGATCCGGAGGAAATCGCCAGGCTGCTTGATCTGCCGCAAAGGGTCTATTGCGTGTACGGGATGTGTCTTGGCTATGCCGAAACACGACCGCAGCAGAAGCCGCGCATGGACCTGGATACGGTCCGGCACTTCGAATCGTATCGCCGCGAGCACCAGGGCCCTTCCGTGGACGCTTACGACTCCGAGCTGGCACGCCACTACAGGGATGCAGGCAGGGACACAGCGGATAATTCGTGGTCCAACGACGTGAGTTCGAAGTTCAGCACACGACCACGCGACGGATTGCGTGCAGCATTGCGGCGCATGGGATTCGATTTCGCCTGACACCCCGCCCACAAGCTTACACACGAGGCAGTGAACATATGCTAGGAGTCTCAGTTCCACGGCGCGAAGATCAGGCGTTGCTGACGGGGCGCGGTCGGTTCATCGACGATGCGCCGGTCGCAGATGAACTGCACGTCCTGTTTTTGCGCTCCCCGGTCGCTAACGCACGTATTGCGTCAATCGACATCGAAGCCGCCATCGCGAGCGACGGTGTGGTAGCGGTATTTGTTGGTGACGACATTGCTGCTGACGGCCAGGGCTTGATGCAGGAAGGTTGTGCGCTCACATGGACGGACGGTCGCGCCAGTGTCAATCCAGCTCGGGAAGCGATGGTGCGCGAGCAGGTCCGCTTTGTTGGCGACACGGTCGCGATGGTGGTCGCAACTACAATTGATGGAGCCCGTGATGGCCTCGAACTGATTGCAGTTGAGTATGCCGAAGAGGATGCGGCCGCGGACATCTCCGCAGCCATCGCCGATGACGCCCCCGTAGTGTGGCCAGAAGCACCTGACAACGTAGCTTTGCACTGGCACGGTGGTGACGCTGCAGAGACTGCCCGCGCTTTTGCCCAGGCGCACGCCTCGGTCTCGGTGCGTCTGGTCAATAACCGCGTTGTCATCGCGCCGATGGAGACCCGAGGCGTGCGGGCGAGTTACGACGCAGCGACCGACACCTACACGGTGGTTACACCCTCGCAAGGTGTGGGTGGACTTCGCAACAATCTGGCACGCGAAGGTTTACGTGTAGACACCTCGCGCGTGCGTGTCATCACCGAAAACGTCGGCGGCGCTTTTGGTATCAAGATTCCCGTGTACGCCGAGCACGTGCTGATGGCATGGGCCAGCCGCAAACTCGGGCGCAGCCTGCGTTGGATCGCCGAGCGTGGCGATGCATTTCTCACCGACGGCGCCGGGCGGGACCACATCATGACCGGAGAGTTGGCATTTACCGCGGACGGTACTTTCAAAGCGGTCCGCTGCACCGGCTTTTCCAATATGGGCGCCTATGCCAGCGGCGCCGCACCGGTGATTCCGACCGCCGGCGGATCACGCTGTATCACGGGTGTCTACGCTATCCCCGCATGGCATGCGGACATCAAAGTGGTGTTCAGTCACACGACGCCGATATTGGCGTACCGAGGCGCCGGCAAGCCGGAGTACAACTACCTGGTCGAACGCCTGGTTGACGCGGCTGCGGAAAGACTCGGCATTTCGGCGTCCGACCTTCGCACCCGCAACGCGGTAGCACCTTCACAACTGCCCTACACCACGGGTACCGGACTCGTATTCGATAGCGGGGAATTCGCGGCTAACCTTGAGCGTGTGCGCATGCTGGCTGATGCAGAAACCTTTGAGGAACGTCGCGAGGCTGCAGCAGCACGTGGGTATGCGCGAGGGCTCGGGTTCGCGATGTTCCAGGAACCCGACGGCTATCTGGACAACCGCGTCACGCTTGTATTCGACGTTGATTGCACTCTGTCGATAACGGTGACTGGCCAGGACAGTGGTCATGGACATGCCACAACGTTTGCACAAGTGGCGGCGGACACGCTAGGCATTCATCCCGACAAGGTCAAGGTGGTACAGGGCGATACGCTCGCAATAGGACCTGGCAGCGGCAGTGGTGGTTCACGGACCGCTACCGTCGCCAGCATGGGTATTGTGAACGCGAGTCGTGAAATCATTGAGAAAGGCAAGCGCCTGACAGCCCACCACTTTGAAGCCGCGGTAGCCGACATCGAGTTCGCAAATGGCGAGTTTGGCGTTGTTGGTACCGACCAACGACTACCACTCGCGAACGTGGTTGCTGGCGCTTTTGCGCCGCGGTCTCTGCCGGCGGATGAAGACCCTGGCCTGGAGGCGAGCTGTCACTATCTGGCGCGTGAATACAACTACCCATGCGGCGCACACGCCTGCGAACTGGAGGTGGACAAGGAGACCGGCATCGTCAATATGTGGGGCTACTGGGCAGTCAACGACCATGGCGAGATGATCAACCCGATGTTGTTAGAAGGTCAGGTGCATGGTGGAGTCGTGCAAGGCATCGGGCAGGCACTGCTGGAAGACTGCCGCTACGAGGATGGCTCGGCGCAGTTACTGTCCGGTAGTTTCATGGACTATTGCCTCCCGCGCGCGGAAGACCTACCGACTCTTAACGTAGAGTTTGCGCCCACGCGCTGCCGGACAAATGTGCTGGGAGTCAAGGGAGTGGGTGAATCGGGCTGTACCGCGGCACCGCCGGCCGTCATGAATGCGTTGTTGGATGCGTTACGCCCTCTGGGTGTTCAGCATGTGGATATGCCTGCAACCCCTGAACGGGTCTGGCAGGCCATACAGGCGGCGCAGCCCGGCGGCAGTTGAAGGTCAACAGGGCCTTTCTGGATATCCTGGAAGAGGTCCGGAGCGGGATCGAGGGGGAATCCAGTGGCACTGAAGCCCAAGGTTACGCGTTTTAACTAGGGCGCTGCCACAAGGTGCGACGGACGACGTCTTCGGCCCAGGATTCGCCCATCGACTGCAGGTCTGCCCAACGGATAGCAGCGGCCTCGCCGGTCTCAGCGGGTTTCTCGGTCACGGTCAGATACAACAGCTGACCGCGTACCCAAACCGAAGTGACAACACCCCCCTCCAATGCCCCACCACGTGGGCTTGGACGTGAGATGGCATGCACTACCCACTCATGCCCCTCACTGAGGATGCGCAGCACCTGGCTCGCTGCGGCCGCCCCGGGCGCCTGGCGGGTTTGCAACTGGGCTTCCAGCGCACGCACACGTGCCTTGAGGATCTGCTTGTACTGCTGAAACTCGCTGTGTGTGAGTGGCTGTCCAGACGACAGCGCAGTCAAGACACCGCGAAGCCCGGTACCGTCGCGCCAACGACCGGCATAACAAGCCAATAGCTCGACATTGCGCATGCGCTCTGCGATCGACGTGCGCGCTTCGATATCTCCCGTACAGTACTCCACCATCCCACTGGGCGGCGGCACCCGTAGCAAAATACCGTTAGAGTGCACCGGCATCGCCCATTGTTGCGCGGCTCCGAGGCGTATAACCGGTAGTTCTGGCAACTCCAGGCGCTCAAATTCCGGCCAGCTGAAGTCCGGTAATTCGAACCCGGACCAATTGACCTGGCCAAGGTCCGGCTTGGGCAATTCGACCTGCCGCATGGTCACGGGCTCCACGCCCGGCAGTCGCAAGGCGCTCCCGTCGCAACCGGCCTGCAAGGCGACGAATAACAAGGCGGAGGGACGCGCCACGTCGCGCAACCGCCGCCATACCGCATCAACTTTTGCCGCGAGTCCTGGCAGAATGCCGCACTTTCGCATTGTGGTGGCTAACCCCGTTGAATGAACAACTGACGATCAAGCGGCCAGACGACTGGCATCTGCACGTGCGCGACGGAGACGTCATGCGCACAGTTGTGCCGCACACGAGCGCGCAATTTGGACGCGCGATTATCATGCCAAATCTTGTGCCTCCCGTCGTAACGACCGCTGACGCCATTGCTTACCGCGAGCGTATTCTGTCAGCCGTACCAGCGGCGCACACCTTCCAGCCTCTGATGACGGTCTACCTGACGGAGACGACGGACCCTGACGACCTGGCGGCAGGCGTCGCAAGTGGCGACATCACGGCAGTCAAACTATATCCTGCTGGTGCCACAACCAACTCTGATTCAGGCGTGCGCAACGTCGCGAATGTCATGCCTGTACTGGAACGTATGGCCGAGATCGGCTTACCACTGCTGATTCATGGCGAAGTGACCCACGCAGAGGTCGACATCTTCGATCGCGAAGCTGTATTCATCGACACAATTCTGACGCCTCTACGTGAGCAGTTGCCTGAGCTGCGCATCGTGCTGGAGCACATCACCACAGCTGAAGGGGTGGCGTTTGTACGTGGTCAGGAGCGCAACACGGCGGCGACCATCACGCCACATCACCTGGTCTTCAACCGCTCAGACCTGTTTGCGGGCGGAATACGTCCCCACCGCTACTGCCTCCCGATCGCCAAACGGGAGGTGCACCGCCTCGCCCTGCGTGACGCGGCGACAGGTGGTGACCCAAGGTTTTTCCTCGGCACGGATTCTGCCCCGCATATCGACCACACCAAAGAGGCGCCATGCGGTTGCGCCGGCGTGTTTAACGTAACTACGACATTACCGTGCCTGGCCGAGGTGTTTGAGCAGGACAACGCACTGCCCGCATTGGAAGGGTTTGTGGCACTTTTTGGACCGGCGTTCTACGGCTTACCGGTCAGCGAGCAAACGTTAACGCTGGTGCGACAGCCGACGGCCATTCATTTTCCTGCCAAGGTGCAAACGCCGGAAGGACCGCTGACCGTGTTTGACCCGGGCTTCGATCTGCACTGGCGAGTACAAGAGGCTTAGCCGCACATGAAACTTGAAGGTATCCGGGTTGTTGATCTGTCCCTGTTTCTGCCTGGCCCGCACCTCACGCAAATCATGGCTGACCACGGCGCAGACGTGATCAAGGTTGAGCCAATCAACGGCGGCGAGCCGAACCGCGAAATTGGCGCCATGCGAGATGGTGTGAGCGTATTTTTCGCAAACACTCACCGCGGCAAGCGGAGTATCCAGCTCAACCTCAAATCGACAGCCGGTCGTGAAGTGTTTAACCGGTTGGTGTCCACTGCTGATGTAATGGTGGAAGCATTCAGACCTGGTGTGGTGCAACGCCTGGGAGTGGACTACGCGACGGTGACGCAACACGCGCCAGATATCGTGTACTGCTCTATTTCAGCGTTTGGGCAGGATGGGCCGTACGTGAAGAAGCCGGCGCACGATATCGCGACACAGGCGTACGCAGGCATCCTGTCCGTCAACTGTGATGCGAATGACGAGCCTGTCATACCGGCGATCGCCAGTGCAGACATGTTGTCCGCACTTTTTGGGCTCTCGGCCGTGTTGATGGCGTTGTTACGTCGTAAGGATACTGGCCGAGGCGACTACATTGACCTCGCGATGATGGACAGCCTGGTAGGCGCGATGCCCAACAACCTGGGCCCTGTTTTCGCTGAGAAACGTGCGCCCAATCCCAAAGACGAACGTAGCTGGGGCGGAAACGCCATGTACGGCATCTATGCAACAAAGGATGGTCGACACCTGGCACTCGGCGGAGCGGAGATGCATTTTGCAGAGAATCTGCTGAACAAGCTTGGCCGGCCGGATCTGGTCACGTTGTGCGAACCGCCTCCGGGCCCAACTCAGGAACCCGTACGGGCATTTTTTCGCGAGACGTTCAAATCCAGAACACTCAGCGAATGGCTGGCGTTTTGCGAGGACATCGACGTGGCAATCGCACCGGTCAACAACCTGCGCGAGGCGATGGATGACCCACAGATTCGTGCCCGCCAGATGATAGTGACCGATGAACAAGGCTGGGAGCATGTCGGCATGGCCATTAAATTCCAGGATGAACCAGGCCAGCAGTCGTTTTATCTCCCTGAGCTCGGCGAACACAACGAAGCGCTGTTACGGGAACTTGGATTTGGCGACGACGACGTGCAACGTGTAGTCGCCGGCGGCGCCTTTGCCAGGAATATTTGAAAACCATGCAAGATTTTGACCTGACTGACCGTTCACTCTATCCGGTCTGGAGTCAGACGACGGTCCGGTACTCGGACCTGGACCCCAACAACCATGTCAACAACGGCGCCATTGGGGCTTTCTTCGAGGACGGCCGGGTACGCCTGCGCAGCGAATTTCTCGATCAATCCGGTGGCGGCACGTTGGCAGGATTTGCGATCCGCAAGACGACTATCGAGTACATGCAAGCCCTGAGCTTCCCCGCCACCGTGGATATTGGCTCCACGGTGGCTCGCATCGGCCGGTCATCGTACACACTGGCGCAAGCGGTGTTTTTGGGTGACTCCTGCGCCGCGACCGCTGAAATCGTGACGGTGCGTATCGACTCCGCCACCGGCAAACCCATTCCCATTGAAGACTGGATTCGTGAGACGCTGGTGCAATTGAGCCCGCGGTCCGCCGAATAAAAGAGGCACCTGTTGATGGAACTGTACGAAACGATGCGCACCACGTTCGCTTGCCGGGACTACACGGGCGAACCCATTTCCGACGAAGTATTAGGCACCATTCTGGACAACGCACGATTTGCACCAAGCGGAGGCAATCGCCAGGGCGGCCATCTCGTAGTGGTGCGCGATATGGAGACCAAAGCAGAGTTGTCTCGGCTCGCTGAACCCGCGGCCAAGCGTTACATTGCCCAGATTCGGGCAGGAGAAAACCCTTGGAACGCCGTACATCCAACGGCAGTGACGCCAGAAGTGATCGAACAGACTCCCGCCCCCTCGATGCTGGTGGAACCATTCATCAAGGCTGATGTGGTGATTGTGGTCTGTGTCAATCTGAGTGTGGTCGCGAGCATGGACCAGGACCTCGAGCGGGTTGGCATGATCTCCGGCGCGTCCATCTACCCGTTGGTCTGGAATATTCTCCTGGCCGCGCGTCACGAAGGCTGTGGCGGCACCATCACTACGCTTGCCGCGGCACGCGAGCCGGAGATGAAAGCGCTTCTGAACCTGCCTGACGACTTCGCGATCGCCGCCGTTGTTCCGCTGGGCCGTCCCGTTAAACAGCTGACAAAACTCAAACGTCGCCCGGTTGCAGACTTTGTCACCATCAACCGCTTCGACGGCGCCCCTTTCGAGGCCTGATGCAGACACTCTTGACCCACTGTCCGCTTAGCGCCTATAACGACCGCACCAATGGAACGGTGCCAAGGCGTTCCGAATGGAACGGAACCAACCCTACGACCGGACAAGTCGCGGCTCCGGCATGAAACATGCTCCCGCGCCACGGTCCGCAGTCGCTACACAATGAGTGAGGAGAAAAACATGCGCAGTCTGAAGCGATGGTCCAGCGTTGTCGCTGCCGGCCTGGCAGCCGCAGTATTCGCAACAAGCGGGGCGGCTGATACGCCCAAGATGGGTGGCACCTTGACGGTCGGCGGTGGCGCCGGCGTGCGCCATCTGAACCCTGCCGTCCAGTCCGGAGGCGCCACGGGAGTCCCCGGCACACAAATTTTTGCGGGCCTGGTGCGCATCGATAACAAGTTCAAAGCGCATCCTTATCTGGCGAAGAGCTGGACGGTTTCGGACGACGGATTGAGCTACACGTTTAACCTGGTTGAAGGCGCGACGTTCCACGATGGCAAACCCATCACCTCTGAGGACGTGGCTTTCTCCCTTGCGACAGTTAAAGCGAACCACCCGTTTGGTATCGCCATGTTTGACGCTGTCGATACTGTTGAGACGCCAGACCCGTTAACAGCGGTGTTCAAACTGAAGAAACCGCATCCGGCTCTGATGCAGGCGTTAGCGCCGCTGTTGATGCCGGTTATCCCCAAGCACGTGTACGGTGACGGCCAGAATCCCAAAACGCATCCGATGAATGGCAAGCCGGTTGGTTCCGGACCTTTCAAGTTCAAGGAGTGGGTCAAAGGTCAGTACGTGGTGCTTGAGAAGAATGAGAACTTCTTCATCAAGGGTCGCCCGTATCTGGACAAAATCGTCTTGAAGTTCATCAAAGAGACATCCGTGCGCATGCTTGCGCTGGAAAAAGGCGAAGTGGATTTTTATCCGTTCACCGGCGTGCGCTTCCGCGACGTGCCGCGCCTGGAGAAGAACCCGAGCCTGAATGTCACTTCAGTGGGCTACGAAGCGCTTGGCCCGGTCAACTACCTGGAGTTCAACCAGCGTAAAGCACCGTTCGACAACAAACTGGTCCGTAAGGCCGTGGCTTACACCGTTGACCAGGACTTCATGGTCGACAAGCTGTTTGGCAAAGTGCCTCACAAAGGCTACAGCCCGTTCTATCATGCAAGCCCTTACCATTCCGAAAAGGTTGTCGGTAGCTACGGCGTTGATCTCGACAAAGCCAAGGCTCTATTGGACGAGGCCGGCTACAAAGCGGGTGCTGATGGTACGCGCATGAAAGTGACTCTTGACTACCCGACCTTCCACGCTGATACGCTTGGCACTGGTGCCAACTACGTTAAATCGCAGCTCAAGAAAGTCGGTATTGAAGTGGAACTGCGCAAGCCTGCGGATTTCCCGAGCTGGGCCAAACAGATCGCTTCGTGGGACTATCAATTCACGATGAACAATCACTGGAACTACCCGGATCCAGTCATTGGAGTGCACCGTATCTATCTGTGCGGCAACATCAAAAACACGATCTGGTCCAACACCCAGGGCTACTGCAATGAGCGTGTAGACGCATTGCTGCAGGAAGCGGGCGCAACGTTGGAGCCAGCCAAGCGCAAGGCGCTCTATGCTGAGTTCCAGGATATCGTCAACGACGAACTGCCGTTGTACTTCATTAACGAAGAACCATACGTCACCGTCTACAATAAAGCTGTCAAAAACCCGCCTCTGACGGTGTGGGGTGCGATGCAGCCGATGGACGAAGTGTGGTTGGACCGCTAAGCGCGGCTCTTCAGCAGATATATACCAACTGCTAGCGTCACCCATGAGCCGCCCTCCGGGGCGGCTCATGCTTTTCCACCCGCGCATGTAGACTTTCCGTTTGAAGTTATTTGGCACGGTATCGAAGCGACTCCTCTACGCACTGTCGTTGGTGCTGGCCGTCGTCGTTCTGAATTTTCTCCTGATTCGCATGGCGCCTGGCGACCCGGCTCTGACGATCGCAGGTGAAATGGGTGGCGCGACAGAAGAAATCATCGCGGACATCCGTCGCGAGTACGGGCTGGACAAGAGCCTGCCCGAGCAACTGTTTGTCTACATGAAACGGATGTTGAGCGGCGATCTGGGTGATTCGTTGTTCTTCAACAGCCCCGTGCTTGACCTGATCCTTGAGCGCCTTGGCCCTACCATCCTGCTGGTGGTGACGGCGCTGGTGTTATCCGTGTGTATCGGGACGTTTCTAGGCGTACTGGCATCCCGGAAGCCGGATGGCATCTTCAGCGCTGTCGTTACCGTGTGTTCATTGATCGGCTATTCAGCCCCGGTCTTCTGGACGGGCATCATGCTGCTAATTATTTTTTCAGCCATGATTCCCCTGTTTCCCCTGTCCGGGATGATTGATATTTCCCGTGGCGCGTCCGGCTTTGGTTATGTCCTGGATGTGCTGCACCACCTGATTTTGCCGGCGTTTACGCTTGCCATTATCTTCCTGGCTCAATACAGCCGGATCTCACGTGCGAGCATGTTGGACGTCATGGGTGCGGACTACATTCGCACGGCTCGCGCCAAGGGTCTGAGTTCGCGGTCCGTCATTTACAAGCATGCCTTGCGCAACGCGATATTGCCGGTTGTCACGCTGGCAGGTCTGCAGTTTGGCGGCATGTTGTCCGGCGCGGTTCTGGTCGAGACGGTGTTCAACTGGCCTGGATTAGGACAACTCGCGTTCGAATCCATCCTGAGGCGCGATCACCCCACGATCCTTGGCATTCTGTTTTTTGCTTCATTCCTGGTGGTGATCGCAAACCTGCTGACGGACCTGACCTACCGGATTATTGACCCACGTATAGGCGGGGCGCACAAATGAGCGAACAGTCCAACGCCTCATCCACGCCAACGCCAGCAGACGTACTGCCGCCAGACTACAGCCCCGCGCGCGAAGCCTGGAGCATGTTTATCCGCAACCGCTCCGCCATTGCAGGCCTGCTCCTGATGGTGTTCGTTCTGGTTGTGACGTTGGTGTGTCCGTTTTTCTATCCCGTGGACCCGTTCGCCATCGTGTGGGGACCGTTCGCGCCGCCTGGGGATGGAGCGGAGATCCCACTTGGATCCGACTTTGTAGGGCGTGACGTGCTCGCCGGCATCATTCATGGAGGCCATGCGACGCTGGCTGTTGGTGCCAGTGCGGCGCTGTTGACCGTCGTCATTGGCGTCAGCATCGGCGCGGCCGCAGGCTATTACGGCGGAATCATCGACGAGATGTTGATGCGCCTGACGGAGTTCTTTCAGGTGTTGCCCGCGTTGCTGTTTGCGATGGTTCTGGTCAGCCTGTTCAGCCAGAGTCTCACGACCATTGCGGTTGCTATCGGCGTAGTGAGCTGGCCATCGGTTGCGCGTCTGACGCGAGGTGAGTTCCTGCGGCTGAAAGAGCTCGAATACGTCAAGGCCGCACGCGCAATTGGCGCGGGCAACTCACGCATCATCTGGCGCGTGATTTTGCCAAACGCTCTGCCTCCCCTAATCGTCTCTGCGACCCTCACAGTGGGTGTGGCAATCCTGTTTGAGGCGGGTCTCAGTTTTCTGGGCCTGGGCGATCCCAACATCATGAGTTGGGGCCTGATGATCGGTTCCAATCGCGACTTTATCGTCGACGCCTGGTGGTCTGTAACATTCCCCGGCATTGCAATATTTATCACAGTATTGAGTGTGAGCCTGATTGGGGACGGGCTGACCGACGCCCTCAATCCCAAGCTGCGGGAGCGCTAGTGCCAGTGTCCCAGCCCCCCCTACTGGAACTGGATAACGTGCATGTGGACTTCCGTACGCGCGACGGTACGGCGCATGTATTGGACGGCATCAGTTTCTCGCTGCAGGCGGGTGAAACGCTTGGGATAGTAGGCGAATCGGGCTGCGGCAAGAGTATGACTGCGCTGACGATCATGGGCCTGGTGCCCACGCCTCCAGGCCGAGTCGCCGGTGGGAGGGTGCGCCTGGATGGTGAAGACCTGATTGCAGCGCCCGAGTCGCGCATGCGCGCCGTACGCGGCAACGACATCTCCATGGTGTTCCAGGAACCCATGACTTCACTCAACCCCGTTTACACCGTAGGCGAGCAGATCGCGGAGACCGTGCGTCTGCACCAGGGCCTCGATAAACAGGCCGCGATGCAACGCGCCATCGATATGTTGACGGCGGTTGGCATCCCCGCCCCGGAACAACGGGTCCGCGAGTACCCGCATCAGCTGTCCGGCGGTATGCGTCAGCGTGTGATGATTGCTATCGGTCTGGCCTGTGACCCACGCGTGCTCATTGCGGATGAGCCAACCACGGCTCTGGATGTCACAGTACAGGCGCAGATTTTTGATTTGCTGATTGAACTGAAAGAGCGCACCGGCACGGCCATCATCCTGATCACCCATGATATGGGCGCCATTGCCGAGATGACCGACCGGGTGATCGTGATGTATGCCGGGCGGATCGTTGAGGAGGGGCCAGTCGACGTCATCCTGTCGGAGCCGCTGCATCCGTATACGCGCGGGCTCATTAATTGTGTACCGCACCTGGAAGCCGAGCCCTCACTGGAGCGTCAGCCGCTGGTTGAGATCCCGGGTGTGGTTCCCCCCTTGACAGCACTCGGTAGCGGTTGCGCTTTTGCGCCGCGCTGCGGACACGCGACCGACCGGTGCACGGCTACTGCACCAACATTAAGGAAGAGCCAGGAGAACCATCAGGTCTCCTGTTGGCTACACGAGGCTGACGCATGAGCGCCCTCCTCCAGGTTGACGACCTGAAAGTTCACTTTCGTCTGCCACGAGCCTCGTGGCTGGGCGCGCGACCGGTGGTGCATGCGGTTGACGGCGTCAGTTTCGCTGTTCCAAAAGGTTCCACATTCGGCATCGTAGGCGAGAGCGGCTCAGGCAAGTCCACTACGGCGCTGGGCGTCATGCGGCTGGTCGACATTACCTCTGGCTCAGTCACACTGGGCGACACAGAGTTGAGCGGTCTGCAAGGCGAGGAGCTACGTCTTGCGCGCCGACGTTTCCAGATCATCTTCCAGGACCCATACAGCTCCCTGAACCCGCGCGAACGTGCTGGTGACATCGTCAAGGAGCCGCTCGATCTGATGGACGTGGGTGCGCCTGACGAACGTCGGCAACGCGTTGCGGAGTTGTTTGCTCAGGTGGGCTTACGACCAGAACAGCAAAATCTGTTTCCGCACCAGTTCTCCGGCGGTCAGCGTCAGCGCATCGGTGTCGCGCGCGCGCTCGCGACCAATCCCGAACTGGTGATATGCGATGAGCCAGTGTCTGCGCTGGACGTCGCGATTCAGGCGCAGATACTGAACTTGCTGCAGCGACTGCAAGACGAACTGGACCTGACCTATCTGTTTATCTCCCACGACTTAGGTGTCGTGCAGTACATCTGCGACGAGATCGCGGTGATGTATCTTGGGCTCATTGTTGAGCAGGCAGACCGCATTTCACTGTTCAAGCAACCACTTCACCCGTACACGTGGGCCCTGTTGTCGGCCGTGCCTTCGGCACGCATTCGCCATCAGCGCGGCGAATCGCGCGTGCGTCTGGCTGGTGATCCACCAAGCCCGATCGATCCACCAAGCGGTTGCCGATTCGCCGGCCGCTGTCCGTTTGCGGAGTCGCGCTGTCACGCGGAAACGCCAGCGCTGCGCACGATCTTCGAAGGACATCGTGTTGCCTGCCACCTGGTATCAGACGCAGGCGAGGCCCCGCAGCACAAACTATAAAGTTCGAGCGAACTACTGAACGTTGCGGCACTTGGGGATGCTGCTCTGTAACTCGCCTTCGCGCACTACACGCCAGACGCCCGCGATGCCGCGCCCGCGCACATCGGGGTAGACCTGCTCCCGCGTCAGGCCATACCACCACTTGAACTTGACTGCTTCTGGCTTACGGCCTCATCGGTTCGACGGACGATGCGCCTGCACTGTATAACGCAGGGTTCTATGAGTCGTCCGTCACGCCGAGTATAGACCCGCCCGTGGAGCGAGGATCACGCTCCGGCCAGCGTCCTGCGTCCACCTGCGCCAGAAAATCAGCGACTGCCGCGTTGAAGGCTTCCGGGTCTTCAAGATTAATGGTGTGCCCCGCGTTGGGCAGCACCTGTAGGGCGGATGAGCGGATGCAGCGTTTCATGAATATGTTCGGAATCAGACACGGCTCATCTTCGTCGCCCGTCAACAGCAACGTGGGTAGTGACAGAGCGCGCATTGAATCTTCGAGGTCGAAAAGCGACGGACGCTCTTTTTGCACTCCGCGAATCGTGCGTGCCGCACCTGGCAGCGAGTGTTCAGAAAGTTGATCTCTGAATTCACGCCAACCGCGCGGGTCCTTGTTTTGAAACTGGACTCGAGTAGGCCCGGCTCCATACGTGTCCGCAAATGCGTCGGCGCCCTGCGATTCAATCATCTTCGCGGTTGCCTCCGTTTCCTCGCGAAACTGCTCCCGCCTCTCACGTTCTGCACCGTAGCCACAGCCTGCCACAACCAGCGACCGTGCCCACTCCGCGTGATGAAATCCGAAATGCAGGGTGGCAAACCCGCCCATCGACAAACCAACGAGGTGTACGGGCCCCGCATTCAGATGTTTGACGACCGACAGAATGTCCAGGCGTGCACGATCCTGCGAATAAGCACCGTCTTCCGGCACATCCGATGGCAGGTAGCCGCGCGCAGCGTAAGTGATGCAGCGATAACGCCTGGAGAAATACCGCATCTGCGGCTCCCAACTACGGTGATCGCCCGCAAATTCGTGTACGAAGACGACCGGCTGACCGCTACCAGCCTCCTCGTAATATAACTGAACTCCGTCGTCGGTAGTGAGATACGGCATGCCCGGGGGGCTCCTTGGTTGAACATTTGAGCCAATATCTTGGCATGACGAGTTCACGCTTTCATACTGCAATATAGACAGTTCCAGAGGATGTGTAGTGACGGACACTCATTATGACCTCGTCGTGATCGGTTCAGGTCCGGCCGCGGAGAAAGGGGCCGCTCAGGCAGCCTACTTCGGCAAACGTGTTGCGCTTGTCGAAAAGGAAACGCGCTTCGGCGGTGCAGCCGCCAACACCGGTACGTTGCCGAGCAAGACGTTAAGGGAGACGGCCGTGCAACTGAGCGGATTCCGCGCGCGCGGGCTCTACGGAGTTGACCTGTCACTAAGGCGTAACGCCACAGTACAGGATTTTCTGGTGCG
>MDTA01214166.1_pt1 | contig 20648 bp, 24 predicted proteins | sample 811151 | NCBI WGS metagenome assembly MDTA01 (sample SAMN05326648, study PRJNA326480) | marine metagenome | isolation source: seawater | place: Indian Ocean: South | collected 2010 | reverse complement strand
TCGACAATAACACCTTCAACAACTTCTGACATTGCTCCAACAAAAACGTTATCTTCAATAATAGTTGGCAGTGCCTGAGCAGGCTCCAATACACCACCTATTCCTGAGCCAGCAGATATATGACAATTTTTTCCTATTTGAGCACATGACCCTGCACGCGAGAACGTATCTAACATTGTACCTTCATCAATATATGCACCTATATTTACATAGCATGGCATAAGAACAGCATTTTTCCCTACAAAAGATCCTTTTCTCACTGGGGAATTTGGGACCATTCTAAATCCCGCTCCCTCATGATCTTCTTTAGTCCAGCCAGCTGTTTTTCCTTTTAACAAATGAGCTTTGTCATACCAACTCGAGTATGGTCCGTTTAAATTTTCCATCGGGTAGATTCTAAAACTTAGCATAATTGCTTTCTTAAGGTGCTGATGAGTTACCCATTCTCCATTTATTTTTTCTGCAACTCTTGATTTACCACTATCTAAATCAGCAATCACTTGATTTATGGCATCTTTTAAAGACTGTTCTGAATTAGGACTTACTTGATCTTTGTTTTCCCACGCATCATTGATAATTTTTTCTAAAGACATAATTAATTACTTTTTAATAACCTTATTTCTCTAAGAAATAAAGACAGATTTTCAATTTTATGGGTTATATAATCTTTGTCTGAGTCCATCTTTCCAAAATGCTCATCATTAATAAGCCATACGGTCGTGCATCCTCTTTCGTGACCAATACTGAGGTTTTTAGCAATATCTTCTATGTAAATTGTTTCATAAGGATTTAAGCCAAATTTTTTCACCATTAAATCAAAGGTCTTTGCCTCAGGTTTAGGAACATATTTAGCATCCTGTATATCAAAAATTTTATCTGGCCCAAAAATATCATAAATACCAAGATGAGTTAGAATATTTTTAGCGTGGTCAGCACTCCCATTAGTGAATATAAATTTATCCATGTCAGATTTTAAAAGTTCATCTCGCATTATTTTATCTTCTTTCATGAACGAAATGTCAATATCGTGTACATATTTAAGAAACTCTTCTCCAATGACGTTATGATGTAACATAAGACCATTCAAACTCGTATTATACTTATAGAAATAGTCAGTTTGAAGTTGTTTTGCTTTTTTTTCATCTAGATTAAGTTTTTCTTGAATAAATTTTGTCATGCGTTTTGAAACCATTCCAAAAACTTTTTCTAATGGATATCCGTTATGTTTTCCGTAACATACTCCATCCAAATCTAATAAAAGGTACTTTTTGTCTTTTAAATTCATTTTCTGATCAATGTTCCAGATCCTTTATCAGAAAAAATTTCAAATAATATTGAGTGTTTTTTCCTGCCATCAATAATCCCAACTGCTGAAACACCATTATTAACTGCATCTAGGCAAGTATTAATTTTAGGTATCATGCCTTCAGTTATTATCTCATCTTCGATCATCTTAATTACTTCTTTTGATGAAATTTCCTCTATAAGTTTTTTTCCTCTATCTAAAACACCTTCAACGTTGGTCATTAGCAGCAATCTTCTAGATCTAAGAGATTTTGCAATTGCTCCAGCAGCAGTATCCCCGTTTATGTTATAAGTTTGGTTGTTTTTTCCGATACCTAAAGGAGAAATAACTGGGATTAATTTTTTTTTTATTATATCTTTAATATAATCAGAATTAATTTTACTTGGAATACCCACAAAACCTAATTCGTCATCTTCTGGTATTACTTCGATAACATTATTTTTTCTTGTACTAATTGAAACTGCCGAGGTATCATTTTTTTTTAATGACTCAACAATATCGTTATTAAAGTCTATTAAAACATTTTCAACTATACTTATAGTTTTTTCATCAGTCACCCTTAACCCTCTGATAAATTTTGATTTTATATTTGATTTATCTAATTCTCTTTTAATCCTAGGTCCACCCCCATGTACGACAACTATTGATAGTCCTAATTTGTTTAAAACACAAATGTCAGATATAAAATTATTAAATATATTTCGGTCTATTAATACGTTTCCACCATATTTGATAACAATCAAATCATTCTTATATTTTTCAACATATTTTTTTACTTCAGAAATTCTAGGGCCTCCTTGTGGAAGAAAACTTTCAAGCTGCATAAAAATTTTTAAACCTTTGTTTTAACTGTAGTTTTTTTCATTATTACAACCTGTTGCATCATTGTGAATATATTATTAAAAGTCCAATAAATTACTAATCCACTTGGAAAAGGTGCTAATATCACAGTCAAAAACAAAGGAAAAAACATAAAGATTTTTGCCTGCACTGGATCCGGTGGAGCTGGATTAAGTTTCTGCTGTAAATACATTGTCAGTCCCATAAGGCACGGAAACGCACCAATCACAAGGAATGAAGGTGGATCCCATGGAATTATTCCAAAAAGATTAAATATTGATGTTGGGTCCTTCTCACTTAAATCTTTAATCCAACCAAAAAATGGTTGATGTCTCATCTCAATTGTAACAAATAACATTTTGTAAATAGCAAAGAAGAAAGGAATCTGAAGAAGTATTGGAAAACAACCTGACAACGGATTTACTTTTTCCCTTTTATAGAGCGCCATCATTTCTTGTTGCAATTTCATTTTATCTTCTTTGTGAAGCTCCTTTAGTCTTGTCATTTCTGGCTGCAAAAGTTTCATTCTTGCCATTGATTTAAAAGACATATTTGCTAATGGAAAAAAAGCTACTCTTATACAAATTGTAATTAAAATTATTGCAATTCCAAAGTTTCCAGTTAATTTAAAAAAGTAATCTATTGCAAAAAAAAGTGGTTTCACTAGCCAGTAAAACCAACCCCAGTCTATTACAAGATCAAACTTATCAATTTTTTGACTAGCTGCATAGCCATCAATTACTCCAACTTCTTTGGCAGCAACGATAACTTTAAATTTACTAGATTTAGTCTCATTTGTTCCAACTAGAATTGGATTTGTCTCAATAAAACTTGCACTAAATTTATTTTTATAACTAAAATCTGCTCTAAACGATTTTCCTTTTTCTGGAATAAGACTTGTTACCCAGTATTTGTCTGTTATTCCTAAAAAACCTTCATTACTTTTAAGAGAGAAAGGTTTTTCTTTAATATCATCATAATCTTCTTCTACTAACTGCCCATCAAAAACTCCAAGCAAACCTTCATGCAAAATATAAAAATTTGTTACCTCTGGGGAAATATTTCTCATCACCTGACCATAGGGGTAGAAATTGTATGATTTAGCAGAATTATTAGTTACACTTTGATCTATTGTGAATAAAAACTGGTCATCAATAGAAATTTTTTTTTTTAAATATCAAACCTTGATTATTTGACCATTTCAAAATTATTGGATTATTAGGGGTAAGTTTAGAGTTACCATCAATTTTCCAATTCGATGAACTATTTGGTGTCTTTATATTTTTATTATTTATTCCCCAACCAGACTCAACATAATATACCTCTTTACTGCTTTTAGGATTTAAAAGTACAACTAACTCATCGTTTTCAACGGAGGTGGTGTATTTTTTAAAGGTTAGATCATCTATCAAAGCTCCAGTTAGAGAAATAGTTCCAATTATATTTTTATTTTCAAATTTTACTCTCTTACTTTCATTTATTGCATCCGATCTTGATATTTCTTTAGACTGATCATTTTCTAACTTTGGGGCATTAGGTTGCTCTAATATTTGATTTTCATTGTTAATTGCATCGAGCTTTTTTGGAGCTGGAGAAAAAAATAGGCCATATAATATAATTACACACGCACTTAATGATACTGCAGCAATTACATTCTTCGTGTCCATTTATTTAACTTTCTTTTTAACAGGATCATACCCCTGACCACCACCCAAGACTTTAATGGGATGGCATCTGCTAATTCTTTTAAAACCTTTAAGGCTTCCCTTGATAAATCCGTACTCAAGTAGGCAGTCGATAAAATAATCAGAACAAGTTGGCATATACCTACACGAGGGTCTTATAATTGGAGATAAAAAATATTTGTAGAAGCGTACAATCAATATTGTAAATTTAATCATTTTAATCCCTTAAGGTCATTAAAAAATTTGTCTTTTATTTTATCGTATTTATCTTCTATCACTGATTTTTTTGCAATCAATAAATAACAATAATTTTGATTTACAATTGATTTTTCTGACAACTCTCTAGCGATACTTCTCAGGCGTCTTTTAATTCTATTTCTAATTACAGCGTTACCTAACTTTTTTTTTGTTACAAAACTTATATTAAATTTAGTTTTTCTTTTACCTGAAAGTTTCTTAAAGAAAATTGTTGAGTACTGATTTGAGATTTTTCTTCCAGAAAGTAAATTTTTGAAGTCCTCATTTTTTGAAAGACTCTCTATTTTGCTCTTCATGAAACAGTCAGTTTATGTCTCTTTTTTTTTCGTCTTCTTTTTAAAAGAGCTCTGCCACCTTTAGTTTTCATTTTAGATCTAAAACCATGAGCTCGAGCACGTTTTTTCCTTGAAGGATTATAAGTTCTTTTCATAAGTTTTTGTTTAATTTAAATTTTGGTAGTTATAGAAAATATATATATATAAGTACAGAGATTTTTATAATACAGTAAACAAATTATGCAAAACTCAAATAAAAAAAAATTATTTTTTGGCTTAATTTATATAATTATTTTAATATCCTTTCTTATTTGGTTTTTTTCGTTATTTTCACTTGAAGATATTTCAAGCTACGATTTTATTAAGGATAATTCTAAGTCATTAGAAGCACTTAAAAATGAAAATCTGTTTTTTATTTTTTTTGTACTTTTATTCAGTTGTGCTATTTGGGTATTGTTAGCAGGTTTTTTAAGTCCAATTGCATTGATGAGTGGTTTTGTTTTAGGGAAATATTTGGGGACAATTTGCGTTGTTATTGGAAGTTCTATCGGCGCAACATTTCTTTACATTCTAGGAAAATATTTTTTTTATGACATTATAAAAAACAAGTTTTCTCAAAAATATGAAAAACTCGAAGAAAAATTTAAAAAAAATGAATTCCTGTACTTTATCATTTATAGATTTATAGGTGGAATACCATTTGCGATTGCAAATATTTTACCAGTGCTTTTTAATGTAAAAAAAACCAACTATTTTTTTGGTACTTTATTAGGGATAATGCCACAACTATTTATTTTTTCTTCATTAGGGAGTGGACTTGATGAAATTATAAAGAATAATGCTTCTCCACCTTCAATTGTTGAAATAATTACTTCGCCAAGTATTCACATACCTATAATTGCGTTTATTTTTTTGGTTGTGATTATTTCTTTTTTAAAGAAGAAAATTAATTAATCAATTTAAAAAATTTAATTGGGATTCTATACCCAGGAAATGATGAAATATCTCCTGTAATTGCAGTTTTTGGACTCCAACCAAAAGCAAATAAAATAAAAGCGAATACTAAAAAAATTTTTCTCTTTTCTAAAATTTTAATAGCCTTTTTATTTATTGGAACATTATTAGTAATATGACTATCTTTTAATAAGAAAAGGTATAGTAAAATTGAAAAAGTGTAGGTGATATTAATCCATCTTCCCCAATCATATCCAAAAATAAATAATAAAATTGCAGGGAAATATAGAGCAAAAAAAAGAGAATATAAATTGAAATTTTTTGATAGAAAATTTTTTTTATATAAAAATTTATTTTTTAATATCAACAGATTAAGTGGCATGAAGCCTATCAAAAATATTAAAATATACCTTAGGTAATGTGAAAAGTTAGCGTTTGAGTGGACAACTTCGATAGTGGAAAAATAAATTGTATTTTTGATTAATAGGTTAGCAGACATGTAGCACTTTTCACTAAAATTATTTTCAAGAAATTCACACATTACCTCCTTTCCATCAATAGAAAGGGGGTTAAACCATATTATTAAAAAAACTATTATTGATGGTGCAAATATTATAAAATTCAAATAAAAAACCTTTTTAATATCTTTAAGTTTGTTTCTAAATATTATTAAGACAGCAAAATAAGGAAAATAAAGTACAACTTGCTCCCATAATAAACAAAGTATTGGTAAAGAAATTAGACAAAATAAATTTAGATACTTTGGTTGTAATTTTGGATTAGATAAAAATATTGAAATCAAAAAAACTAAAAATAAAATCATTTCTTTTCTTCCAAGCACTTCAATTTCAGCTAATGGATAAATAATAAAAATTGGAGTAAAAATAGCAAAAATTTGAGCGTAGTTTAAACTCATATTTTTTATTAAGAAAAATAAAAGAATTAAATAGCTAATATGAAAAAATATTTGTAATATTAAAATTGATACTCTGAGTTCAAAATTAAAATTTTTTGATATAAATATTGCCAATTCCCCGCCCAAACCTCTCCGTGTAAATCCACCCTGGTAGTTGATAAGCCACTCGGAAATTGATGAATCATTGCCAACATTATGTTTAGTTGTTAAGAAAAAAATAACGAAAATTGATAGAATAATTGTATAAACTAAGTAATATTTATTTATTTTAAAATTATTCATTTAAATAGAATTTAATCATTTTAATTATAAGTTTTTTTCCAAAAATACGAGTGTTTCTTTTAATTTTGTTTCTTCTTAGACAAGTTTTAAAATCAGACTTTTTGTACATTACCTCTTTTTTACGATAAAAAACTTTATTTTCTCTTACAAAATTCTTAAAATCTAAATTAAAATATTTAAACGCAAATTCTAACATCTTTTTTGCAGTATAGGATTTACCGTTTGATAAAATAAAGTCTTGAGGTTTTTTTTTTACAAATTTAAGAATTAAATGACATTGTTCTAAACACCAGTTCCATTCTCTTGCTATATTCAGGTTTCCAAACTCAGTTTTTTTTTGGGATTTAAAAGCATTTATTGCTGCAATACAAATTTTTGGTATTAAAAAGTCTCTATTTCTTTCATAAGACTCTGTGTTAAATATTATCGCATTATAAGTTTTCATTTTGTATCTATCCCTAAATAATTTTGTTACATTAAACGATTTTAATTTAGACCTCCCATATGGACTCAAAGGAACTTTTTTTGTTTTTAGTTTTATTTTATTTTTAATACTTCCATACATTTCACAAGATGATGCATTTAAAAACTTACAGTTAATATTTAAAATTTTAATTGTTTCCAAGAAATTTTTACAACCTACGTAATTACTCTTCAAAGTAGCGTCTTTAAACTTAAAAGATTTAACTGGAGAGCTTTGACCAGCAAAGTAAAATATTTTATCAGGAGAATATTTCTGAATACATTCTTTTATCTTATCTTTATTTAATACATTTAATTTTATCAAAGAGACTTTTTTTTTGGGAAATAATCTAACTTTTTTTTTTGGATTTCTTGAGGTAACAATTACTTTTTCATTTCTCTCAATTAAGCAATTTGATAGATTTATACCAAATTGGCCAGTGCCCCCTACAATAATTGAAACATTTTTTTTCATTGATATACTTATACAGTGAACAACAAAAAAAAAATATTAGTTTTTACAGCGACTTTTAATGAGTCTGAAAATATTGAAGAGTACATTAGAGCTGTAAAAAGAGAATCTTTAGATTATGATTTACTAATTGTAGATGATAACTCTCCTGATAAGACAGCAGATATAATTAAAAATCTTCAAAAAGAATTCCAGAATATTAATTTGGTCAGTCGAAGTGGAAAATTGGGTTTAGACAGTGCACATAAAATTGCATACGAATACGCATTAGAAAAAAATTATGATTACTTGATTACTATGGATGCTGACTTTTCTCATGATCCGAAAGAACTTAAAAATTTCGAAAAAAAATTATCAACAAACCCATTTGTAATTGGATCGAGATATGTTGAAGGGGGAAAATGTTTAATGAAAGGAAAAAGACTTGTGATGAGTAGATTTGGAAATTTACTAATTAGGTATGTATCAGGAATTAGATGCAATGAATTTACAACTTCATATAGAGGATTTAATTTAAAACTTCTTGGTGAATTCAATCTAAATTTGGTGACAACTAAGGGATATAGTTTTTTTATGGGTACAATGTTTATTATTAAAAAAATGAGAATTCCATTCATTGAAATACCTATCATTTTTAAAGATAGAGAAAAAGGAGACTCAAAAATTCCCAAAATTGAGATTTTACGGACTTTGAAAAATCTCTTAATTTTATCTTTAAAAAAATAATAAATTTTAAGTTGTGCCCTGACCCAGAATCGAACTGGGAACTGACCCTTACCAAGGGCCTGTTTTAACCATTAGAAACTATCAGGGCTTAACAAACTAATATTATATAAAACTAAATTTGACAAACTATTGTCTTAATCTATAAATAAAGTTGAGATTAAGGATGGCAAAATGGGAATACACTATACAAGAAAAGCTTTTTCTGGCCAGATTCAAATGGAGAAAAAAGCAAAAAAAGAGCAAAGACGTGCTCAGAAAAGAGCAAAAAAATTAGCCAAATCCGGAATAGGTTTAAAGCAACCTGAAAAAAAACACGATGTTTCCAAACCACTTACTTTAGATGCCATCACATCTCCGGACAAAAATGAGTAAAAAAAATAAAAACAAATCTGATAAATTAAGTGATGCTTTAAGGAAAAATCTAAAAAAAAGAAAAACTTTCCAAAGAAAATTACTCAATAAAAATCAAAGCAAGTGATACTTAACGATAAACAAATTAGAAAACTTGCTCAGGGAGATCAGAAAATGATCGATCCGTTCTCTGATAAATCAATAGCTCAAGGAATAAGCTATGGATTAAATTCTTTTGGATATGATTTAAGGTGCGGAGATGAGTTTAAAATATTTACTAATATTAAAGGAGCCGTTGCAGATCCTAAAAATTTTACAGAAGACAATTTCATTACGATAAAGGGTGAGTCTTCAATTATAATCCCACCTAACAGCTTTGCTCTTTCACACTCTATTGAATATTTTCGAATGCCAAGAAATGTTACAGGACTTGTTACAGCTAAATCTTCTCTAGCTAGATGTGGTTTAGGGTGTCCGCCAACAGTGCTTGAGGCCGGATGGCATGGAGTCCTTACGCTAGAACTTCAAAATCATACCTCAAATTCGATTCGAGTCTATTCAAATAGTGGAGCAGCACAGATACTTTTTTTTCAGGGTGAGCACCCTGAAGTCTCTTATGAAGACAGAAAAGGTAAATATCAAGGTCAAACTGGAATTACTTTGGCAAAATCAAAATAGCTATGGAAAAGTTTATATTAACTGGTCCTTGTAAAAGAACCAAAGGTGAAGTTAAAATTTCTGGTGCAAAAAATTCTGTTTTGGCTTTATTAGCAGCATCAATACTTTTTAATAAAAAAGTAAAACTTGAAAATGTACCGTTTGTTACAGACGTTATGACAATGATAACTTTATTAAGAAGATTAGGCTCAAACGTTCAAATTGATTTTAAAAAAAAAACAATAACGATATTAAATAAAAAGAATTTAAAAACGTTGGTACCCTATGATCTAGTAAAAACTATGAGAGCTGGTGTTCTTGCAATGGGACCTCTGTTGGCAAAATATAATAAATGCGAAACCGCATTAAGTGGTGGTTGCTCTCTTGGTGTGAGACCAATAAACTTTCATCTTTCTGGTTTCGCAAAAAAAGGTGCAAAATATAAAATCCATAAAGGTTATGTGGTCCTTAAAGCAAAAGATGGATTGAGATCAAGTATCTACAGTTTTCCAAAAATAACTGTCACTGGTACCTCAAACCTGATAATGTCGTCTGTAATACTTGAAAGAAAAAAAACCGTCCTTAAAAATATTTCAATAGAACCTGAAGTTTTAGATTTGATTGAATTTTTAAATAAAGCAGGTGCTAAAATCAAATTTATTGGAAAAAGATCTTTAAAGATTATTGGGGTTAGAAATCTAACTAAGGTTACACATCGGGTTATTGGTGATAGAATTGAAGCTTTTTCGTATTGTTGCGTTGCTGCAATTACAAACGGAAATTTATATTTACAGGGTATAAATCCAAAATTTTTGAAAGCTGAAATAAATGCACTTAGGAATATTGGATGTAAAGTTAAATTAAATAATGAAGCAATAAATATTATGGGACCAAAAATAATAAAATCAATAAATCTTTCAACTGGCCCTTATCCAGGATTTGCTACCGACAATATGCCAATGCTTATGGCTGTATTATGTTCTGCAAATGGTGTTTCCAAAATTAAAGAAACTATATTTGAAAATAGATTTATGGCTGTTCCAGAACTTAATCGGCTCAACGCTTCAATATTTGTAAAAAAAAATATTGCTACAATAATAGGCAAAAAAGATCTCTATGCAGCACAATGTATTTCAAGCGATCTGAGAAGCACTTTTGCAATTGTTCTTGGCTGTATATCCGCTAAAGGAGAGAGCAAAATTGATAGAATATATCATGGTCTAAGAGGATATTTTAACCCAGAGGTCAAACTCAGAAAAATAGGTGTGAAAATAAGCAAACAAAGATGAAAAATAAATATTACGCAAAAATTTTAGCTAAAGATGAAATTGGTTTACATTACATATCTGCTTATTGTGAGAATGCAAAAGTAGAAGTCGATAATATTAAGTATCTTAAAAAAAATAAAATTTTTTTGTTACATATGAAGAGACTTGATAATGAACAAAATCAAAAGAGGGAAATAAATAGTATATGTAAGTTTGAATTTATTGATAGTGTAAAATCAATTAATATAGATCAATCAAATAAAAAAAAAGTATTAGAATTACTTGCGATAAACCCTTACAAAAAAGATGCTAAAATAAATATTACTCTTTTGTTCAAAAATAACGCTATAATAACACTTGATAGCGAAATAATAGAAGTTATTTTAGAAGATCAAAAAACTAAAAATGATAAAGATTTATAATTGTAATAACAAAAAATATTTAATAGGTCTAAACTCGATCTTGTCTAAAAGAAGAGAAGTTAATTTTAATAACACAAAAATAGTGACTAAAATCATCAAGGATATTAAAATAAACAAAAAGAAGGCTCTTATTAAATATGAAAAAAGATTTAGTAAAAACAACGAAATATTATTATCAAAAAAGAAAATAAATAAAACGATCAAAGATTTGGATAAAAAAGTAAAAAAAGCAATTGATTTTGCATACTCTAGAATATTCAATTTTCACCAACAACAGTTAAAAAGTTTAAAAAATATTAAATACATAGACAAATTTAAAAACAGAATGGAATATAAAACTGTTCCGATTAATTCAGTCGGAATTTACTGTCCTGGGAATTTACCCTCTACAGTACTAATGAACGGAATACCTGCCAAACTAGCAAAAGTTAAAAGAATTGTCCTTGCGACTCCAAAATTTAACGGGAAACTTAATCCCGCAGTTTTATATGCTGCCAAAAAAATTGGTATTAAGGAAATTTATTGCATGGGTGGTGCTCAAGCAATTTCATCACTTGCTTATATTTTTAACGTTAATAAAATAGTTGGACCTGGAAATAAATTTGTTGCTGAAGCAAAAAGACAGCTATCTGGAAAAGTTGTGGGTACAGAGTCAATGTTTGCAGGTCCTTCCGAAATTTGTGTATTTGCAGATAAACATTCTAATATCAATCAGATTGCTACGTCTTTAGTTTCCCAAGCTGAACATGATAAGGACAGTCAATGTATTTTAGTAACCAAAGAAAAGTCTATTTTAAAAAAGGTATTAAATAAAATTAAAGATTTGTTAAAAACGCTACCTAGAAATAAGATCGCTAAACAGTCTTTAAAAAATCATGGATTATTTATAAATGTTAAAACTGATGAACAGGCGATAAATGTAATTAATACGATAAGCACCGAACACCTTGAGCTTCAAGTCAAAAACTATAATAAATATTCCAAAAAAATTTATAACGCAGGCAGTATCTGCAATGGAAAATTTTCTCCAATGTGTCTAAGTGATTTTACTGTAGGCACAAACCACGTCTTACCCACCGCAGGATCTTCCAGATTTAGTTCTGGTCTTAACATTAGTGAGTTTTGCAAAAAAATATCAGTGGTAACTTTAAGTAAATTAGGGGTAGAAAAAATTTCAAATCCCGCTATAACTCTTTCCGAGGTGGAAGAACTCGAAGGCCACTCTCAAAGTATAAAATCTAGAATAAGGAGGAATTAATTGGCAAAACAAGATACTTTAGAGTTCAAAGGTAAAGTTATAGATCTATTGCCTAATGCTATGTTTCGTGTTCAGTTAGAAAATAATCATATAATAACTGCCCACACAGCTGGCAAACTGAGGAAAAATAGAATTAGAGTTTTGCAGGGAGACAATGTTACTGTAGAGGTAACCCCTTATGACCTTACAAAAGGAAGAATAATTTTTAGATTTTAGAAGGCCTTGTAGCTCAGTAGTAGAGCAGTACCCTGAAAAGGTATGTGTCGTAAGTGCGATTCTTACCAAGGCCACACCCAATAAAAGCTATCATTTATCTCACCGAATAAGCTTGCATTAGTTTTTAAAATCTAATACTTAAGGTTTGCTTAATTAAGCAAAAGTTAAACATTAATGAAAGAGTGTAAATGAGTAAAAAAGGTAAAGTAAAATGGTTCAATGGAAAGAAAGGTTATGGTTTCATTGAGCTTGTAGGAGAAGAAGGTAAGGATGTTTTTGTACATGCATCTGCAGTAAGAGATTCAAATCTAAAATATTTGAACGAGGGTGATGAACTTACTTTTGAAGTTGAAGACGGAGAAAAAGGTCCAGCCGCAGTAAAACTGCAAAAAACCAATTAATTCTAATTCAAACAAATTTGCGTAGGAATTTTCAAAGCTTTTATGCTCTAATTATTCCTATGCAAAACTCTTACTTGCATTAATCAAAATAGATGTTATTTAACATGTAATGAGTAAAGCTTGTTTAATAATAGCAATAAATCACAGACATCATTTTCATGGCTGGCTGCAAGCTAGCAATTTAATTATTTAAAAATTTAAAATTAACAAAAATTAGTATAAAAAAGGAGTATGCCGCGATGGTGTAACGGTTAGCACGAAAGTTTGTGGAACTTTAAGTTTTGGTTCGATTCCAAGTCGCGGTACCAAAAATGACAAAAAAAAATAAATCTATACCTTCAAAAGAAATTCCTTTGGGATTTGTAGATAGAAAAGAAAAAGAATTATTAGTACGTGACTTTTTGATATCGGTTATTAAAGAAGTGATGATTAATTATGGTTTTCAGAATTTAGAAACACCAAGCTTCGAATATACAGAAAGTATAGGAAAGTTCTTACCCGATGTAGAAAGGCCAGATGGAGGTGTTTTTTCTTTTAAAGATGAAAACAAATGGCTTTCATTGAGATATGATCTAACAGCTCCACTTGCTAGATACGTTGCAAAAAACTTTATGGAGCTGCCTAAGCCTTTTAAACGCTTTCAGCTAGGAACTGTTTGGAGAAACGAAAAACCAGGTCCTGGTAGGTTTCGTGAATTTTTACAATTTGATGCAGATATAGTTGGAACAAATAACCCAATGGCAGATGTTGAATTGTGCGTAATGATTTCAGAAATACTAGAAAAATGTGGTCTTGATAAAAAGGATTATACAATAAAGTTTTCAACAAGAAAATTATCTGAAGAGGTTTTTGAGAAATTAAATATAGAATCATCTAATTTAAAACTAAAAATTTTAAGGTCACTGGATAAAATAGATAGACTTGGATGGGAAGAGGTTAAAAAACTTTTAAGCACAGGCAGAAAAGATAAATCAGGTGATTTTACTGAAGGTGCAAATTTATCTTCGAAACAGATAAAAATTATAGAAGAAATTTTTTTTCTCAAAAAAGTTGTTCCAGCTAAGACCGCTGATGAGATTAAAATTATAAAGGATTATTTTAAAATTTTTGATTTTAATAATTATAGTTTTGATCCATCACTTATTCGAGGATTACAATATTATACAAGCATAGTTTTCGAGGTTAATCTTAATTTTGAGGTAAAGAATGACAAAGGAAAATCAATTCAATTCGGAGCAATTGGAGGAGGTGGTAGGTATGATGACTTGGTTAAAAATTTTGGAAATTTTGATTGTCCATCAACCGGTATATCAATAGGCATAGATAGGTTGATCTATGCACTTCTACAAAAAAAAAATTTTCGAATAAAATCATTAAAACCTGTGGTCATATGTGTTTTTGAAAAAGAAAATTTAAAAAAATATATTAGAATATTAAAAATTCTGAGAAAATCTAAAATTAGCGCAGAAATTTATCCTGGCGAGGGAAAGCTAAAAAAACAATTAGAATATGCAAATAAAATTAAGTCTCCCGCAGTAATATTGTATGGAGAAAATGAAATTAAATCAAAGAAAATAAAGTTTAAAAGTCTTGAAACAGGAAAGGAAAAACTTGTTAAAATAGAGGATCTACCCAATGAAATCAAAAAAATTACTCATTAAGATTATTAATGTTTTAGAAAAAAACACTTTTAAATTAGTTAATCTAGACACTGTCATAAAAGCTGATCACATAATCCAAAGGTCTGGAGAAAGTTTCAAAAAATTAATGATTTCTTTTAACGACAACAAGGGTAGAGAGTTATGTTTGAGACCTGATTTAACGACTGTATCATGCTTAAGATATATTGATGAAAAAATAAGAACTAGAAAAAAAATATACTATGAGGGTGAGGTTTTTAGAAAAAAAGATGATAACAATAGAATTAACTCTTACCAGATAGGATGGGAGATTATTGGCGGAAATAGAAATAGATTTAGAGAAGATAAAGAAATAATAAGCACTTCGCTTAAATGCTTGAAGAATTTAAATTTTAAAAATGTTGAACTTAAGATTGGCAATATAGAACTGTTCAATCTATTTATATCAAAACTTAAAATACCTAAAAGATTTAAAACAAGATTAAGAAGACACTTTTGGAGAGAAAAATACTTTAATACTCTTTTAAATAGGCTGACTTCAAATTTAGAAGGAGAGATTTCTGATAAAGTTTATAATAAAAAAAAATATTTTCAGCTATTAAATAAAGATAAAAATAAAATTATAGCCGGCAGATCAATTGATGAAATTTCTAGAAGATTTTTAAACAAATTAAATGATCCAAGAGGATCACTTAAAATTAAACGCGAAGTTAAAATTATAAAAGATTTTCTCAAAATTAAATGTTCAATAAAAAATGCAGTGAAAAGGTTGAACCTTTTTTTTGAAAAAAATCAAATTGATTTAAAAATTGATAAAAATTATTTCCCAATAACTGATTACAAATCATCTAAATTAAAAATTACATTTGAAACCTCATTTGGAAGAGAGTTAGAATATTATACAGGAATGGTTTTTAAAATTTCTGTTAAGAATAAAGACATAATAAGCGGCGGTCGTTATGATAATTTAATTTTCGATCTTGGTTCAAAAAAAAAAATTCAGGCAGTGGGTGCAGCAATAAATTTGGAGGTTAAATGATTACATGGTTAGCATCATTTCCCAAAAGTGGTAATACATGGTTAAGAGCATTATTAGCGACATATTTCTTTAGTAATGACTCAACCTTTTCTTTTGAAACAATGTCAAAAATTTATAAATTTCCATCAAAAATTTTTTTTAAAAAATACCAGAGCAAAATAAAGAAAAATACTGAAGTGGCAAAATATTGGAATCAATATCAAACAGACCTTAACAAACAAAATAAATTTAGAATTCTTAAAACTCATAATGCTTTAATATCAGTGGATAATTTCCGTTTTACAGATAGTAATAATACAAATGGTTGCATCTATATTATTAGAGATCCAAGAAATGTAATTACCTCGATTATGAATCATTATGAAAATTCAGTAGATGAAGCTATAGATTTTATGACAAATGAAAAAAGTTTTTTATTTGATAAAGAAAAAGAAAAATATATAAATTTTCAATTAATTAGCTCATGGTCAAATCATTATAAGTCATGGGTGAATAGCAAATCATTTCCTATCTTAACTGTTAAATATGAGGATTTAGAAAACAATACTCTCGAAACTTTTCAAAAAGTAATAAATTTTATTATAAAATTGGGAAAATTAAATATTTCTTTCGATAATAAAAAAGCAATCAAAGTTATAGATGAATGTAATTTTTATAAGCTTAAAAAAAAAGAGATTAGGGAGGGTTTTAATGAGTCACCTATTGGTCAAAAGACTGGAAAGAAAAAAATTTTTTTTAATCTTGGTAAAAAAAACGATTATAAAAAAATTTTAGATAAAGAAACAACCAATAGGTTAAATGAAATTTTTAAAGAAGATCTTAAAAAATGGGGGTATTCTTAGATGATTACTGTTGGCATAAGCAGCAAAGGAAGATTACATAAAGATAGTTTAAGATTCCTTTCAAAAAATAAAATCAAAGTTTTTTCCAAGAGAGGAAAAAGAGACCTCTTTGGAAGTGTAAGAAATATGGCTAATATTAAGATTGTTTACCTTCACGCAAGGGAGATAATAGATAGATTAGCAGACAATTCTCTTGATATCGGTATCTCAGGTTTGGATTTACTTTATGAAAGTAAAGCGAGTCTCCACAAAGAAATTTTAATTAAAAAAAAACTTAATTTTGGTAAAGCTAAGCTTGTTATTGCCGTCCCAGACGAATGGATTGATGTGGAAACTGTAGTTGACTTAGAAGAAGTTGCTTACAACTTTAAAGATAAAAAAAAGAGAAGATTAAGAGTAGCAACAAAATATCCAAATTTAACAACTGAGGCCTTATATAAAAAAGGATTCACGCAATTTAAAATTGTAAAAAGTCTTGGTGCAACAGAGATATATCCTTTTACTGGTTCGTCAGAGATAATAACAGATATAACTTCCTCAGGCCAAACATTAAAAGCTAACAATCTAAAAATATTACTAGATGGTGAAATCCTTAGTTCAGAAGCGTGTTTAATGATATCGAAAAAATCTTCTACAAAGATAGAATTGCAAAAATTTCTTAGATTATTTTCTCAGCAACATGTCTAGAAGATATTTAATAAGAATTTTGATAATATCTTTATTTATAATTATTAAGTAACTTACTATTACAACAGAAAGTAGAAAAAAAATTGTTATTAAATTCATAAATATTAATAAATAGTTTATAAATCTTATAGTAAAAAGGTATGATCTGGAATAAAAAATTTGAATATCCAAAATCTTTAAGAACAAAAGTAAATGGTTTGAGACAATACTTGATTGAGGATAACAAACTCCCAAGTGTAACGACAATAATATCGGCTACAAAATCTGATGAGGAAAAAGCCTCTCTTGAAAATTGGAAGCAGCGTGTTGGTTACGTTGAGGCAAACAAGATAAAATCTGAAGCTTCAATAAGAGGTACCTCAATGCACTCATATATAGAGGATTTTTTAAGGGGCAGAATAAATGAAACATTTTTTGACAGCAACGAAATTTATAAAAACATGGCAAAAGAAATTATAGAAAAAGGTATCAGAGGTAGGCTTGAAGAAATTTATGGTGTAGAGGCAACACTTTATTATCCTGGAAAATATGCTGGCACAGCAGATTTAATTGGAGTTTTTGAGGGACAAATCTCAGTGATTGATCTTAAACAAGCAAATAAACCAAAAAAAACTGATTATATCCAAGATTATTTTTTACAACTTGGAGCATACACTTTAGCACATGATGTTGTTCACGGAACCAAAATGCAGAAGGGTATAATTTTGCTGTGTACAAAAGATCTTTTGTTCCAAGAATTTAAAATTGAAAAAAATGAATTGGAGATGTATCAAAATTTATTTTTAGGGAGATTAAAAAAATTTAATGAATTAAGAAATTCATCTTGACATTTAAAAAAAAATACTTAAATTAGATTTACTAAATTAATGCTACTTGTTTAGATGCGATATGTTTAGTTTCAACATTAAAAAAATCCCTAAACAACCAATTTAAACAAGTAATTAACAAGAAAGTTAGTATATGTTTGAATTTATTATAGTTGGTTTAATCATTGTTATGGCCTTATTTATGGTGCTTATTTTTAAAAAAATCGATGCACCTAAGAAACAAGATGATGAATTATACGCGCTAAATTTAGAACGTGAGAGAAAAAAAGATTTAAGCGATTTAAAACAAGATGTAGTAAAAATAATTACTGAAAAATACACAAATATAGAAAAAAGATTTTCCGAAATTCAAGGTGCTCAACAAGAAGTCCTAGATTTTAGAAATCTATTCACTAATAAGACAGAGAGAGGTCAGCTTGGTGAAGAATGGTTAGAAGATATTTTAAAAAATGCAATATCCTCTAATCATTATAAGGCACAACATACTTTTTCTAACGGTAAAAGAGTAGATTTCTTTCTAAATTTTGGAGATCCAAGCTCAAAAGAGGGTATACCAATTGACTCAAAGTTTTCATGGGAAAATTATAAAAAAATGGAAGAAGCTAAAGATCCACAATCAAAAAAACAATTCGCTAAGGATTTTTCTGAAGATATAAAAAAACATGTAAAAGATGTTTCTGAGTACATTATAGAAGGAGAAACTGGACCTATCGCGCTAATGTATGTAGCTGCTGAAGGCGTTTTTAGAGCTATTGAAAAAAGTCCAATGGATTTTAGAAAATTAGCCAGGGAAAAAAATGTTATAATTGTGTCACCTGATACAATTTTTGGTCCTCTAAGAACTTACAGACTATTGATCCAAAACCGTAAAATGTATGAAATGTCAAGCATTCTTCAAAAAGAGGTTGGAATTTTAGGAGAAGATGTCAACAGACTGATTGATAGATTTACGAATCTAGGAGATCGTCATGAGAAAGTTGCAGATGATTATCGAAAACTTAAGATATCAATGGACAAAGTTAATATTAGGTCAGAAAAAATAAAAAATTTAGATTTAGAAAAGTTACCAAAAAAATGAACTTAGCAATCTGGGACATAGAATCTTCATCAGCAAGTACTGATTATGGAAGTATAATTGAAATTGGAGGTGTACTAGTTGACGAAAATTTCAAAGAAAAAGATAGGTTTAATTTTAGATGTAGGCTTCCAGAGGGAGAAATTCCACAAGCTATGGCGCTAATTGTCAACAGGACTAGCATTAAGCAACTTACACAAGGGAATCTAAGCCACTATCAGATGCTAGGTGAAATAGAAAAAATTTTTAAAAAATGGAGTCCTGCAATTTTTTTAGGATGGAGTAATATTGGATTTGACGATGAAATGATTAGGAAGGAATTTTTTAAAGGCATAAGATATCCATATATAACGAATGCCTCACCAAATAAAAGACACGATGGAATTAATATTGCGAGAGCAGCTTACGCTGTCGATCCTAGTGTTTTAGAGACGGAATTTAACGAAAAAAATAATCCTGTTTTTAAACTTGAGTCACTATCAAGAATGCAGGGATTTGACTCTAGTGACGCACATAGTGCTTTGACTGACGCTATACTAACTTCAAAAATACTTGCACTTATTAAAAAAAAACAACCTAACACTTGGGATATGTTTTTACAAACCGCAAATAAATCTGAGACTGAAACTATTTTTAAAAAAGAAAAAATAATTACTTTGAATGAGTATTTTTATGGTAAATCTAGATTATATGTTTGTGCTCCTTTGCACAGTGAGTATTGTATTCACCCAGTTTATCAATGGGGCCAGGCAGTCGATTTGAGGGCAAATGTAGAGCCATTGATGAATATGTCAATAAATGAACTTAAAATAGAAATGAAAAAAACTCCCAAATTTTTAAGAACAATACGTTCCAATAAAGCCCCAATTATTTTAGACGCAAAATATGGTTTAAGAGTAGAGCCCTATAATAAAATAGATATTGATGTGATTAACAAAAGAGCAGAAATGGTAAAAGGAAACAAAAATTTTTCAAAAAATATACTAGAAGCATTAAGGGAGATAGCAGATGAAAAAGAGCAATCAAAAAGCCAAGAAACAATTTTTGCAGAGGAAAGTATTTACTTGAAATTTTCATCAAATAAAGATACATCGCTTTTTCCTACTTGGCACAATGCTTCATGGAAAGATAAACTAAAAATGTTGGACAAGTTTGAGGATGAAAGGCTTGTAGAGTTTGGAAAAAAAATTATTTATCAAGAAGCACCAGATACTTTGCCGAAAAATATTTATAAGGAGGTCAAAAGAAGTATAGCGAAAAGAATTCTGAGTTTAAACAAAGAAAAATGGTGGACTGTGTCAACATGTCAAAATGAAATTGATAACTTAAGAGAAAAATATTCTGAGGAAAATGACCTAGAAAAATTAAAATTTTTAAATGAATTAGATGAATTTGTTGAAAACTGTAAAAAAAAGTATGAAAATTCCTAAGGAGTATTTTAATTTTTAAACTTGAATAAGGTTTAATTTAGAATATATAAGTTTCATGGCAACCTTAAACATCACTGATGAAAATTTTGAAAAAGAAGTATTGAATTCCTCTAAACCAATCCTCGTTGATTTTTGGGCCGAGTGGTGCGGACCATGTGTCCAGATTGCGCCAACTCTAGAGGAAATTTCAAATGAAATGTCAGATCAAATTATTATTGCAAAACATAACATTGACAAAGAACCTAATATGCCGACCAAGTATGGAGTGAGAGGTATACCAACCATGTTGTTGTTTGTTGGTGGGGAGCTAAAGTCCACAAAAGTTGGTGCAACGACGAAATCAAATATTATTTCTTGGA
>MDTA01080160.1_pt1 | contig 20658 bp, 19 predicted proteins | sample 811151 | NCBI WGS metagenome assembly MDTA01 (sample SAMN05326648, study PRJNA326480) | marine metagenome | isolation source: seawater | place: Indian Ocean: South | collected 2010 | reverse complement strand
GTCAGGATTAAAAAAAAATATTTGTCGCATAAAAACGTGATATAACTCAGTACTTTTTTTTTTAATAATAATCATTATCAATTATGAAACCAAAAAGTTTGGAAATTTTTATACCGGGACCCGCTGGAAGATTAGAGGCGAAGTATTATAAAAATCCTAAATTTGGCTCTCCAGTAGCGATTGTGTTACATCCCCATCCACAATACGGAGGGACGATGAATAATCGGATAGTTCAACTTATGTATAATATTTTTTTAAAAAATGGATTTTCAGTAATTAAAGTAAATTTTAGAGGAGTTGGAAAAAGTGACGGTGTATTTGATAATGGGCAAGGTGAGCTTTCAGATGCTGCTGCAGCATTAGATTGGATTGAAAGGCAAAATTTAGATTACAGTCAATGTTGGGTATCAGGTTTTTCTTTTGGCTCACTAATTTGCATGCAATTGATTATGAGAAGGCCTGAGGTAAACAATTTTATAGCAGTATCACCTCAACCAAACGTTTATGATTTTTCTTTCTTAGCGCCATGCCCAACATCTGGACAAGTTATTTACAGTGAAAATGACGAGCTTGTTACACAAGAAAGTATAAATGAGCTAGATAATAGAATTAAAAGTCAAAAAGGTGTAGAGGTATTATTTTCTAAAATAAAAAGTTCTAATCATTTTTTCAAAAATAAAGAAAAAGAATTATCAATAGAAATTGAAAAATATCTTAAAGACAGAACATCTTTAATTTAATTTTCTATAAGCTCACCATCAACTATTGGTTCGTTACAATTAGTCGTAGTAGGAAATGAAGAAGGTAAATTTATAAAGGTTCTGATGGCTATAAAAGCAAAAGCTTGTGACTCAATAAAATCACCGTTTAAATTATAATCATCAATTAATTTAAGATTAATTTTTTTTGGAAGATTTTTTTCAATTTCTTTAAGTAAAATTTTATTTTTTCTACCACCTCCACAAATCAAAATCTCATTTATAATTTTCTCTTCTTTTAAAATAGATGAAAGATTTTCACTTATAATACTAGCAGTAAAATCAGTTAGCGTGGTAGCACCATCCTCAAGTGATAATCCTCTAGAAAATGAAATATCAAAATCATTTACATCATAAGATAATTTTATTTTATCAAGTCTATTATTGTAAAGTTCTTGTGCTTGCTCAAAGATTATTTCATTTCTAATACCGCTTGCAGCTAATTTGCCATCCATATCAAATTTTTTATTTGAGTTCTTTCTGACCCATGAGTCTATCAAACAATTACCAGGCCCAATATCTCTACTAAATAAATCTAAAAAGCCAATATGTCTCTTTATAATTGTTATATTAGATATTCCGCCGATGTTGAGTATACAAACAGGAAGTTTAATTTTTTTTTGACTAGTGATAAGTTGATGATAGATAGGTGTTAGAGGTGCTCCTTCACCACCGTTTAAAATATTATTTTTTCTGAAATTGAAAATAATTTTTTTTTTTGTTAATTGATTTAACAATTTACCATCCCCTAATTGTTTAGATATTTTTTCTCTTGAATTATGGTAAATTGTCTGACCGTGAAAACCTACTAGTATATCATTTTCATTTGTATCTAATTCTTTAATAATTTTTGCATGAAATAAAGTGATTTTTCTTTCTAAATCATTTATATCACTATTAAATTTTTTTAAATCTTGAATATTAAAAATCTTGTCTTTAAGGGAATGTAAGTTTTTATAAATTTGAGAATCGTATTCGAAATATTTGTCTTTAATAACCTCAAATTCATCAATACCATTTGAATAGAGTATAGAAGCATCAACACCATCTCCAGATGTTCCACTCATTAAGCCCAGTGATGTATATTTTTTATGCATATTTTTATTTATTTATAACAATTTTTGTATAATAGTGTTTAAAACAATTTGTTCTATGAAAAATCAATTTTTAAGCGAAATGCAATCTCGTGGCTACCTCAGCCAATGTACTGATTTAGATAAACTAGACGCAATTTGCAGCAAAAAAACAATTTCAGCCTACATAGGTTTTGATTGTACTGCAAACAGTTTACATGTTGGAAGTTTGCTTCAAATTATGATCTTAAAATTGATGCAAAAACATGGTCATCGCCCGATAGTACTTTTGGGTGGAGGCACAACATTAATTGGTGATCCATCGGGTAAGGACTCCACAAGAAAAATTCTAGAGCAGAAAACAATAAAAAAAAATATTTTAGAAATAAAGAAAGTTTTTGAAAAAATTTTAAAAAGTTCAAACAAAAAAACGAAACCTATTTTTGTTAACAATGCTGAATGGCTTTCAAAGTTAAATTATATTGAATTTCTTAGAAAAGTTGGCAGACACTTTACAATAAACAAGATGCTGACATTTGATAGTGTTAAAATAAGATTAGAACGTGAACAATCTTTGAGTTACATGGAATTTAATTATATGATTTTACAAGCATTTGATTTTTATCAACTTTTTAAGAAAAAAAATTGTATTTTGCAGATCGGAGGCTCTGATCAATGGGGCAATATAGTTAATGGAGTAGATTTAATAAGGAGAATACTTAAAAAAGAGTCCTTTGGTTTGACATCCCCTCTAATTACTTTGTCATCAGGAGCTAAAATGGGTAAAACAGAAAAAGGTGCTATATGGCTTAATAAAGATTTATTTTCTCCTTATGAGTATTGGCAATTTTGGAGAAATACTGATGATAGAGATGTTGAAAAATTTTTAAAATTCTTCACAGAAATTGAAGTATCTAAAGTTGAAAAAATGTGCAAAGAAGAAACCAATATTAATAAATTAAAAATTATTTTAGCTAATGAGGCTACAAAAATTCTTCATGGTGAAAATGCATCTAAAAAGGCTGAACAAACTGCTAGAGAAACATTTGAAGAAAAAGGTTCAGGATCTAATCTTCCAGAAATTGCAATACGTCCAATAGATATAAAAAATGGCATAAAGCTTTTGGATTTTTTATCTAATAATAAAATTATAAGTTCAAAAAGTGAAGCAAGAAGAATAATTGCAAATAGAGGGTTAAAAATAGATAACGTTCTAGTGCAAAATGATCAAAAAACTTTTGTAATAAATGATTTTAAAAATAATAAGATAAAACTTTCAGTAGGGAAAAAAAAACATTACTTAATTAAAATTATTTAAAATTTTATTTTTTTCGATAATTTTTTGTATAAATCTAGGAGTTAAAGTTTTGATAGGGTTTATAGTAGTTTTTATTTTACCCTTAGGACCTTTCATTTTGAAGCTTATACCGAATAAACCTTCTCCAATTTCTTTAGGAACAATTATCTCGCCTAAAATAGGGATTTTTGAAATCAGTTTGTTTAAGTTTTTTGCAGGAACTAATGTGCCTCTTAAACTTGTCAAGCCGTTCTTATCTTGATAACCATCCATTAAAACAGAAATACTTGGTCCCAAAGCATAAATTTCATTTAACCTTGTTAATTCACTATTTTTCTCAATACTAATTTCTAAAATATCAAAAGAAATTCCTTCACCTTGAGCTAAATCAACTAATCCTCCTAAGTCAGCTAGAGATAGCAACTTAATCATGCCCGGAGCATTGATTACTTTAAAGTTTTCAATTTTTAATTTTGCACTAGAACTTTTTTCTTCGATGATGGACGAAAATAGTAGATTGCCCCCTGTTAAACCTTTAAAAAAACTAAATTCTGACAAAAGTGGTTGGGGCATATCCGAAAATATTTCTAAATATTTTTTTTTGTTTTTTTCATCATTTTTCATTGTGATATCTAAAAATTTATTATTTCCAAAATCTCCTTTAGCAGAAACTTTTACAAAATTCCCTTTATCAACATAACCAATTAATTTAAAATTTTTTAGATTTTCCGACAAAGGTGCTTTAGTGTTCTCTATATCAATTTCTATTTCTTTGCTAATTTGAGAAAAGATATTATTAGTTTTTTTTTTATTAAAAAATTTAGGGAGATTAGTTCCATCAAATACCGATCCTGAGATTTTTATTTTTTTTCCAAATATAACAGCAAATTCATTATTTTTTTTTCCTTCATTAAAAGTAATGGCAGAAAGTAGTTTAAATGATAATATTTTTTGATCCTTTAAGTTCAAATTTTCTATTTCAAGTGAACTTTTATCTTCTTTATATTTAAATTTTTTTACAACAATTTTATCTTCGAAATTTTCTAAATCTAAAAATATATTTGCTGTAGATTTTTCGGGTTTTGTATAGTTTATAAGTTCAAAATTTACTTTTTTATCAAATTCAAAATCAATTTTTAAGTTAGAAGAATTTCTTTTTGTAACATTATTAAGAGAAAATTGTAAATTTTTTTCATTATTAATTGAATATTGACCAGATAATCCTAATTCATTTTTTTTTGTGTCAAAATTTAGTTTTACATCAGTATTTTTTAAATTTAAATTTTTATCATTTTCTCCTAAAAATAAATTAATATTTTTTGTTAGCTTGAAATTTGCATTTTTTATTTTTCCTGTAAAATTGAGACTATAATCTTTAACTTTATATGTTTTATCGAAGTTAATACTTATGTTATTGTTAAAAGTTCCTTCTAAAACATTTAAATTTTTTACATATTCAGATTTTGGAAAGATTTTTGAATATACTTTTACTAATTTCTGATTGAACTTTAAATCACTAGAGAAATTTGAACTTAGTAAAATACCTGACAAAAATGACAATTTAATATCACCATTTTTAAACTTAAGCCCTTGAGCTTCACCAAAAATATTTTTAAAAAGAACGTCTGAGTTATCTGCAAAAAAACTAAAATTTGTTCTTTTTAACAAAATCTCATCTTTAATTCTTAAACTCAAGTTAGAAACATTTCCTTTGAAGATAAAATTTTGTAATTGATTATTTTCATTTAAATATATTTCTGCTTCAGAGACTAATTTTCCATTAGTTACATTGACCAAAATACTTTTAAAATTTGATGGTTTTACAATTGGAATTAATTTTTTAATCTGATTAATATCCAACTCACTAAAAATAATTTTTATTTTCTTTATTTGCGGTTTAGAATTTATAATTGAAAAAAAATTTATATAAACTTTTACATTGTTAGTAGGAATTAATTCATCTCTGTACTTAATTTCAGGGTTGGATGTCTCTAAAAAAAGACTTATTTGCTTTAAATCTAATTTAAACTTTATTGTTTTAAATTTGAGTTTTAAATTATTCTGACTTTGATTAATCTTATCAGAAATTACACTATTAAATTTATTAGTTTCAAGACCTATCGTTGATAAAATTGATACTGAAAAAATTATTAATAAAAATGAAATTAATATTGCATTACTTAGTATTTTTCTCATTATCTATTTTTAATCCCCTCTTCAATAAATTTATCAATATTACCGTCTAATACACTATCTGGATTAGTACTTTCTACTTTATTTCTTAAGTCTTTAACAAGTTGGTAAGGTTGTAATACATAGGATCGGATTTGGTGTCCCCATCCAATATCTGTTTTATTAGTTAATTCTTTTTGATTTTCTTCTTCTCTTTTTTGCAATTCATGTTCGTACAATCGAGCCTTTAACATTTTAAAACAGGTTTCTTTATTTTTATGTTGTGATCTTTCGTTTTGACATTGAACTACAATTTTTGAAGGTAAGTGTGTTATTCTTACTGCGCTATCAGTTGTATTAACATGTTGTCCACCAGCTCCACTTGATCTGTATGTATCAATTCTCAAATCTTTTTCATCAATTTTTAAATTTATGTCATCATCAACTACTGGATAAACCCAAATGCTTGCAAAACTTGTATGCCTTCTTGCTCCACTGTCAAAAGGTGAAATTCTTACTAACCTATGCACACCTGACTCGGCTTTCATTAATCCGTAAAGATAATCTCCTTCTGCCTTTATAGTCGAGGATTTTATACCGGCTTCATCACCTTTATGCTCACTTATAATCTCGTACTTAAATTTTTTTTTATCAAACCATTTCAAATACATTCTTCTTAGCATGTCAGCCCAATCTTGACTTTCTGTACCTCCTGCACCAGCGTGAATTTCTAAGTATATATTGAGATCATCGTTTTCACCTGAGAGAAAACAGATAACTTCACTTTTTTTTATTTTTTTAAAGATTTCGTCAATTTTTTTTGTACAATCTTCGACTATTTCATCATCTTTTTCTTGAATAGCTAGATTAAATAAATCTTTCAAATTTTCTAAATCTTTAAGATTGCTTCGATAGGAATTTAAGATAGTTTCAAATGTATTTTTTTGTTTGACAGTTTTTTTGGCAAGTTCTTTATTCTTCCAAAAGTTTTCTTTTTGAATTATATCCTCTATTTCTTTAAGTTTTGACTCTACTTTATTTTTATCAAAGATACCCCCTAATATTATTGAGGGTTTTTTTTGTAAGTTCTAATTTATTTTCAAAATTTTCCATTAATAAAATTGTCTAAATTTAATAAGAGTATCACGATCATTAATCATTATTAAGCTATTATTATTAATATTGTTAATATCTTCTTTTTTTAATGCCTCTATTATTGTGTCATTGTCATTTGATGAAGATTTTAATCCAGTATTATAATTTAATGAGGTCAAATAAATATTTTCTGGTATTTGAAAATCTTTGAAATCTTCCTTGAAAAGAGAATTTTCAACAAAATCTTTAAAAATTGGTAAAGCTGCTTTAGATCCAGTTTCAAATTTTCCCAAGGTTTTAGGATTATCAAAACCAATATATACCCCAATAACTAAATTAGATGTAAAACCGATAAACCAGGCATCATAATTGTCATTAGTTGTACCTGTTTTACCTGCCAAAGGAACTTTTAATGATCTTAATTTTTTTGCAGTTCCCCTTTCAACGGCACCACTTAAAATTGCAGTCATTTGATAAGCAGTTTCTTCTGATAATACCTGGTCATTTGTATTTTGTATTTTTGGAAGAGTCGAAGATTGATTTATAAATTTATCACATCCGAAACACTCTCTATTTTTAACTTTAAAAATAGTATTACCTCTTCTGTCTTGTATTCTCGTGATCAAAATAGGATCAATTTTTTTTCCTCCATTAACAAAAGGTGCGTAAGCAGCTGTCAAATTTAACAAAGTTGTTTCAGCTGCGCCTAGTGAAACAGAAAGTAACTCAGGTATTTCATCATAAATGTTTAATTTCTTAGATAATTCTAAGATCTTATTTAGTCCTAAGATTTTAGCGATTCTGACAGTCATTAAATTTCTTGAATATTCAATCCCTTTTCTTAAAGTTGTAGGTCCATAAAATTTCTTACCATAATTTTCAGGCTTCCAATTTTTTAAGCCAATTCCTTGACTTTCAACAAATGGTGCGTCCAAGATTATAGAATTGGGAGAAAAACCATTTTCCAAAGCAGCGGCATATACTATCGGTTTAAAAGCAGAACCTGGTTGTCTCTTAGCTTGAGTAACTCTATTAAATTCACTTGATTTAAAATTAAATCCTCCAACTAAAGCTTTAATATCACCTGTAAATGGATCTAAAACTACTATTCCACCATTAACTTTAGGATATTGTTTTATTTTCCATTGATTTTTTTCTTTTTTAACAAGTATTACATCACCAATTTTATACACCTCAGAAATATTTTTAGTTCTTCGCATCGTCCATTTAATGTTTTTAAGTTTCAATGTTCCAAAAATATTTTCTTTTTCATTTTTTAAAATCTTAAATTCAATATCTCCATTATTAAAGCTAAGAATTTCAGCGAATTCACATTCAAGAGTTGGATCTAATTTAAATTTGGCCAATTTTTCTTTCCATTTTTTATCAGTTTTTAAGTTAGTAATTGGTCCTCGCCAACCGTGTCTCCTATCATATTGTTGGATACCTTTTCTCAATGATTTAATTGCTTGAATTTGATAATTAATATTTAAAGGAGTTCTAATACTTAACCCTTGGGAGTACAATTTTTCAAATCCGTAATTTTCATTAACTGATCTTCTAACTTCCTCAGTGTAAGAGTTCGCTTCATTTAATATTTCTATTTTTCTTTTTTTAAGATTCAGATTTGAATTTTTAAGTTTTTCAAATTTTTTATTGGATATAAAGTTATTTTCTTTTAAATTGTTAAGAACTAAATTTCTCCTAAATATTGCAACATCTGGATGTTTATAAGGATTATACTTGCTAGGTGCTTTAGGAAGTGCTGCTAAAAGAGCTGCATCTTTATAAGTCAATTCTTTAATAGATTTATCAAAATATTCTAAACTTGCTGCTGCTATCCCGTAAGCACCCTGGCCTAAATAAATTTGATTAAGATATAATTCTAAAATTCTTTCTTTAGAATAAGCTCTTTCAATTCTGAAGGCTAAAATTGCCTCTTTAATTTTTCTTTTCAATGATACTTCATTTGTGAGTAAAAAATTTTTTGCAACTTGCTGTGTAATTGTTGAGGCTCCCTCTAATCTTTTATTTTGTGAAATATTTTTTATATTTTTAATCACGGCTCTTAATATACCTTTAGCGTCTATTCCTGGATGATTAAAAAAATTTTTATCTTCTGATGAAAGAAATGAATTAACAACTACATCGGGAATTGATTCGAAAGGAACAAATAATCTTTTTTGTAAAGCATACTCAGCAATTAACTTTCCGTCTTCTGAATACACTCTGCTTGATATTGGTGGTTGGTAGTTAGAAAGTTTTTTGTAATCTGGAAGACCAATCGAAAAATACCATAAAGTTGAAAAACTAAAAAATAAGATTGCGATAATAAAAACTATCAAAAATTTTGCTGTAAAATTCAGAAATTTAAACATTTTACCTTTTATTAATAATAAATTTGACTTTCTTTAGGCATTTATAATTTTATTGTGTGTATTTATCTTAAAAAATGTATAAAATGGTAATATGACAAATTTAAAATTCTCAGATTTCAAAAAAGTAAAAGGAATTCAACCAAAATGGAAAAAAATTTATATATTGATGCCTCGCATCCAAATGAAACTCGTATTGTTCTTAAATCAAATAATTCAATCGAAGAGTATGAGTTTGAAGATAAAAATAACCTAAATTTTAAAAACAATATTTATTTAGGTACAATAAGTAGAGTAGAACCATCTCTTCAAGCTGCTTTTGTTAATTTTGGAAGAGAAAGACATGGTTTTCTAGCCTTTAACGATATTCAATCAGATTACTATCAAATACCTTCTGAAGACAAAGAAAAAATTAAAATTGCTGAAGAAAAAATTAGAGAAGATCTTAAAAATAAAGCCTTAGAAACTCCTATAGAAAGTAATCAAGATGAAAATAATTCAAATGAAAATTTAGAGGGTAAAAAAGACGAGGTAAATATTTCAAAAATTGAAGAAGACAAAAAAAAGGAATATAGAGAGGAAGTTAAATCCTCTTTTGGTATCAAAAAATACAAAATACAAGAAGTTATTAAACCAGGACAGGTAATTTTAATTCAAGTAATAAAAGAGGAAAGAGGGCAAAAAGGTGCTGCTTTAACAACTTTTATTTCATTAGCAGGAAAATATATTGTACTTATGCCTAATACTCCTAAAGGTGGAGGTATTTCTAGAAAAATTTTTAATTCATCCGATCGTCAAAAAATTAGAGAAATTTTAAATCAAATTAGTATTCCTAAAAGTATGGGTGTAATTGTAAGAACTGCTGGTGCAAATAAAACAAAAAACGAAATTGAAAAGGATTTTCAAAGTACATTGAAAACTTGGGGAGAAATAAGAGATACAGCTTTAGACTCTAATGCACCCTCTTTAGTTTATGAAGAAGGAGATATTATAAAAAGGACGCTAAGAGATACTTATGATAACGATACTAATAAAGTTTTCATTGAAGGCAACGATGCTTATCAAAAAGCTAAAAAGTTCATGAAAGAACTTATGCCAAAAAACTTAAAAAATATAAAAAAATACAGAGGAAAAAAACCCTTGTTTCAAGATGCTAACATTGAGGAAGAATTAAATAACATATATGAACCAACAGTAAAATTAAAATCTGGTGGGTATTTAGTTATTAATCCTACTGAGGCTTTGGTTGCAATTGATATAAATTCTGGTCAATCAACCAAACAAACTAATATAGAGAAAACTGCTTTAAACACAAATTTAGAAGCTGCTGAAGCAATTGCTCATCAAATAAAATTAAGAGATCTATCTGGTTTAATCGTAATTGATTTTATAGATATGATGAATTTTTATAATAGAAGAACAGTAGAGAAAAAAATGCGAGAAAGTATTAGAAAAGATAGGGCTAGAATCCAGATTGGGAGGATTAGTAACTTTGGATTACTTGAAATGACTAGACAACGTTTGAGAGAAGGCTCAATAAAATGGGAAACCCAATTATCTTTAGCCTCTTTTTCACAAAAAATTATAAAAAAAATCCAGCATTTGGCATTCACTGATAAAGTAAAAATAATAAAAACTTTTGTACCTGAAAAAGTGAAAATTTATGTTGAAAACAATCTCTCTGAAGAATTAAAATATTTTCAAAAAAAATATTCTTTTAAAATTGAAATATTGCCTGAAGATAAACTTATAATTCCAGAATATAAAATTGAATTACTTAATAAATCAAAAAAAATTGTAAATAAAGTTGAAAATATAAAAAACATTTTAAATTTGAATAAGTTAAATAAGAATTTCAAAAAAGATATTAAAGAGAGTAAAAAAAATAAAAAAGAAACAAAAAAAGTTAAAACAAAAAAAAAATTAAGGACTTTGTGGGTAAGAAGAAAAAAGAAAACTTAAATTAAACCCTCAGTTGGGGAGCTTGGTGACGCAATAAAATTTCTTTTCATTCTTCCAGCTAAAAAAGAATTTCTTCCTGAAATTACGGCATCTTTAAAAGATTTAGCCATTAAAATTGGTTTCTTTGCATTAGCAATAGCACTATTAATTAAAACTCCATCACATCCAAGCTCCATCGCAATTGTAGCATCAGATGCAGTTCCAATACCTGCGTCTACAATAACAGGCACTTTGGATTGTTTTATAATAATTGAAATATTAACTTTATTTTGAAGTCCAAGACCTGATCCGATAGGTGAAGCTAAAGGCATAATTGCAGAGGCACCATTATCCTCTAATTTTTTTGCTAACAAAGGATCGTCTGTGCAATAAACCATAACTTTAAAACCCTCTTTAACAAGTATTTTTGTTGATTCTATAGTTTCAATCATATTAGGATATAAAGTTTTCTTATCACCTAATACTTCTAACTTAACTAATTTCCAACCACCCATCTCTCTAGCAAGTCTTAAAGTTCGGAGTGCATCTTTTGAGTTAAAACACCCAGCTGTATTTGGTAAAAAAGTGATTTTTTTAGGATTTAAATAATCTGTTAAAATTGGTTTTTTTTTATCTAAAATATTTACTCTTCTCACAGCTACTGTAACCATGTCTGCGCCCGAAGCTTTAACAGCTTTAGCTGTTTGCAAAAAACTTTTATATTTACCAGTGCCTATAATTAATCTTGATTTCAAAGTTTTACCTGCAACTTTAAAAATATCTTTTTTCAAATTATCCTCCGCCTATAAAATGTACAATTTCTAATTTATCATTATTTTTTAATAATTTTTTTTTATAAGAATTTTTTTGTATTATTTTACCATTGTGCTCAATAGCAACTTTTTTACTAATAAGTTTATGTTTTATAAGCAAATCATGAATTGATAAGTTTGATTTTATTGATATTTTTTTCCCATTTAATTGTATTTTTGCCATAATTGAGCTAATCAGTAATATTAATAGATATTGATGGATAAAATTATAATTCTTAATGGACCAAACCTCAACCTTTTAGGTGAAAGAGAAATAAACCAGTACGGTAATACTTCTCTAAAAAATATTGAAACAAATTGTAGAGAATTCGCAAGCAAAAACAATATTTCTTTAGATATGTTTCAGTCCAATATTGAAGGTGAATTGGTAGAAATAATTCAAAAATCCAGAAGTGAATATAATGGATTAATTATAAATGCTGTGGGATACACTCATACTTCTGTAGCAATTCATGATGCCCTTAAAATATTGAAAATTCCCATAATTGAATTGCATATAAGTAATATTTATAATAGAGAAGATTTCAGACATAAATCTTTAATTAGTAAATTGGCTAAAGGAATTATTTGCGGTTTTGGGGCTGATGGATATATTATGGCATTAGATGCAATTAACAAAATCTTAAAAAATGAAAATAGATAAAAAATTAATAAAAGAATTAGTTGATAATTTAAAAGAATTTGGATTATCGGAATTGGAATATCAAGACGGCCAAACAAAAATTAAAGTTTCAAAATCTTCAAAATTTATTGAGCAATCAAAAACAAATAATGTTGTTTCTCAAAATAAAGCTGTTTTAAAATCATCTGATGAAACTGACGGAGTAAGAATTAAATCGCCAATTATTGGAACAGCATATCTTGCAGCGGAGCCAGGTGCAAAAAAATTTGTTGAAGTCGGAGATAAAATAAAAAAAGGACAAACAGTAATGATTGTGGAGGCTATGAAAACGATGAATCATGTTCCTTCAACTTCAGATGGTGAAGTAAAAAAAATATTAGTTGGAGATGGTCAACCCGTAGAGTTTGGTCAAACTCTAGTCCTACTCAAATAAAAAAAAATGTTTAAAAAAGTTTTAATAGCCAACCGAGGTGAAATAGCTGTTAGAATAATCAGAGCTTGCAAAGAGTGGGGTATTGGAACAGTAGCCGTTCATTCTGATGTTGATGCCGACTCGATGCATGTAAGATTGGCTGACGAAAGTGTTTGTATAGGTTCACATCAGCCTCAAAATAGTTATCTTAATATTTCATCAATCATGTCAGCTGTTGATTTAACAGGCGCAGAAGCGATTCACCCAGGTTATGGATTTTTATCTGAAAACTCAAAATTTTCTGAAATTGTAAATAAACATGGAGTAAAGTTTATTGGACCAAGTGCAGATATAATCTCAAAAATGGGTGATAAAATTCAAGCAAAAAAAATTGCAAAAAAATATGGGTTGCCTGTAATCGAGGGGTCTGAAGGTGGAGTAAAATCAGTAGCCGAAGCAAAATCTTTATGTAAAGAAATTGGTTACCCAGTTTTAATTAAAGCAGCGGGTGGTGGTGGTGGTAAAGGAATGAAAATTGTTGAAGAGGAAAGTAAATTAGAAAACTTATTTTTATTAGCTAAAACTGAAGCAAAAAAATTTTTTAACAATGATGAACTATATATTGAAAAATATTTTAAAAACCCGAGACACATCGAAGTTCAAGTTATGTCCGGAAAAAATGGAACTGTTCATCTTGGTGAGAGAGATTGTTCAGTTCAAAGAAGACATCAAAAGTTAATAGAGGAAACACCAAGCCCAGTGCTTACAAAAGAACAAAGAAAAGATCTCTTAGAAAAAACAGTAAAAATGGTTGACCAAATTAATTATGAAGGAGCTGGAACGGTTGAGTTTATTTTTGAAAATGGAAAATTTTATTTTCTTGAGATGAATACTAGAGTTCAAGTCGAACATCCAGTTACAGAAGTTCAAACAGGTATCGATATAGTTAAAGAACAAATATGGATTGCTTATACAGGTGAAACAGCTTTAAAACAAAAAGATATTATGCCTAGAGGGCACTCTATAGAATGTAGGATAAATGCAGAGAACCCTGCTTTAGATTTTCAACCGAGTCCAGGAACTATAAGTGTTTGTCATCAACCTTCAGGTTTTAGAACTAGAGTTGACGGATCAATTTTTCAAGGATGTAAAGTAACTCCATATTATGACAGTTTAATTGCTAAGGTAATTTGTAAAGGTAGAAATAGAACTGAGGCTATCCAAAGAACTTTAAGGTCTTTAGATGAGTTTGTGTTAGAAGGTATTACTACTACGATAGATTTACACAAAAAAATTTTAAATCACAAAAAATTTATCAGCTCAGATTTTGATACTAATTGGTTAAGTAAAGAAAAATTTTACTAAACGTTAAAACAGTTTAGTAGCTGCAAGTCATATATTGCATGATCAAACGGTGTCAGACTTGGATCAGAGGAAAAAGTCCAGCCATTGAAAATAAAAACTTTTTCGTTATCATTCTTTGTGAGATCTTTTACTTGCATATAAGCTACATCATCAAACTTATTATTTACTTTTACTTTCCCACATTTTAGTATTCTTATCTCCAAAGGTCCATATTTTTTTACCTCATTTAAATTTATCTTTATTTCTGAAGATTTGGCAGTAATCTTATCGAGTCCAATTAAGATAGCATGAGAATAAGATGGTGTGTTTATTTTTTTATTTTTGGATTGAATATTTTTTGAATCACCTAAATTTTCGCTCTTGTCGTCGGTCTCTTCAAAACTAGGTTTTATTTGTTCTAAGTTCAATAAGGTTGAGCTTGTTATTTTTTCTTCTGATAGTGAATTACTAAAAAAAAATAAACTTAAAATTGTAAAAATACTTTTAAAATTATTTCCAAGTTTCATATTTTTTTTGGGTTTCGCTCTTTTTGATTTTAACAGGTTTGTAACTATTCTTTGTTCCAGTTTGATTCTCCAAATGGTTTTTTTGCCAATTGTAATTTTTTTCGGAGATTTTATCAGGTATTTTATTAATTGTATGATGCATCCACAAATACCACTCTGATGATATTTTTGTAGCTTCCACATTTGTTGAATAAACAACCCATCTCTCATCTTTTTTATTTTTGTAATACTTATTTCCAAAAGAATCTTTGCCTACAAAAGTACCTGTAAATAAAGTTTTAATCATTGTTCCGAATGTTTGTTTATGCCACCAAGTAAATAAAATTTTTAAGCTCATTTAGAAATATTAAATCCACACAATTCAAAAGTGTATTATTATACAATAGACACTTACATTATTTTATATATATCTTCAATATAACAGAATCCATAAAATATGAAAAAATATATTGTTGAAACATATTACACTTGTACCTTTAAAACAGTTCATAATTTAGACAATCTGAATGATAAAGAACTTTCTAGAATAGATGAAAGAACTGACGGAAATGTTGAATTAATCGATGTAAAATTGAATAATAGAAAAACAAAAAAAATTGGTGGTAATACCAACGATAAAAAAAACAAATTAAAAGTTGATAGTTCAATTCCGAAACAAATTAAGAGTAATTTAGAAAAACAAACTAATAAGACCGAGGAAAATAGTTTAAAAATCAGAAATAAGGCAAGATTTAGAATGCCTGACAGAAGAAAAGGATATATTCAAAAAGCTCAAATAGGCGATCATAAAGTCTATCTTCATACAGGAGAATATGATGATGGAAAAATTGGTGAAATATTTATCGACACAAATAAAGAAGGGGAATTGGTTAAAGCCATGATGAACAATTTTGCAATAGCAATTTCTTTGGGTTTGCAATACGGAGTCCCATTAGATGAGTACGTTGATGCCTTTATAGATACAAAATTTGAGCCCTCTGGAAACGTTCAAGGTAATGACAGAATTTTAAGTGCCTCCTCAATATTGGATTATGTTTTTAGAGAACTGGCTATATCTTATTTAGGAAAAGAAGATTTAGCTCACACCCCTTCAATTGCAAACTCTAAAAATATTCAAAGCCAAGGGAGTGATGATAAATTTCTTAAAATTGTTAAAAATATTACCTCAAAGGGGTTTGTGAGAAGTAATCTGGAAGAAAAGCTAGTAGATTTATCAGATGTAAGAATTAATTTAAAAACTAAAAATTAATTTTTTTTAATATCTATTTTAAGACCTAATTCCTTTAATTGTTTGTTATCAACCTCTGAGGGAGCATTCATCATTAAATCTTCAGCATTTTGGTTCATTGGAAATAGTGTGACTTCTCGAATATTCTTTTCACCAGCCAACAACATTACAATTCTATCAATACCAGGTGCAATTCCACCGTGCGGGGGTGCTCCATAGCTTAGAGCATTTATCATCCCGCTAAATTTCTGATCTACATCTTTTTTACTATAACCCGCAACAGAAAAAAGTTTATACATTAATTCTGGAATATAATTTCTAATAGCTCCTGAAGAGAGCTCTACTCCATTACAAACAATATCATATTGATAAGCTTTTATTTCTAAAGGTTTATCAAAGTTTATACTTTGCAGTTCTCCTTGAGGCATAGAAAAAGGATTATGGCTAAATATAATTTTATTATTTTGTTGATCGAATTCAAACATCGGGTAATCAACAATCCAACAAAAAGCAAATTCTTTCTCATTTATTAAATTTAATTCTTCTGCAATTTTATTTCTTGCAATAGACAATATTTTTTCAATTTCTTTAGTTTTACCACAAGCTAAAAAAATACTATCCCCTACTGAAGCATTACAGATACTCATTATTTGTTTTATAGCTTCTTCGCTAAAAAATTTACCAATAGGGCCTTTACCAATAAGCTTTTTTTCTTTTTCAATAGTAAAATAAGCTAAACCTGAGGCGCCTTGATCTTTGGCCCACTTATCTATGTTATCAAAAAAACTTCTTGGCTTATCTTTTGAATTTTTTGCAATTATCCCTCTTACACGCGCTCCTTCATTGACTAGTTTTTTAAAAATATCAAATTTTACATCATCCCTATTAAATATATCTGTTATATCATTTATAATTAACGGGTTTCTTAAGTCTGGTTTATCGGTACCATATTTAAGCATCGATTCTTCGTAAGAAATTCTTGGAAATTTTTCATACAATATTTTCTTTTTTGAAAATTTTTTAAATAAATTAATCATTAATTTTTCTACGACTTCAAATACATCCTCTTGTTCTACAAAAGACATCTCTAAATCAAGTTGGTAAAATTCTCCAGGACTTCTATCAGCTCTTGCATCTTCGTCTCTAAAACATGGAGCTATTTGAAAATATTTATCGAATCCAGATACCATTATTAATTGTTTGAATTGCTGAGGAGCTTGTGGCAATGCATAAAATTTTCCAGGATTCAATCTACTTGGAACTAAAAAATCTCTTGCTCCTTCTGGACTTGAAGATGTCAAAATTGGTGTTTGATATTCAAGAAAACCTGATTTAAGCATTTCAGATCTGATAAACGAAATGACTTTAGATCTTAGTATGATATTTTTATGAGCTTCTTCTCTTCTTAAATCTAAAAATCTATATTTAAGTCTTAAATCTTCCGGATAGTCTTGTTCTCCAAAAACAGGAATAGGCAATTCTTTAGCCGACGATAAAATATGAATATTTTTTATAGATACTTCTATTTTACCAGTTTTTAAATCTAAATTTTCCGTACCTTTGGCTCTTTTAACGACACTGCCTTGTATCTGCAAAACAGACTCTGGTTTAATTTTTTCTAAAATTGAGAAAAATTTATTTTTGTTTTCGATCACACATTGAGTAATTCCATAGTGATCTCGCAAATCTATAAACAGTAAATTTCCATGATCCCTTTTGCGATGTAACCAACCTGATAAAGTTATATCTTTACCAATATCTTTTTCGATTAATTCAGAACAATTATGTGATCTATATTTATTCATTGATTTAATACTTTTTTTATTAAATTAATATTTATCGCTTTTCCAGAAGATAAAGACAATTCATCAACATCTTTCATAAATTTAAACATTTTTTCATAAGATCGATCTACATTTTTAATAATATAATCAGAAATTTTAGGGTCTATATTAATCTGTTTATCTGAAAATGATTTTGATATTATTACTCTAAGTAAATCATCAGTTGGAAGTTCTATGCCAATATAAACAAAACTATTAATTCTTGACTGAAGATCTTTTAAACTAAATTTTGTTTCCTTAACAGGAGTTTTACTATTAATTACTATGAAATTGTCTATTTGTTTTGAAGAATTTAAAATAGAATAAAATAAATTTTCTTCAATATTGTTATTGAAATTATCAATTATTAAACATTCTAAATTTATTAAACTATCAATTATTTCACTATTTATATTATTTGCATCTATTATTTTAATCTTTTTAATTTTCTTTTCTAAAATTTTAGATAAGTGAGTTTTACCTGATCCAGAGTCACCAAATATGTTAAGCCATTTACCAGGCCAACTTGGCCAATTCTCAATTAATTTATATGCAGAGAAATTGTTTGTAGATACATAAAAATCGTGCTCGTCATATTTAGTTTTAAAAGGAAATTTAAAAACTAATTGATTCATTAAATAATTCTAAGACTCCATTCTTCATTTTTTAATTTTAAAATTATTTTATTTGATTTAAGTTGTCTTATAATTTTATCTATTTTTCCTAAATATTTTATTTTTAAAGTAACATAATCTTTATTAAGTTCTTGAATATAAACATCATCAATCAAATCAATTTTTTTAAGTCTTTTATTTAATTCAACTAAATTGTTTTTTTTATCTAGTAAAAGTTTTGTATTTAAGAAAGAAGGTGTTCTTATGTCAATCAAATTTTGAGACTTAACTATATTGATAATTTCTTCCCCGGTTTTAATTATTATTTTTTCAAAGTATTTTTTTTCACTTAGATCTTTTTTATCGACTAGTATGTTTTTATCTATATTTTTTCCTAAAATATTAGCTCTGAGATAAATTTTATCATTTTTGTTTCCTTCAAATACAATGAAAATAAGAGCTAAATCTTTATTTGTATATTCTTGAAAAAGATTTTTTAAATTTAAATCAAGTAAGTTATCTTTATTAGAATTTATTGTTTGTATAATTTCAATATTTTCAATCGGTAAAATAAATTCAATAAAATCATTCTCGTAAACTTTATTCCAATTTTCATAAAAATAATTTTTATTGTATACGAATATCTGATTATTTTTTTTTAATATTGGTAACAAATAAATTTCATTATTAATAGCTTCTGAATAAAAGATATTTTTATCGTAGAATAATTTATGTATTTTTTCCTTATCAAAGAAAATATTATAAAATAACTTATTTTGATTTTTATCATCAATCTTACTTGATACTTGATAGTAAAGGACTAATTCCTTTACTTCTTCAAACTTGAGTGAAGTTAATTTTTTTTTATCTTTATCTAGTAATATTTTTCCTGTTAAATCTTTAAAGCCTTTTTTGATAGCCATGTTAGCTAATTCACTATTGGAAATATCTGGTTTTTTTAATAATTCAATATTATTAACATTAAATATATTCTCATTTGATAAAACGTTTCCAGTTTTAAAAAAAACAATTAAAATAAATATTATTAATTTATTACATTTCATAAGAAGCTAAATATCATTTTTATAGATGAAAAAAATAAAAAATAGTTATAAAAAAAGTGGTGTAGATATTTCATTAGCTAATAAACTAGTCAAACACATATCATCATTATCAAAAAAAAATGTCAAAAAAACGATTGGTTCTTTTAATAAGGATGTAATTGGTGGTTTTGGTTCTCTTTTTGACATAAGTAAGATTAAAATTAAAGATCCTGTAATTGTATCCTGTACAGATGGTGTAGGAACTAAAATAGATTTAGCTAATAAATTTAAAAAATTTGACACGATCGGAATAGATTTAGTTGCAATGTGTGTAAATGATTTAATTGTGCAAGGTGCTAAACCATTATTTTTTTTGGATTATATTGCTGTTGGAAAATTAAATCTTAATAAAACCAAAAAAATTTTAAAAGGGATTTTTAAAGGCTGTGATTTATCCGATTGTAAACTAATTGGTGGAGAAACTGCTGAGATGCCAGGTATATATTCAAAAGATAAATTTGATTTAGCAGGATTTAGTGTAGGAATAGTTTCAAAAAAGAAAATATTAGGTAAAATGAGAGTAAAAAAAAATGATGTTATCTTAGCTATTCCTTCTAGTGGCATTCATTCAAATGGTTTTTCATTAGTTAGATCAGTTATGAAAAAAAATAAAACTAATAATAAATTTAAAAAAGATTTATTAATTCCTACAAAAATTTATTCAAAAGAGATTTTAAAGCTTGCAAATAAGAATTTAATAAATTCTGCTGCTCATATAACTGGAGGAGGTTTAATTGAAAATTTAATTCGCTCAGTTCCAAATAATTTATCTATCAACGTAGATTTATCTAAAATAAAAATTTTAAAAGTTTTCAAGTGGTTAAAATCTTTTAACATATCTGATAAAGAAATGATGAGAACTTTTAATTGTGGTGTTGGTTTTTGTATCATTACTTCAAAAAAAAATTCAAAGAAAATAAAAAGTTTTTTTAGTACAAAATTTAAACCATACGAAATTGGTTATATCTCAAAAAATAACAAAAGAGTAAATTTATTTGGGTCCTTAGAATGGTGAGGAAAAATTCATGTATATTTATCTCTGGTAAAGGCTCGAATTTAAATAATCTAATTAAAAAATCAAGAAACTATAATTTTCCAATAAATATTAAACTTGTAGTAAGTAATGATGAAAAAGCTTATGGCATCAATTTTGCAAAATTAAATTCGATCCCATTTATTATAATAAATACAAAAAAAAATAATTATGAAATTGAATTATTAAGAATTTTAAAAAGACATAAAATTTCTTTAATTTGCCTTGCAGGATATATGAAAATTTTATCTAAAAACTTTTTAAGTCAATATAAAAAAATGGTTATTAATATACACCCATCTCTACTGCCAAAGTTCAAAGGGCTCAATACTTTTGCAAGAGTATTGAAAAATAATGAAAAGAAGACTGGTTGTACAGTTCATATTGTGAATGAAAAGCTTGATAGTG
>MDTA01096793.1_pt1 | contig 20660 bp, 19 predicted proteins | sample 811151 | NCBI WGS metagenome assembly MDTA01 (sample SAMN05326648, study PRJNA326480) | marine metagenome | isolation source: seawater | place: Indian Ocean: South | collected 2010 | reverse complement strand
ACTAGTTCTTCCTATAGAGCCGTGGTAGACCACCACGTTGATAGGCTGGATGTGGAAGCGCAGTAATCCGTGCAGCTGACCAGTACTAATAGCTCAATTGGCTTGATTTATGCACTGAAAAAAATTTTTACTAATCAAAAAGATAATTAATAATAAATTTTCTTAATTATTTTAGGACATTAGAATTAAATCATAATAACTAAAATTGTAAAAATTAATTAATTAATTGATAAATATGAATTATTAATGAAAATTCTAGTAACAGGAGGGTGTGGTTATGTGGGTTCTTTATTAATACCTAAACTACTCTCTGATGGACATAGTATTATAAGTGTCGATACCAAATGGTTCGGAGATTATCTACCAAGACATAAAAATTTAAAAAATATAAAATTAGACATTTCAAATATTTCAAATCTAAAAATTAAGAAGATAGACTGTTGTATTCATTTAGCTTCTATAGCCAATGATCCTATGGCGGAACTAGATAAAAGTTTGAGTTGGGAAACTTCAGCTTTGAACACATATAATTTAATGGAATTTTTAAAAAAATTAAAAACCAAAAGAATTATTTATGCTTCATCCGGATCTGTTTATGGAATAAGTAAAAAAGCTAAAGTTACTGAAAGGACACCTTTAAAGCCAATATCTTTATACAACAAAGTGAAAATGGTAACTGAAAGGGTCATTTTATCTTATTCTAGATCAATAGAAACCTTTATTATAAGACCTGCTACAGTATGTGGTTATTCTCCGAGAATGCGATTAGATGTGACTGTAAATGCTTTAACCTTTTCAGCATTGCAAAATAAAGAAATAAAAGTTTTTGGAGGAAAGCAGGTAAGACCGAATATACATATTGATGACTTATGTGATATATATAGGTTTTTTTTACAAGTTAATAAAAAATACAGTGGCATATATAATGCAGGATTTGAGAACAAAAGTATCCTTGAAATTGCTAAGTTTATTAAGAATATCATTCCTTCAAAAATAAATATTTTTAAAGATCTTAGTGACCCAAGAAGTTATCGACTTGATTCAACCAAAATAATTAAAATTGGTTTTAAGCCCAAGAAAACAATCCGTAATGCGATAGATGAAATTAGAGAAAAATACTCAAATCGTATTTTAAAACAACAAGAAAATTTTCATTCATTAAAATGGTTAAAAAAAATTATTAAAAAAAATTAATTTTTATTAAAAAAAGATTTAATATTTTTGACAACATAACCAACCTCTCTATCGGTTAAATAAGCATTTATTGGCAGACTAAGTATTTCCTTTGCGTACTTTTCAGTATTTTTTAATTTTATATTTCCAAAATTACTTTTATATGCTTTTTGTTTATGTATTGGCTTTGGATAATGAATAGCTGTTTCTACACCTTTTTTCTTTAGAAATTTTTTTAAAGCATCTCTATTTCTGGTTCTGATAATGTATTGATGAAAAGTAGGTGTTGAAATTTTGTTGTCAAATATAGGTGTTTTTACTAGATGTTTTAAATTTTTTGAATAATAATTTGCGATTCTTAAAAAATTTTCATTCAATTTTTTAATTTGGCTTATCATTATATTTCCAAAACTGGCCTGCAAGTTGTCCAACCTTGAATTTGTTCCCCAAATAATTGATTCATTTCTATTTTTTAATCCATGATTTCTCATAAGCGATAACTTATCAAATAATTTTTTTTTGTTTGTTACAATGATCCCTCCGTCTCCGAGAACATGAAAGTTTTTTCTCGGATGAAGGCTAAAAATACCAATATCACCCAATGTACCTAAGTATTTACCTTTATACTTACCTCCAAACGCATGAGCCGCATCCTCAATAAAAATCAATTTATGTTTTTTGCAAATTTTTTTTATTTCGTCGATTTTTGCCGGTATACCAGATAAATGAACAGGCATTACTGCTTTCGTGTATTTTGTTATTTTTTTTTTCTAATTGATCTATATCCATATTCATTGTCTCGTCTATATCTACTAATACTGGCTTACATCCAGAGAAAGAAATTGCACCACAAGTCGCTATAAATGAATTTGAAACAGTAATTATTTCATCTTTTGTATTAAAATTAAGTGCTTTGCAAACCATTATCATTCCTTCAGTCCAATTTCCAACTCCCAAAACATATTTTGCACCTAAAAATTTTTTTATTTTATTTTCAAAAATTTCTAATTCATTACCGAGAATGTAATCTCCCTTTTTTCCAACAGCTCTAAAAGATTTTATTAACTCTTTTTCTAAAGAAAGGAATTCTTTATTAAAATTTGTAAATTTAACTTTCATAAAAAAATTTTTTTATTTTTTGTACTATGTACTTTAATTGAGAATCATTTAAAAATTCGTGTACAGGAAGAGATATAGTTGAATTTGCAATTTTTTCCGCATTTGGAAAATCCCCTTTTTTATATTTGTATTTTTTAGCTGCAGGTTGCATGTGCATAGGAACAGGATAATGAATTTTTGCATCTATTTTATGTTTAGTCAAAAAATTAAGCAGTTTATCTCTTAATTTAAAATTTTTTACTCTAAACTCATATAAATGAAATACCTCTTTAAAATCTGAACTTCTTTTTTTTAGAATTAAATGATCTATTTTTTTTAATTCTTTATCGAATTTAATAGCATTTTTTATTCTTGAGTTTGTAATAATTTTAATTTTTTTTAACAAATGGTTAGCCACACATGCCTGCAATGTATCGAGTCTAGAATTATATCCAAATAATAAGTTTTTATTTCTTCCTTTAAGTCCATGATTTCTCAAAAGCATCATTTTCTTAAAGTTTTTTTTTTTCTTTATAACTACAAAACCACCATCTCCCCAAACATTCAAATTTTTTAATGGATGTAAACTAAAACATCCAAAATCACCAAATGAACCAGCTAATTTATTTTTATAAGTTGCCAAAATTCCATGACAAGAATCTTCAACAATGGGTATTTTATATTTTTTTGAAATTTTCAAAATATTTTTCATATCACATATTTTGCCACTCCAATGAACAGGCATAATAGCTTTGGTTTTTTTTGTTATTTTTTTTTCAATAAGTTTTGGATTTATGTTGTAGTCGTCGTTTACATCAACAAAAACTGGTTTCGCCCCCGCAGTAACAATTGCTCCAATAGTTGCGTAAAATGTATAGGGAGTGGTTATTACTTCATCTCCCTCTTTAATACCTAAACATTTTAGACTTAACATTAAAGCGTCTGTGCCGCTTCCAACGGCCACTACATATTTTTGCTTTAAAAGTTTTTTTATATTATTTTCAAATTTATCAACCTCAATGCCCAGTGTAAAATCGTTGTCTTTAATAATTTTTTCAAATTTCTTTAAGATAATCTTGTAATCGCTAAATTGCTCAGAAAGATAATTATGTTTAATTTTGTATAAATTATCTTTTTTATATTGAGTCGGAAGAAAATTTTTCATAAGGCTATTTTATACTAAAAGTAATATCCTTAAGATCTACGTTTTTTATAATTTTATCGTAATAATCAATCGTTTTTTTTAACCCATTTTTAAGAGTTGTTTTAGAATTCCACTTTAACTGTTGTTTTGTTTTTTTGCAGTTTAAATAGTAATTTTTATCTTTACCTTCTCTTTCGGGTTTCCTTAAAATCAATTTTGACCATGAATACTTCTTTATTTTAATAACTTTTTTAATTACATCTCTAATTGTATAATATTTATTACCTGAGAAATGATATTTTTCACCTATTTTTCCAACTTTAATAATTTTCAAAAGACCGTTGTTGAAATCATCTTCAAAAATAAAGTCTCTTTTTGTATTACCAGTACCTTCTAATGGAAATTTAATTTTTTTATTTATACAATATATTAGTTTTGGTATCAGTCGATACATAGGCTGACCACAACCATAAAAATTTGAAAATCTTGCAATAATTATTTTATATTTTGGATTTTTTATAAAATTATTAAGAAAAATTTCTGTACTTAGTTTTGAGGATGCATAAGGTGTAGAAGGATTGAAATTTGTTGAGTCTTCTAAAACAGCTTTTTCACTTGAGCCAAAGATCTCTGGTGTTCCTACATAAATATATTTTTTTAGTTTTTTTTGTTTGTCTAAGTTTTTAATCAACTTTATTTTTGAATTAAAATTAACGTTAAAATAGTATTCTGGTCTAGACCAACTTTCATTAACCATACAGATAGACGCAAAATCAATAATAAAATTTGGTTTTATTTTTGAAATAGTATCATTTAAGTTTGTCTTATTTGCATTCAGGTTAAGTTTGTGAAAAACAATTTGATTAAATTTTTTATTTTTTTCTAAAAAAAGTTTAAAGGGAAGTTTTCTTTTTTTATTAAAAGTTCCAACAATTTTAAAATTCGAATTATTTAATAGATAATTAGCAAAACTAGCTCCAGCAAAACTAGAAATTCCTAAAATTAAAACTTTATTTTTCATAAAATTAATTTATATTTTTTTGCTTATAACTGATACATTAAAAATTTGAATTTACATTAAGAAATGAAAAAAAAAATTCACGATATAGGTATGGTTCATGGGGTTTTTGATTTAATCCATATAGGTCATATTGAGCACTTTTTAGAAGCTAAAAAATATTGTAAAAAATTAATTGTATCTGTTACATCAGACAAATATGTGAACAAAGGTCCAAACAGACCAGCATTCAGCCTTAAGGAAAGAATAAAATTACTGAAATCTATATCTTGTATTAATGAAGTTGTTGTTAGTGATAGCGAGACTGCTGTAAAAAATATTAAAAAATATAAACCTAGAATTTATTTTAAAGGTTATGATTATCAGCAAATTTTAAATAAGCCAGAAAATAACTTAAAAAAAGAGCTAGATGAATTGAAGAAATTAGGTGGCATTTTTCATATAACTAAATCAAAATTAAAGTCATCTAGTAAATTACTAAATGAAAACTATAATTTTATAAGTAAAGAATTAAAATTTTTTTTTAAATCTATTGATAAAACTAAATTAATTAAAAAATTGAAAGAGAATTTATTTGAATACCAAAAAAATTTTAAAAAAAATAATATTTTATTATTTGGTGATCAGATAATTGATACTTACACAAAAGTAAGTTTGTTAGGAAAGTCTCAAAAAAGTAGCGTTATATCTTATGCAAAATTAAGTACAAAAAAATATGGTGGAGGCTCTATATTAGTAGCAAATTTTCTTGCTGAATTTTTTGATGGTTTAAATTATTACATTAATGGTAACTCCAAAACATTAAAAATACTTAAAAAATATATTTCTAATTCAGATAAAATTAAATTTATAAATAGTGGAAATAATGTTGGTCAAATATTGACGAAGGAAAGATTTATTGAAAATTATAGCTCTGCTAGATTATTTCAGGTTAATTCAAACCAAAAAATATTTAATAATTTACAAGAAAAAAAAAAATTTGAGCACGAATTTTTAAAAAAAATAGTGAGTTATAAAAATATAATAATTTTTGACTATGGCCATGGATATATTGATACAAAATTTGCGGCTAAATTTAATAAACTTAAAAAAAATTTTTTTATTAATTGTCAAACTAATTCATACAACTTTGGTTTCAACTTATTCACAAAATATAATAAATCAGAAATATTGTGTATTGATGAGACAGAGTTTAGACTTACAATTCAAGATAAAGAAAACCCAATTAAATTTTTATTATTAAAAAATATAAAATTATTAGATAAACACAAAATATTTATTGTAACCTCAGGAGCAAATGGGTGTTATGTGTTGTCAAACAAAGAAGTTTTTTTTGTACCAGTTGTTTTTAAAACTACATTAGATACGACTGGCTGTGGGGACGTTTTTTTTTCAAGTTTCGTCTATTTTTACCTTCAAAAAAAATTTAATTTAAAAGAAATATCATTTTTATCACACTTAGCAGCAGGTTTACATGGACTTGATAGGGGAAATAAGAATATTGTTAAAAAAAACAATTTTTTTCAGACAGCACAATCAGTTTTGAAATGATTTGGCACTTATCATCAATAAAAAAAATTATAAGATATTTATCAATTATTTCTTTTTTTCCTTTTTCTATTTTTATTTTTATTGGGATTATTATTTTGTCCCCAATAATTCTTATAAGAATAGGAAAATTTAGAAATGATAAAATTGGTCATTTAGCTTTAGATTATGAAATTTACTTAGAGGAAAAAAAAAGAAAAATAAAATTTCCTAATAAATTGTTTTTAGATATTTGGTTCAAACATAAAATTACATGTAATGAATTTCTTTTAAAATTAAGATATAAAAATTTATTTATTTTTCCAAATATTTTTTTTGAAGGAGTTTACTTTTTAATTAATTTTTTTAATTTAAAAAAATTTAATCCTGAAAGACCAAATCCTGATGCAGATTTAAATTATGTGTTAGGAGACTCTGAAACTAAAATTAAAATCGATATAAATAATTTTGAAAATATAAATAAAGAAAAGCTTTATGAATATGGACTTAAGCCAAATCAAAAAATAGTATTACTGCACTTAAGAGATGCAGCTTATCGTGGATTTAGTGATTTTACAGATTTTAGAAACATATATCAAAAAGAAAACTATAGAGAGACAATAAATTTTTTAACTAAAAATAATTATTTTGTAATAAGAGTAGGAAGAGCGGCTGAATATAAATTTAATTTAGAAAAAAATTTTTTTGATTATGCCTTTTCAGAAATTAAATCTGATCAGATGGATTTGTTTTTAGCAAAATACTGTTATTTTTGTATTTCAACTTGTTCGGGATTTGCTGGTTTGGTTAGGTCTTTTAGAAATCCAGTTTTATTGACTAATTATATTCCTCACGGGCATTATGATAGTTATGTTAAAAAAAATTTAACTATTTTTAAACATATGATCTCAGAAGATGGAAAAAAAATGTCTTTAAGAGAAATTTTAAATTCTGGCTTAATTAATTCTTGGGATGGGAGAGAATTTAAAAACCAAAAAATTTTATTTCAAGAAAATTCTTCTGAAGAAATATTAAACTCTTCAAAAGATATGATTGAGTATATTGAAAATAATTTTGAGTTCAAAAATTACAAATATAGAGAAAAAATATTTAGTTTTTTTAATGAAAAAATATACGAAAAATATGGTTATACAGTCCATAAAAAAATAAATTCATTAATATGTCCTAGTTTTATAGAAACAAACCCATATTTATTTAAATAAAGAAATGAAAAAATTATTAAATTTTATTTTTTTTTATAATACTAATTTACTTAAATATAATCTGTTTAATTTTTTTTATAAAATCTTAATATCTAAAAGCAAAAATTTTGTTTATATTAATGATTACCTAAAAAATGGAATTGTTAAAATTTCATCAATTGATCAAAATAAAATTAATTCTATTAATAATGAAATAGAACTACAAAAACCCCCAATTAAAAACTTTAGTCAAGTATATTTAATAAATAGTGAAATAAAAAAAAATATTCACTCAATTGTAAATAATGATCTTAAAACTGTAATAGAAGAATTAGAGTTTTATTATCAAAGTAAAATTAAATTATCATGGGCAGGGATTACTAGAAATCATTCTATCCAAGATGAGAGTGAATATTTTAGTAATTTTTTTCATACGGATGCATATGTATTTACTATGGTGAAATTTTTTATTAATTTACATGATGTAGACGAAAATTCTGGGGCTTTGGAACTAATTCCAAAAAATCAAAAAATTTCACTCATTAAAAAAATGTTGAATGAATTTAATACAAGAATTGATCCGAGAATAATAAAAAATGAGATAAAAATTAAAAAAAATTTAGGAAAAAAAGGCGAACTTGCAATTGTAAAGACAACTGAATATTTACACAGGGCTGGCAATCCAAAAAAAAATAAAACTAGAGATATGTTATTTTTAGAATTTGTTGTAATTCCAAAAAAACAAAAACAAACCCTACAAAATAATAGTTTATATAAAACAGATTATGAAGAAGAAAACAATATGACTAAAGAATATTCTAAACCATCTGATTTTAAATCAATATATAAACTTTTTTTATCTTATTTTTAATCGTTGATGTCGGGTAAGATTTTAGAAATACAATATTTACGAGCAATAGCAGTATTGTTTGTTTTTTTATTCCACTTAGATAAAGAAAATTTTCCAGGAGGTTTTATTGGGGTTGATATTTTTTTTCTTATATCTGGTTTTTTAATGATAAAAATTCTAAATGAAAAAAAATATTCTTTAAAAAAATTTTATTTAAGAAGAATAAAAAGAATTTTCCCCACATTAATTTTTGTTTTATTCCTATCAATATTTTTTTCTGCAAATTTATTATTTTTAGATGAGTTTATTTTTTTTACAGACTCTCTTTTGTCATCAATAATTTTCTATTCAAATTTATTTTTTTGGATTGAACTAAAGAGTTATTTTACCAATAGCGAAATGTATCCTCTTCTTCATACCTGGTCTATATCTTTGGAAATGCAGTTTTATCTAATAGTTCCTCTAATTTATTTATTTATAAATAAATTCTCTAAACAAAATCAAATTTTAATTTTATTATTAACAATTATAATAAGCTTGGTACTTAGTATTTTATTTTCTGAGAGAGACCAATCATTTTATTTGCTGCCTCACAGAATTAATGAATTTTTGATTGGTTCACTATTATATTTGGTTCCTAAAGATAAATTGAATTTTAATTCAAAAATTTCAGATATATATTATTTTTTTGTTTCGATAATCTTAATTATTCTTTTATTCAACTTTAATCCAAAATTTTTTCCAAATTACTACGGTTTTATCATATGTGTTTTAATTTCATTTTTTTTATATTTTAATAATTATAATGTTGCAAAAAAAATTGTAAATTTTGCTTTCTTTCAAAATGTTGGAAAAATCAGTTATTCTTTTTTTTTAGTTCACTGGCCAATAATAACGTTTTCAAAATTATATATTGTTAATGACCTTAGTTTTTTTAATATGATAGTTATAACTTTAATAATTTTTTTATTTTCATATTTAACATTTATTTTTGTTGAAGATAAATTTTATAATACGAGATTAAATAAATATAAATTTATAATTTTATTAACCCCAATTTTTTTGATCTTTTTTTCAATTTTGTTTCCACAGAAAATTTATTCTATAGCAAGTATGAATAAAAATCAGAATATTAAGGTGCAACAGTTCTTAACTATGATTGAAAATGATAATCCCTATAAACTTGGTATTCAACCTGGAAAAAGTGAAATTTTATTAAAAGAAAGTTTAAACAACATACTCGTTTTTGGTGATAGTCATGCAAATGATATTTATTTAGCACTCAAGAAAAAAGATATATTTGATAAGAATTTTATATATATAAGTTTAAACGCAGATTGTTTTGAAATTTTATCAAGTGGAATGAAAATACATTTTTTTGATAAAATTACAAAAAAACTTTTTAAAAAAGAGGTAGTTTCAAAAAAAATATATGACGATTGTAATAATCAACTCCTCTTATTTGAAAAAACAATAAAAAAAATAAATTTAAGCAAGATATTAATTTCGATGAAATGGTTAGATAATGATATAGAAAATTTAGATTACCTAGTTAAATATTTTAGTAAATATTTTGTTAAAAAAAATATTTATATTTTTTCTAGAAGATTAGAGATTCCTCATATAGAAAGATCTTTAATTAAAATTGGTTCCGATGAAGAAAACATCAGAGATTATTTCCAAAAAAACAAAATTTTATTCGATGATAAAAATAAAAAACTAAAAGCTAAATCTAACAATTTAAATATAAATTGGGTTGATATAAATAAAATTATATGTTCTAAAGAATGTAAATTTTTTCACGAAAATAAATTAACTTACTCTGATAGTTCACATTTTACTTTAACAGGTGGAAAAATATTTTTAGATATATTTCTTAAAAAATATAACTTGAATTAAATTATACTTTAATTAAGTCTATGAAGTTTAAAAAATAGTTTTATGAAAAAAAAAAAATACTTATTACAGGTGCTGGAGGTTTTATTGGTTCAAATCTTGTAGAAAAACTTCTTAAAAAAAACTTTAAAGTAACCGCACTTGTTCAATATAATGTTGATAATGACTACGGCTGGCTTGATAAGATAAAATTTGGCAAAAATAAACCTAGAATTATAACTGGTGATATTTGCGATAATATATTCGTTGAAAAAATCTGTAAAAATATTGATTATATAATTCATTTAGCTGCACTAATTTCCATTCCATATTCATACAGATCACCTTTAAGTTATATAAATACAAATATTGTTGGTACTACCAATTTATTAGAAGCTGCTAGAAAAAATAAGGTAAAGCATTTTATACACACATCAACTAGCGAAGTTTACGGCTCAGCAAAATATGTGCCTATCGATGAAAATCATCCTTTGAATGCTCAATCTCCTTACGCTGCTTCAAAAATTTCAGCTGATCAAATATGCTTATCTTTTCAAAAATCTTTTAATATGCCAGTAACTATAATTAGACCATTTAATACATTTGGACCTAGACAATCATTGAGAGCTGTCATTCCTACTATTTTATTTCAAGCTATTGTAAAAGATGAAATTAAATTAGGAAATATAAGCTCCAAAAGAGATTTTACTTTTGTTGATGATACGGTAAATGGTTTTATTGCGACAATAAATAAAAAAAAAACTATCGGACAAGTAATTAATCTAGGAACTGGTTATGAATTTTCAATTAAAGATGTCATCAATTTTGCTTCAGAATTATTAAATAAAAAAATAAAAGTAAAAAAAAATAATGAGAGGTTTAGACCAAAAAAAAGTGAAGTTTCAAGACTTCTTTCAAATAACAAAAAAGCAAAAAAAATTTTAAAATGGAAGCCAAAATATATTGGCAAAAAAGGATTTAAGGAAGGTCTCAGAATAATGCTAGATTGGGTTAAGGATCAAAAAAATAATAAAGTAAACTTATTTAATGATTAAAAAAAATGCTAATTTTTTATATCAGATAATTTTACATGTTGGTCTGTTTTTAAATTAGAGTTGCACACTTTCCCAAGTAAATACTTATATTTTTCAGCTTTTATTTCTCCTGTACCCGGTCTTTTAACCCATATATTTTCTTTGCTAAATAAATCGCCCTTTTTAATTTCTTTTATTGTTACAACAGTTGCATATGCAAAATCCGATGTAACCTTTTCCTCTTTAATTAGATTTTTTGAACCACCTCGCTCTTGGAAGATTATTTTTGAAGCTTTAATTAATTCCTTGGCCTGACCTATATCCATAGAACAAGCTATGTCTGGTCCACCCCTAGAAAAATTATCTGTAAAATGTCTTTCAACAATAGATGCACCCATTGCTATAGCTGAAAAACAAGCTAAATTATTGTCAGTATGATCTGAAAGTCCAATTATTGCATTTGGAAAATTTTTTTTTAAATCGTTTAAAGCCCCAAGCCTTACTAAATTATATGGAGTTGGATATAAATTGGTAGTATGCATAAGAGCATAATCTATTTTTTGACTTTCAATAATCTCTACTGCAGGCTTTATACTTGAAATGTCGTTCATGCCTGTGCTTAAAATTATTGGTTTTTTTGTTTCAGCTATATATTCAATCAGTGGATAATTATTGCATTCTCCAGATCCAATTTTATAAAATTCAACTTCCATTTTTTCAAGTCTATCAACAGCTTTTCTGCTAAATGGCGTACTAAAAAATATCATTCCTTGCTCTTCAACGTATTCTTTTAAACTAGTTTCGTCATCTTCGTTTAAAGAGCACTCTTTCATAATATCATAAATAGATTTATTTGGAGAATTTCCAGGAAATACTTTTTTTGCTGCTGTTGACATTTCGTCTTCAACTATGTGCGTTTGGTGTTTTACTATCTCTAGTCCAGCTTCTTTTGCAGCATCAACTAATTTAAATGCTTCTTTAAGACTGCCATTATGGTTTATGCCTATTTCAGCAACTACTAACGGTGGAAAGTCTTCGCCAACATTACGATTAGAAATTTTAAAAGATTTCATACACAAAATACTGTTTAATTTACTTTATAATGATATATAAGGTCAATTTAAATTTTTTATGAAAAGTTCAGGTGATAATATTTTAACAAAAGACAGTTCTTGGAGTTTTGGAAAAAATGTTCCAAAAAAATTTACAACACATATTAGTAAATCAGTGCCATTCTATCTAGAAGGTCATGAAATTGTTACTTACCTAAGTGATTTTTTCTTAAAAGAAAAATCAATTTGTTATGATTTAGGTTGTTCAACTGGAACTTTGATTAATAAAATATCAAGAAAACACAACAAAAAAAAAATTTCTTTTTATGGAATAGACTCTGTTAAAGAAATGATTCAACAAGCAAAAAAAGAAAATAAAAAAAATTTTAATGGAAATAAAATTATATATAAAAATTCTAACATCAATAAAATATCATTAATGAAAAGTGATTTGATATTATCATATTACACTATTCAATTTATTCCCCCCAGACATAGACAAACAATTATAAATAAAATTTATAAATCGTTAAATTGGGGAGGTGCATTTATTATGTTTGAAAAAATAAGAGCTAATGACGCAAGGTTTCAAGATATATTTTCAATCATTTACAATGATTTTAAACTTAAAAATGGTTACAGTCCTGATGAAATAATTAATAAAACAAAAAGTTTAAAAGGTGTTTTAGAGCCTTTTTCTGATTTTGGTAATTTAGGATTATTAAAAAGATCAGGCTTTAAAGATATAATTCCAATATTTCAATGGATGAATTTCAAGGGTTATTTAAGCATAAAGTAAATCATTATTATGAATAAATCTCAAATTCAAAGGTATTTAAATTTTTTAAAAGTAAAAAAATTTTATCCAATGAAATACAAAAATTGTGAAATATGCGGTTCTTCAAAAACAAAACTTGTTCAAAAAAAAATTTCTTGGAATAATAATAGGTTTGGTGTTTTACCTGTTCACTGCTGCTCTAATTGTGGTTTTTTGTTTCAAAATCCTAGATTTTCTAAAAAATTTTATATGGAATATTATAAGAATTCTTACAGAAATATTACTCTTAAAACATTGACACCACCAAAAAGATATCTTGAGGATCAAAAATATAGAGGAAAAAAACTTTACGAATTTTTAAAACCATTTATCCCAAAAAAAGGTTCAATGTTAGATGTAGGTTCCTCAGTTGGACTGATGATGTTGCCGTTTTTAAATAAAGGGTGGAATTGCGAAGGTAATGATCCTATAAAAACCTTTGTTGATTATGGTAAAGATGTACTAAAACTACCTGTGAAATGGCTTCAATCTGAAGACATGGAATTAAAAAGAAATTCTTTAGATCTTATAATCATAATGGGATCATTAGAACATGTGGTTGATGTTAACTTAGTCATGAAGAAATGTGCTAATGCTATGAAAAAAAATGGAATTTTAGTTTTAGAAGCTAGAGGTGATCCCCTGGGATTTAGTAAAGATTTTTTTAATCAAAGCCATCACAGATATTTCTTTGGAAACACTATGGAATTAATAATGATAAAACATGGCTGGAAACCTTTTTTAACAACTAAATATCCTGTTACAGGACCATCTAGGCCAAATACTCAATTTTGTTTTGGAAAATTTGTAGGAAACAAACAAATAAAAAAATTCAAAAATTTAATAACTAATGGGAAAAAAGAAACTTACTTAGATATAATATACAAATTAAAGTACCATGATTTTATTGCAAAAAAATAATTTTTAGTTTTTACACTGTATTAAAGATTTTTTGCCAAAGTAAAATATTTAAAATTCTAAAATTGAGACTCTCAAATTTATCTAATTTATTTTTTTCCAAATTTTTTAAAATTTTTTTATTATCCATGTAATCTTCTAATATATTTTTACTTTTAATTAGATCAATAAATTTTTCTTTATAAACTCTATTAAAAATAAGACGTGAACTACCAGGCCTTCCTATTTTTTTATTAATAATTTTTCTATTATTTAATGAATTGTTAAGATAATTTCTTAATACATTTTTTGTAAGGCCATTTTTCATAAAAATTTCAGATTTAATAGAAAACATATATTCAATAAGCTTGTGATCGATAAGTGGTGTTCTATTTTCAATACTTTGACTCATCGATGACCTATCTTCCTGTCTAAGAATGTGAGGAAGATCTCTTTTTAAAAGATATGATTTTAAATAATTTTTAAATATATTTTTTTCATTTATATTTATTAAGTTTTTGTGCTTAAGAGATTGTTTTAAAATTAATTCCTTTTTGGTAAAATTAAAAATACTATCATCTTCTATATCATTATCTTTTTTATATTTAGATAAATAATTTTTTAAAATTTTTTTAAAATAATTATTAAATTTAATTCCACTAATCCTTTCAAAATTTATTTTAAATTCACTTGGAATACTTATTTTTTTTTTAATGAAATTCTCAATTAAATATGGTTCAAACATTCTTATATATCCACCAAATACTTCGTCACCTCCTTCACCATTTAATAAGACTTTAAAACCATCTTTTTTAATTTCTTTTCTTATTAAGTATTGATAAAGGAAAGAAATGTGATTTATAGGCTCATCTTGGAATTTTAGATATTCCTCAAGTATATCTTTTTTATTTTCAAAATTTATTTTTATGAATTTATGATTTATATTATATTTTTTAACAAATTTTTTAATAATTGCTTTTTCATCGTTTATATTTCTGAAATCTGAGCTTACACTATATGTTTGGTATTGTTTTATTTTGAATTTTAATGATGCATTTACTATTGAAGTACTATCAATACCTCCTGATAACGTAAAAGCAACTGGAACATCAGATCTTAAATGAAGTTTCATATTTTCTTCAAACAATTCTTTAAACTCTTCAGAATTATAATTGTTCTTGTTTGAATATTTTAAATCCCAATATTTCTTTATTACAAATTCTTTTTTAGAAAAAAAACCAAAGTGACCTGGATTTACACTTTTAATACCTTTAATAAACGTATCTGAATTATCATCACACCACCCTCGGAAAAGATATTTTTGTATTGTTTTTGAATTCGGTTCAATTTTTTTTTTAATGGAAACAATATCTTTAATTTCCGAGCTTAATATTATCCCATCTTCATAAAAACTATAAAACAGTGGCTTTTGTCCAAGTCTATCTCTAAAAAAAAATACTTTATTTTTTCTACCATCAAAAATTATAATTGAGAACATTCCTCTTAGTTTATTAATGAATTCTAAATCCCATTTTAAATAAGATTTTAGAATAACTTCGGTATCATATTTTGTATTAAAAAAATATTTATATTTTATTAGTTCACTCCTTAATTCAACATAGTTATAAATTTCACCATTAAATATTAACGTAATTTTATTATACTTATCCTCAAAAGGTTGTGATGCGTTATTTGATAAATCGATTATTTTTAATCTTCTAAAATTAATTGCAAAGTTTTCTTTTTTCAAAAATTTGATTTGATCTGGTCCTCTGTGAATATATGATTTGGTTGCGTGTAAAAATTTATTATAATTAATTTTTTTATTAAAATTAAAGTAGCTTATAAATCCACACATAAATTAATATTTTATAAAAATTTTTTATTAAATAATTTTTTGTTTATTTTGATATTATTTATAATAGTTGAAATTTTTTTAGCTGTATTTTTCATAAAATAAGGGTTTTTAAATTTGAGACATTTATTTTTAAATTTACGATTAAATAATGCAAATTTTGTCTTTTTAAGAATATTTTTTTGAATCAAGTTTACATCTAATACGTTTTGGGGTTTTAATCTTCCATTTTGTCTTGAACCAATGTTTATTACAGGAGTTTTAAATGCAATAGCTTCTTTTATTCCCATGGAAGAATTTCCCATTACAACTATTTTTTTTTTGTTTGAAAAATAAAGAATAGAATGTAAAATTTTGTTAGTTAGGTTTTTTATAACTTTAATATTTTCATTTTTAATTTTTAAAATTTCATTAATAATTATTTTTGCTCCAAAATCATTATTTGGATAAGTAATTATAACATTACAGTTATATTTTTTTTCTAGGATTAATAAGACTTTCAAACAAACTTTAATAGTTTTTTTAGTTTCTCTTTCATCCAATGATATAGGATGAAGAGTAAAAATTATAAGTGGTTTATCAAAAGAAATATTTAACTTTTTTTCTAATATTTTTATATTTGGTTTTTTTAAAGAATATATATGATCATTTATTGTTAAACCTACATTAAAAATTCTCCATTTTTCTTCGTTTAGTTTAAGTAGGTTATGATAAGAAGACTTATTAGTACAAAAATGGATATGACTAAGTTTTGTTATTGCGTGCCTGACATTATCATCAAAGACTCCTCCATTAGTCACATCTCCACCTTCAATATGGAACGTGGCAATACCCATCTGAGAGGAAGCTAACGATGCTGCAAAAGTTTCGTATCGATCTGCATTAATTAGAACTATGTCTGGCTTTTCTTTTAAAAAATATCTTGAAAATTTAATTATTCCATCACTAATTTTTAAAGGAGTATAATCAACTTTATTTTCGTTTATTTTAGATAATTTAATTTTTTTGCTTATTTTAATTTTATCTTTTTTTATTTCATTTAAAAAAAAACCAAATTTTTTGTCCATATGTGAACCTGATACTAATAATTTTCAATTAAAATGTTTATTTTTTGAAAGTTCTTTAAATATTGGCAATTGCAAACCATACTCAGCCCTGTTGCCAGTGAATATAATAATTTTTTTTTTTAACATAAATTTATTAATGTATTTTAAAATTGATCTGTTAAGTAATTGATTTATATATTTATATGATAAATTTTAAACAAATAAAATCCTCAATTTTAAAGCCAACTGATAAATTAAAAGATGCTCTTAGGTGTTTGGAAAAAAGTAAAATTGGAATTGTTCTTATTTGTAAAAAAAAGAATTTAATTGGTGTCCTAAGTGACGGAGATTTAAGACGAGAATTAATAAAATCAAAAAATCTTAATGAAAGTTTAAGTAATTTTTGTAATAAAAAATTTTTCTTTTTGAAAAAAGGTTCAGACTTGAGTGGTGTAAGAAAATATTTTTATAATTCCAATTTTAAAGCAATTCCAATTTTAGATAGAAAACAATTAAAAGGCGTTATTACATCTAAAGATTTTACAAATGAAAAAGTTAAATCGAATATAATTTTAATATTAGCAGGTGGAAAAGGTAAAAGAATGAGACCCCTCACTTATAATATTCCTAAGCCAATGATTAAATTTGGCAAATATTCGATATTAGAAAACCAATTGAATTATTTAAAAAAAAAAAATTTTAAAACAATTTTTATTTCAATAAATTATTTATCGCATGTGATAACAGAAAAATTTAAAGATGGAAAAAAAATAGGATTAAATATTTCTTACCTAAAAGAAAAAAAACAATTAGATACTGCTGGTCCATTATCTCTATTAAATATAAATAAAATTAAAGAACCTATCATAGTAATTAATGGAGATATTTTAGCAAAAATAAATTTTGATGAACTATTGAAATATCATAAGTCAAAAAAAAATGATTTTACTTTATGTGTAAAAAATTATTTTTCTAAAATACCATTTGGTGTAATAGAAAATAAAAGAAAGTTAGAAATAAAAGAGAAACCGTCAATAAGGAGCTTGGTAAATACTGGAATATATGTATGTAATCCAAAAGTTTTGAAACTATTAAAAAAAAATAAAAAAATAAATATGTCAGATTTTATTAATTATTTATCAAATAAAAATAAAAAAATAGGAACATATCTTATTTATGAAAATATTTTTGATTTTTCTGATATTGAGACTTATCATAAAATAGTAAATAGCAATGAAAACAATAAATAACGATTTCATATGCATTATTCCTGCAAGGAGTGGAAGTAAAGGATTAAAAAATAAAAATTTACTAAAAATTAATGGTATACCCTTAGTTTTATGGCCAATTAATTCTGCAAAAAAAGTAAAATTTATTAAAAAAATTGTCCTTTCTTCAGATTCAAAAAAAATTTTAAATATTGCAAAAAATAAAAAAATAGATTTGAATTTAAGACCTAAATATCTGGCAACAGATACAGCTAGCACATTTAGTGTGCTAAAAAATTTATTAAAAAAGCCAGAATATAAAAATTTTAAAAATATAATTTGTCTTGAACCCACATCACCATTCACAAACTCAAAAATAATTAAAAAATCAATACAGCTATTTATAAAATTAAAAGCTAACTCATTAATTACAATTGCAGAGGCAAATCAATCTAGCCCAAATTTTTTATTTGAAAAAGACAATAAAAAACTTTTAAGGCCTTATATAAAGAGTAAAAAATATAATCATTTAAGAAGACAAGATGTAAGGAAAACTTATTTTCCAGATGGTTCTTTATATATATCTGATGTGGAATCTTTGATGAAGAACCAAGGTTTTTTTGGAAAAAAAACAGCCGGTTATTTAATTCCTAAATTTTACAATTTAGAAATAGATGATAAAACAGATCTTAATATTGCAAGATCAATAGCAAAATATAACAATCTAAAATGAAAAAAAATAATAAAAAATTTATATTAAAGGCCAAGAAAATCATTCCTGGGGTTTCCCAATTACTTGGTAAAAGACCTGAAATGTATTTAAAAGATGGAAATTGGCCTACTTATTATAAAAAAGCAAAAGGAATTAATATTTGGGATCTTGATAATATAAAATATTATGACTTTAGTTTAGTAAGTGCTGGAACATGTGTTTTAGGTTACTCTGATAGTGATGTGAACAAAGCATCTATTAAAGCTATAAAGTCTGGTTCAATATCAACATTAAATCCACCTGAAGATGTGGAGTTAGCAGAAGTTTTACTTAAAGATCATAAATGGGCAGGGGGAGTGAGATATGTAAGAGGTGGTGGAGAAAGTATGCGTATCGCAATAAGATTAGCAAGGGCTTTTACAAAAAAAGAAAAAATTTTATTTTGTGGCTATCATGGTTGGCATGATTGGTATTTAGCAGCAAATCATAAATCTAAAAAAAACTTAGATTTTCAATTGCTTCCTGGATTAAAACCATTAGGAGTTCCAAAAGGACTTTCTGGAACAGTCATTCCATTTAGATATAACAATAAGCTAGATTTTGAAAATATAATTAAAAAAAATATAAGAGATACAGCAGCAATAGTTATAGAGCCATGTAGAGAAGGATACCCAAATAAAAAATTTATTTCTAAACTTAGATCAATTACAAAACAAAATAAAAGTGTTTTAATTTTTGATGAAATTACATCAGGTTTTAGACTAAACTCTAGTGGAGCACACAAATTGGTAAATATAAACCCTGATTTAGTAGTATATGGTAAAACTATAGCAAATGGAATTCCGATGGGAGCAATCATTGGTAGAAAAGAGTTAATGAATTATACAACTAAAACTTTTATAAGTAGTGTTTTTTGGACAGAAAAAATTGGGCCCGCATCAGCACTAGCTTTTATAAAAAAACATAAAAAATTAAAATTAGAGAAAAAATTAATAAAAATTGGAAAAAAAATAAAAAAAATTTGGTCAGATGCTGCAAAAAAAAATAATTTAAAAATTGAAATTTCAGGCATTGATCCTTTGGCTTCTTTTAAAATAATATGTCCAAATTGGCCTGCAACAATTACCTATTTTATTCAAGAAATGCTAAAATTTAATATTTTATCAACCAATCAATGTTATGCAAATTATATGCATAATGATAAATCAATTAACTTGTATAAGAGGGCTTGCTTTAAAGTTTTTTATAATATTTCAAAAATTTTAGAGAAGGATGATATTGTAAATTATTTAGAAGGACCGGTGAAACAGATGGGATTTAATAGATTGACAGGGCCAAAATAATAATGAAAAAAAAAAATGTACTAATATTTGGAGCACAAGGATTAATTGGAAGACAATTGTACTTCTCTAAAAAGTTAAATAAAGAATATAATATTATAGGTTTAGACTTACGAAATAATTTAGATAGAAAAATTATTAAAATAAATACTTTAGATGAAAAAAAACTCAAAAATAAAATAAATCAAATTCACAAAGTTTACGGAAAAATTTATGCTTCAGTAAACGTTACGTTTCCAAAAGTTTTACAAAAAAAAGACCCACCAAATATTAATTCAAAAATTTTTGCAAAAGAAATTTCAAATCATGTTTGTTCTTTTTTAAATACTACACAAACAATGTGTGAATATTTTATAAAAAAAAAAATTAAAGGACGAATAATAAATTTTGCCTCTATTTACGGTAATTTCATACCAAGATTCGAGATTTATAAAAATACAAATATGAATTTACCTCTTCAATATACGATTTCTAAAAGTTCAGTTATCACTTTGACAAAATATTTTTCAAAATTTTTTTTAAAAAAAAAGATAAATATTAATACAATTAGCCCAGGAGGAGTTTTTGATAGTCAACATAAAACTTTTGTCAGAAATTATAAAAAGTTTTGTGCAAATGGAATGTTAAAAAATAATGATCTTAATGGCGTAGTAGAATTTTTATTATCAAATAATTCTAAAAATTTATATGGACAAAATATAGTGGTTGATGATGGCTTCACATTATAAAAAAATTTATCCAAATTTAATTAAACTAAAAATCCTTAATATTTCAGATTTATCTGAAAATTATATAAATTTTTAGAATTATTT